>Ga0265295_1003748_pt1 | contig 21505 bp, 22 predicted proteins | sample Munlansysbiofilm_FD_192503 | JGI IMG/M metagenome (GOLD analysis project Ga0265295, IMG submission 192503) | Leachate microbial communities from a municipal landfill in Southern Ontario, Canada - Methane capture system biofilm | ecosystem: Engineered > Solid waste > Landfill > Unclassified ...
CGGGTGGCGCTGGATGTTCCTGTTGGAAGGTCTGCCGGCCTTTCTGTGCGGTTTGTTCGGCATCTATTACCTGACCGACAAGCCAGCCAACGCGAGCTGGCTGAGCAAGGATCAGAAGGAATGGCTGCAATCCGTCCTTGACCGCGAGACGGCCGAGGCGAAACAGGCCGAGAGCGCCGGGTCTCAGAAACAGGAAGGATTCTTGAGCGCGATCATGGATTGGCGCGTCCTGGTCCTGGGGTTGATCTATCTGACCTACGCCAATGGCGTCTATGGCATCAATATGTGGCTGCCGCAGATCATCAAAACCTTCGGCAATCTCACCGATACGCAGATCGGCCTGGTGTCGGCCATTCCCTTCGTCGTCACCTCGGTCGGCATGGTCATCATCGGCCTGTCCTCGGACAAGCGGAACGAACGGAAATGGCATTGCACGCTGTGTGCGGTGGTGTCGGGCGTTTGCGTTTATCTGACCTCGATGACGATGGACAATCTGCCCCTGACCGTGGCGCTTCTGGCGGTCAGCAGTGTCGGTACCTATACCTGCCTGCCGATCTTTTGGACCGTTCCGCCGACCTTCCTGACCGGAGCCACGCGCGCGGCCGGAATCGGCGTCATCAACGCCATCGGCAATCTGGGCGGCCTGGTCGCCCCGATCATTATCGGCAACATCAAGGACTCCACCGGATCGTTCCAATACGCCCTGATGTATCTGGGTGTGACCTCGATTGCCGGCGGCATTCTGTTCTTCATCATTTGCGCCAAGGCGCACAAAAACCGGTAACTCAAATATATCTCAGGGAATTCAATGCCGTATCGGCGCGAATTCCCTGAGGTTTTATTGGTCTTGTCTGCCACCCATGAATCGGAGATTGGCCGTATGTTGACGTTGGGCATAGATATCGGGTCGTCCTCAAGCAAGGTCCTCATCTTAAAGGATGGGAAGGATGTCGTCGGCACAGCCGCGATACAGGTCGGCACCGGCACTTCCGGTCCCGGCCGGGCGCTGGAAGCGGTGTTCGCAGAGACCGGCCTGTCCTGGGACGAAATCGACTACACGGTCGCAACCGGCTATGGGCGTTTCTCCGTCGATCGGGCCGACCGGCAGGCCAGTGAAATCACCTGCCACGCCAAGGGGATTCATTTTCTGGTCGGCTCGGCCCGCACGATCATCGATATCGGCGGACAGGATGTGAAAGCGATCGCGCTGTCTGCGTCGGGCGTCATCGAAAAATTCTTCATGAACGACAAATGCGCTGCGGGAACCGGACGGTTTCTGGAGGTTATGTCGCGCGTGCTGGAGATCGACCTGGTGGATCTTGGCGATGTCCATTTCACGGCGACAGAAGCGGCCGAGGTCAGCAGCACCTGCACCGTTTTCGCGGAATCAGAGGTGATCTCGCTGCTGTCCCGGAACGTGCCGCGCGAAAACATCGTTGCCGGCGTGCATCAGTCGGTGGCGAGCAAGGCCTGTGCGTTGGCGCTGCGCGTCGGCATCCGCGATGACGTGGTCATGTGCGGCGGCGCGGCCCGGAACAAAGGCGTCGTGGACGCGATCTCGACCCGGTTGCAACGGCCGGTCATCGTCGCGCCGTCACCGCAGCTTTCCGGGGCTTTGGGTGCGGCGCTGATGGCGTTCGAGGATTGCATCAAACAAGCGGACGAGGGCCCCAAGACCGCCAGGGCGTGCTGACGGGCGTTCCGGCGTCGCGGTGCGGTAGCGGCGGGGCCGGAATGTAAAAAAGTACATCGCGATGTTCCCATATATAAAATAATAAAAAACGAGACTATATGGTTGCCATTTAAAAATAAAAGAGTTATTCACTTATTGCTCCTAAAGACACACCAAGTAATAATGCGCCTGGGAGACGTCTTTTTTTATGCGGAGTGTGTGGAGTACTTGTTTGTAATGTTTTGATGTCCGGATTTTTTTTGAAAAAGCCCACGTCACCCGTAGAGTCACAAATATGTTTTTTACGCGGATGAACGGGATCTGATCGCAATCATGTTTTCAAGAACCGGAACATGAACGGAAACCTTAAGAAAACTCCAAAGGAGTAGGACAATGGATTTTCAATTGAACGAAACTCAGCTCGCCTTCCAGGACATGGTGCGCAAATTCGCCCAGACGGAGTTGGCGCCGGCTGCCGCCGCCCATGATGAGGCCGAAAAATTCGATCGCAGCCAATTCGACCGCATGGCCGAGCTGGGATTGACGGGCATCTATTTCCCCGAGGAATATGGTGGTTCGGGCGCGGATTATCTCAGCTATGTCCTTGCCCTGGAGGAAATTTCCCGCGCCGATGATTCCGCGGGCGTGACTTTGTCCGCCTCGGGGTCGCTGACCAGTTATCCCATCTATCAGTTCGGCACGGAAGCGCAGAAACAGAAATATTTGAAGCCCTTGTGCGAAGGCACCAAGATGGGGGCCTTCGCGCTGACCGAGGCGAATGCCGGATCGGATTCCGCCGCGCAGAAATCGACGGCGGTGTTGGAAGGCGACCATTACGTCCTGAACGGCAGCAAGGTGTTCATCACCAATGCCGGCGTGGCCGAAATCTATGTCATCTTCGCCATGACCGACCGCAGCAAGGGATTGAAGGGCATTTCCGCTTTCATCGTTGAAAGCGGTACGCCGGGACTTTCCTTCGGCAAAAAGGAAAAGAAGCTGGGCATCCGTTCGTCGCAGACGATGGAACTGGCCTTCCAGGACATGAAAGTGCCGGTCGAAAACCGTCTGGGCAAGGAAGGCGAAGGCTTCAAGATGGCGATGATGACGCTGGATGGCGGCCGCATCGGCATCGGCGCTCAGGCCGTGGGAATCGCCCAGGCGGCGCTGGATCACGCTGTCCGCTATTCCAAGGAACGCGTCCAGTTCGGCAAGCCGATCTGCTCCAACCAGGCGATCGCGTTCATGCTGGCGGATATGGCGATCAAGGTCGATGCGGCCCGGTGCCTGACCTATCGCGCCGCGTGCCTGAAGGATGCGGGGCTGCCCTTCGGTAAGGAAGCGGCGATGGCCAAATGCTACGCCGGCGACATCGCCGTCGAAGTGACGTCGGATGCGATCCAGATCTTGGGCGGGAACGGCTATACCCGCGAATATCCGGTGGAACGGCTCTATCGCAACGCCAAGATCTGCCAGATTTACGAAGGCACCAACCAAGTGCAGCGTATGGTCATCTCAGGCGCTCTCCTGCGCTAGGAACCATCCTTGCGGGCCGGCCTGTCTCGGGCGAGTTCTTTGGCCGGCCGCTCTGTTGCCGTCTTGGATCCGGCAAGGGTCCAAGACGGCAACTGTTTGCGCAGGGGAGGGCAGGCCGTCTAGACGGCCTGTTTCTTCTTTTTCGGCAAGAATTCCTGGCCGGTTTCCCGGAAGACGAGGGTCTTGCCGAAATCCAGATGACCCTGCAATTCCTGGGATGCCTGAGCAAAATCCTTTTGCTTGATGCATTCCACAATATTGGAGTGCATGGAAGCCAGATCTTCGATGGTCAGCCGCATATGCTCCATCTGCAGGCAGGTGTAGATTTTCGAGGATAAATGGTTCCAGGTTCTGTGAAGCTCGTCATTTCCCGAATATTCGCAAAGCTTGCTATGGAAGGAAAAATCGTACCGGGCAAGATCCGGCGGTTCGGTCCCGTCGATGAAGTCGATGCCCTTGGCGGTCTTTTCCAGGATGGCGATTTCTTTCTTCGTGATCCGGGTGATGAGAAGCTTGAGCGCGTGAGTCTCCAAAAGCTCCCGGACGGAAAAGAATTCATCGACCTGCTTGTTGGTGAAGGATGTGACGAATTTTCCCTTATATGGGATGACGGTCACCAGTCCGGATTGTTCCAAGCTGAAAATGGCTTCCCGGATTGGTAAGCGGCTGATACCCATCCTTTCGGACAGTTCATGCTCGACCAGACGGGTGCCGGGTTTCAGTTCTCCCCGAACAATGGCATTTCTTATCATCTCTACAACCTGACTAGTCAGGGTTTCTTTCTTCAAGAAAAGATCCGTCATCACGGTATCTTCTTCCCTAAAATGAAAAGGAACTGGATTGGGCTCCAACGGAAGGGGCGCTTTGTTGTCGGGAAAAGGCAAGCTGGCGCCCAGGATTTCCCCATCGGCAGTGTCGATCTTCCATATGGTATACCGTATATATGACACGATAACCAATTTTCGACGCCGTCGTCCAGAATGTCTCCTCGTTCCTTGACTTTAGTCTAAGGGTGAGCCGTATCTTTCCCCCAGATTGTTATGCCGTTTCGCCGATCAGAGGCTATTCGTGGAAATGAGGTTGTCCGGCGGTGGCGGCTTGCCGTAGCGTGTGCCCATGCGTTCGACAGCCGTGATTTCGGTCCGCCGGTTTCTGACCGGCCTGTTCGTCGGGGCGCTCCTTTGGAGCGGCTTTGGGACGCCGTTATCGGCGCATCCTCATTCCTGGATCGATATCAAGGTGTCGGTCTTGTTCGACGGGGAAGGGCGGGTCGCCGCGCTGAAAGAGATCTGGCTGTTCGACGAGGTCTATACCGCCTTCATCCTTGAAGGCGTGAAGCGGCCTACCGACGAGATTCTGAAAAAGATCGCAGACCGGATCATGGTCAATCTGACGCCCTATAGCTATTTCACCCATCCCGCCGACGGGAAAAACAACGCGATCAAACCCGGCGGGGTCGAGGATGTGGGCGCGATCCTTCATGACAAGAAGCGGTTCGAGCTTGATTTCACCGTCCGTCTCGCGGAACCGGCCACGGCGGACGGGTTTTCCTATTCGGTCTATGATCCGACCTATTATATCGAGATGCTGCATGCCGAAGGCGGCGGCGCGGTGAGACTGGAACAGGCCCCGCCCTCATGCGCCTACCGTCTGATCAAGCCCAACCCGTCGATGGAGGCGGTGCTGCGCGCCAGCAGCCTCGACAGCGCGGCCTCGGCCCCGGCAATGGACGGGGCGGATGGGCTGGGCGCGCTGTTCGCCGAAAGAATCGTGCTGAAATGTCCTTAGGCCGGTTTCCCAAGCCCTGGGGGCGCATCACCGCCGTTCTGCTTGCGCTGCTGGCGGTTATGCTCACGGCCCACGGGGCTTTGGCGGAAACCCAGGCCGCCGCGCCGCCCTCCGCCTTTGACGGGATGCTGTCCTGGGCGATCGCCCAGCAGCGCGCCTTTCACCGCGATCTGGTGCAGGCGATCCGCGCCTTAAGCGGCGAAGCGGGGGTGAAAGCCGGTCTGTGGCTGGCAGGCGCCAGCTTCGTCTATGGCGTCTTTCATGCCGCCGGGCCGGGGCATGGCAAGGCGGTGCTCAGCGCCTATCTTCTGACCCATCGCGCGCGCCTGGCGCGCGGCGTCGGCATCGGCGTCGCCGCGTCGTTTTGCCAGGGAGTGTCGGCGATTATCATCGTCTATGGGCTGATCGGTCTGGCGGGCTGGCGTTCGCCGGATACCGCGATGGCGGTGTCGTGGACGGAACGGGTCAGTTATGTGCTGCTGATGGCAATGGGCGCGTTTCTGGCCTTGCGCGCATCGTTCCTTCTGGCCGACAGAGTCCGTCATTTCGGCGCGCCGGCGAGGGGCGCGGATCACGATCATGACCATGATCACGGTCATGATTGCGGCTGCGGCTGCACCCATACTCCATCTCCGGAGCAGACCGCGCGGGCGGAGAGCTGGCGTACGGTCCTTGGGCTGGTGCTGTCCATCGGTTTGCGCCCGTGCAGCGGCGCGGTGCTGGTGCTGATCTTCGCCTATGCGGTCAAGATCGCTTGGGCCGGCGTGGCGGCGGTGGTGGCGATGTCCGCCGGCACGGCCTTGACCGTCGCCGTGCTGGCGTTGCTGTCGGTCAAGGCGCGCGACTGGGCCGTGTCCTTTACGGGCGGCGGCGGGCGCGCCGGCGCGCTGCTGGGCGGGGTCCTGGCGCTGTGCGGCGGGCTCGTCATCGCCTCCGCCGGGTTGTTCCTGCTGATTTATTCCTTTTCCCCGGCCCATCCCCTGGGCGTGTTCTAGCCGCCTTTCAACGACAGGCGGCTCTTTCCCCTTATCTTCTCTCGCAAGCAGCTTTTGTCATCCATCGCTGGTGGCCGGCTTTTGGATATTATGTAATAACATAATAGAATATCCGGCTCCAGCGCGGCTCGGGGCGGCCCCGGGTTGCCGTTGCCTCGGGCCGATGCTACCCTTCCACGGCTTTATCCTTGCGCAAGCACGAGCTTCGACATGCCCGAGACGGACGATTCCAACCTGGCGCTCGATTATGACCGCGATTCCCGGACATTGACGATCGTCACGCCGGGCGGAACCCGGATCGTCATCCATGACGCGGATGGCGCGATCGCCATCGCGGACCGGCATGGCAACCGCGTGCGATTCGACGCCGACGGCATCGGCCTGGAAAGCGCCGGCACTGTGCGGATTCATGCCAAGGGCGATCTTTCCCTGTCCGCCGGCGGCAAGATCGACCTTGCGGCGCAAGGCGACGTCAAGGCCAGCGGTTTGAATCTGACGCTTAACGCGCAAGCCGGCTTGTCGGCGAAGGCCAAGGCCAGCGCGGAACTGTCCGCCGCCGGCCAGACCGTGGTCAAGGGCGCAATGGTTCTGATCAATTGAGGAAAGAACGAGGATGCCGCCCGCCGCGCGACTGACCGACATGCATGTCTGCCTGATGGTGACGCCCGGCCTGCCGCCGGTTCCCCATGTCGGCGGTCCGGTCATCGGTCCCGGCGTACCCACAGTCCTGATCGGCAAATTGCCCGCTGCCGTGGTCGGCGATCATTGCGTCTGCGTCGGTCCACCGGACATGATCGTCAGTGGATCGGCGACGGTTCTGATCGGCGGTAAACCGGCGGCAAGAATAGGCGACGCCACCGCCCATGGCGGCAGCGTCGCGCTCGGCCTGCCGACGGTTATGATCGGCGGTTGAACCCGCCATTGGCGAAAGAGGGGAGAAACAGTTCCGCCGGATATCTTCGAAGCGCCGCGGCGGCTATGGTGAAGGGAGGGGCATGACGGGGTCGATGAAAACGCCGGGCGTCTATATCGCCGAGAGGGACGCCTTTCCCGATGGCGTGGTGGCGGTGGAGACCGCCATACCCGCCTTCGTCGGATATACCGAAAAGGCCGACGACCAGGGCAAATCATTGTTCTGCAAGCCGCAGCGCATCGCCTCGCTGGCGGACTATCAGCATTATTTCGGTGCGGGGCCTTCCCCGCGTCTTATCATCGCCGAAAAACCCGATGGGCCGGAACAGGCCGATTTCACCGTAACGGGTAGGGATGGAAAATCCGCCGGATACACGCTCCGGCAAGCGGACGGCAAGGATGGCGGGCGCTATCTGCTTCACACCGCGATGCGGCATTTCTTCCAGAATGGCGGCGGGTCCTGCTCCGTCGTTTCGGTGGGCAATTATGGCCAGGATTTAGATCGGGGCTGTTTCTGCAAGGGGGTCGATGCCTTGCTGGAGGAGCCGGAGCCGACGATGCTGGTGATCCCGGAAGCGGTGCTGCTCGCACCATCCGACTGCGCCGCTCTTCAGCAAAAGATGCTGGATCATTGCGGTTACGCGATGAAAAACCGCATCGCCATCCTGGATATCCCGGCGGGCGACAGGCCGCGCAATGATCCAGCCGGTGATCCGGTCGCGCGGTTCCGCGAGAGCATAGGCAGCGATTTCCTGGATTACGGGGCGGCCTATTATCCCTGGCTGGACACCGCGATCATCGGCCGCGACGAGATCGATTACCGGAACATCGGTCCCACCGATGTCCTGCAAACCCTGCTGCGCCGGGAAGTGACTCTGCCCGAGGCAGACGGGGAGATATCGTCCAGGCAGGAAGCGATTCTTCAGGCGATCGCCGCCATCGGCAAGGATTTGGGCAAAGCCGAAGCGGCCACGCTCCACAGGACGCTTTTGGGTGCCGGTTTCTTGTATGGCGCTATCCTGGACGCGGCGCGGGCGACGCTGAACCGGATGCCGCCCTGCGCGGCGATGGCGGGCATCTATGCCATGGTCGATGCCGCGCGCGGCGTGTGGAAAGCGCCGGCCAATGTCAAAGTGGCCGGCGCCGTCGCGCCGGCGGTGGCGCTTTCCACCAAGGATCTGGAAGACCTCAACGTTCCGTTGTCGGGCAAATCGGTCAACGCGATCCGGTCGCTCCCCGATGGGAGCGTGATGGTCTGGGGCGCGCGGACGCTGGACGGCAATAGTCTCGACTGGCGCTACATCAATGTCCGGCGCACGGAAATCATGCTGCGGCAATCCTGTGCATTGGCCGTCAAGGCGTATGCGTCCGAGCCGAACATGGCCAATAGCTGGGTTGAGGTCAAAAGCATGCTCGACACTTTTCTGACCGGTATCTGGAAGCGCGGCGGCCTGGCTGGCGCTGTGCCGGGGGATGCTTTTGCAGTGCATTGCGGCCTTGGCGACAGCATGACGGCGGAAGATGTCAGCAATGGCGTCCTGCGCGTCTGCGTAGAGGTCGCCTTGGCCCGCCCGGCGGAATTCCTTTCGATCAAGGTCGAACAAAAAATGCAGAAACCGTGACCGGCGAGACCGGTCAGGCAACAGGAGAAAACAATGTCTGGTGAAATCACTCTTACCGCCTCGTTCCAGGCCAAGGCCGGCCATGAACAGGACCTCGCTGCGGCCCTTGCGGCCCTGATCGAACCAAGCCGCAAGGATTCGGGGTGTCTTCTCTACACGCTGTATCGGGACCCGTCCGTTCCCGGCCGGTTCGTGTTCATCGAAAAATGGGCCGATCGGGATTCTTTGTCCCAGCATGAACGGACCCCGCATTTCCGGAATCTGCTCAAGCTGCTTCCGGCCCATGTCGAAGGCGCACCCCAGATCACCTTCCTTGAACCCGTCGGCTGACAGGCCGAAGGGGAATGGTTCCTGTCCGCGAGCGCCGGGAACGGGGCTCGCGCCGGAGCCTTTGGGTCCGGGACGAGAATGAAAAATCATAAAGGGATGCGTGCATCATGCTGATCGAGGACGGTGTCTTTCTCGCCAATGAGGAACAAGGCTTTATCCGCGAAACCGCGCGGAAATTCGCCCGCGAAAAGCTGGCTCCGAACGCGGCGCGCTGGGACAAGGAGCATCATTTCCCTGCCGAAGCCGTCCGTGAGATGGCGGAGCTGGGGTTCCTGGGCATGCTGGCGCCCGAAGAGTATGGCGGTACGGCGCTCGATTATCTGACCTATTCCATGGTGCTGGAAGAGATCGCCGCCGGTGACGGGGCCTGCTCGACGATCGTCAGCGTGCATAATTCGGTCGGCTATGCGCCCATTCTCGCCTTCGGGACCGAGGAACAGAAGCGCCGTTTCCTGCCGAAGATGACCTCGGGCGAATGGCTGGGCGGCTTTGCCCTGACCGAGGCCCAGGCCGGATCGGACGCCGCCGCCCAGAAGGCTCGTGCGGTCCGGGACGGGGATTGTTACATCCTGTCCGGTACCAAGGAATTCGTGACCTCGGGCAAGAACGCGGATGTGCTGATTACCTTCGCGGTGACCGAGCCGGGCGCTGGTAAAAAGGGGATCAGCGCCTTCATCCTGCCCACTGACATGCCCGGCTATACCGTCACCCGGCTGGAGGACAAGCTGGGGCAGCATGCCTCGGACACCGCCGAAGTCTTGTTCGACGATATCCGTCTGCCCGCCGATCTGCGGCTGGGGGCCGAGGGCGAGGGGTTGAAGATCGCCTTATCGAACCTGGAAGGCGGGCGTATCGGCATCGCGTCGCAATGTATCGGCATGGCCCGCGCCGCTTTTGATTTCGCTCGCAGCTACGCCAAGGAACGCACAAGCTTCGGCAAGCCCTTGATCGAGCATCAGGCCATCGGCTTCAAGCTGGCCGACATGATCACCCGTATCTCGGCTGCCCGTCACATGGTCCATCACGCGGCCCGGCTGCGCGATTGCGGCCAGCCCTGTCTGGCCGAGGCGTCGATGGCCAAGCTGTTCGCCTCCGAGATGGTCGAGGCGGTCTGTTCGGGCGCGATCCAGGTGCTGGGCGGTTACGGCTATGTCGCGGAATATCCGGTGGAACGCATCTATCGGGACGCCCGCATCTGCCAGATCTATGAAGGCACGTCCGAGGTGCAGCGCATGGTGATTGCGCGCAGCCTGGCATAAGGGGTAGGGGGGGGGCATCCCTTGACCCTTTGACATGGTATCAAATCCCGCCGGGGCTTTTCAGGCCCCGGCGGGATGCTGTTTCCGTCCGATTCTAGGCCGCACCCGTTGCCAGACGGGCACCTAGCGCGAAGGCCTTGCGACAGTCTTCAGGGAAAATATCGCGGCGGCGCGCGGCTTTCTTTTGGGCGTCAAAGCGGCTGGCCTCGACCTTGGTGTAATCGTTGAACTGGCAGGTGTCGTAGCTGTTCAGCGTTTCGCACGCGCCGAAGATCCGTTGCATGAAGCCCGCATTGTTGGTCAGGCTGGGCAGATAGCCCCGCTCCACCATCTCGGCCTCGCCCACATTCATCGTGTGGATGAAGGCGGTGGGGATTTTGCGCGGGAACAGGGACGAATAGGCCACATCATACTGCAAATAGGGGAACAGCAGCCGTTCCATGAAGGATTTCATCTCGCCGGTTACGCCGGCGAAATAGATCGGCGATCCCAGGATCAGCGCATCCGCCTCCGCCGCTTCGGCCAGGATCGGCGTTAGATCGTCCTGGCTGGCGCACTTTCCCAGGCTCTTGCTGCCCGTGAGCTTGCAGGAAAAACAACTGGTGCAGCCCCGGAATTTCAGATCGTAAAGATGGACCAGCTTGGTTTCTGCCCCCGCCGAAACCGCCCCGTCCAGGGCATTTTGCAGCAATGCGGCGGTGTTCCAGTTTTTACGCGGACTGCCGTTGAACGCGATCACCTTCATTCATCGTCCCCTTTAGCAGGCTTTCCCCCGCACCCCTGACCGGGATGGCGGCGGCATTGTTCAAAATATTTTGAACATACTGCGCCGCTCCCAAGGGGCAGGCAAGCCAAAGATGACGGGTACTGTGTTCGGTGCGCGCGGCCTCAGACGCCTTCTTCTTCCTCCGCCGCGCGAAGCACACTGTCCAGCAGGCCTGGAAAGCGCGCCTCGATTTCGTCGCGGCGCAGCGAGATGAAACGCTGGGTTCCTTCCTGGCGGGTCTGGATCAGCCCGGCTTCGCGCAATTTGGCGAAATGGTAGGACAGGTTGGTCTTGGGCGCGCAATCATTGAACCCGCCGCACGCCGTCTCCGCATGGGCGGCCAGACGGACCAGGATGCGGCGGCGGATCGGATCGGCCAAGGCGTTAAGAACAGCCGACAGACTCAACAGTTCAGGCTGGGGATGGGCAATGTCGTTCATGTCTCATCATATCGGTTGTGCACCGGCATGTTCAAAATTTATCGGGTGGCGCGGATCGCACGTGCAGGTTCGTGTCCTGTTCACGCAGAAACACACGCGGCTCCTCGCCGAGGCACGCCACTAACCATTGATTTCTTTGAAGAAAAATGGTGCTGGTGAGAGGAATCGAACCTCCGACCCCATCCTTACCAAGGATGTGCTCTACCCCTGAGCTACACCAGCATGCCGTCCCGGATGAACCGTGCGAAGCACCGTTCCGTCGGGAGGCGCAACTCATGCCACAGGCTTTCTCGCGATGCAAGTCCATTTGGCATTCTGTCTTATTTGGAATGCCGATTGAGGGGATGATTCGTCGGGCGGGTGGGAAGGGAAGGGCTTTTTTCATCCCAAGATCACGGGTTCGCTTGTCGCGGGTCCGGCTCCTTTGCTAAGAAAGGAACCCGACGAGCGTCCCCGGTGTCGCCGGGGGACGGAGCCCCTCCCTTTCGGAAAGAAGCCTGATCCATGCCCGTGATGCCCGATACCTGGATTCGCGATATGGCGAGAAACGCCGGAATGATCGAGCCGTTCACGGAAAATCTGCGGCGCGACGGCGTCATTTCCTACGGCCTGTCTTCCTATGGCTATGACGCCCGCGTCTCGGGCGAATTCAAGCTGTTCACCAATGTCGATTCGGCTATCGTCGATCCCAAGGATTTTTCCAACAAAAGCTTCGTCGACCGCGAAGGCGATGTCTGCGTCATCCCCCCCAACAGCTTTGCGTTGGCGCGCACGGTCGAATATTTCCGCATCCCGCGCGACGTGCTGGTGATCTGCCTGGGCAAATCGACCTATGCGCGCTGCGGCATCATCGTCAATGTGACGCCGCTGGAGCCGGAATGGGAAGGCCATGTGACGTTGGAATTTTCCAACACCACGCCGCTGCCGGCCAAGATCTACGCCAATGAGGGGGCGTGCCAGTTCATCTTCCTCAAGGCGGACAGTTTGTGCGAGGTTTCTTATGGCGACCGCGCCGGCAAATATCAGGCCCAGCGCGGCGTGACTCTACCCAAGCTATAAAAAAGCCGTAATCGGCGCTCTTAAAACGCATCCATTCGACCATCCCTATTCTCCGGCGGCAGGCATTCACGTTCATGGACAATATCCGGATCATCGGCGGTACCCCTTTGAAAGGCTCCATCCCCATCAGCGGCGCAAAGAATGCGGCCTTGGCTTTGATGCCGGCCTGTCTGCTGACGGACGAAACCTTGTCCTTGTCCAATCTGCCGCATCTGGTGGACATCACCACCATGGCCAATCTGCTGTCGCAGCACGGGGTGTCGATGCGCCTGAACGGGCATGATTCCCAGGGCGGCGCTACGGGCCGGGTGCTGGAACTGACGGCGGCCAACATCACCGACACCACCGCGCCCTATGATCTGGTGCGTAAGATGCGCGCGTCGGTCAATGTGCTGGGGCCGCTGCTGGCCCGCTGCGGCGAGGCCAGGGTCAGCCTGCCCGGCGGCTGCGCCATCGGCACCCGTCCGATCGATTTCCATCTGAAGGCCTTGGCGGCAATGGGGGCCGAGATCGAGGTCGATGGCGGCTATGTCGTTGCCCGCGTCCCCGGCGGACGGTTGAAGGGGGCGGCGATCACTTTCCCGCGCGTGACCGTGGGCGGCACCGAAAACACCCTGACCGCCGCCTGCCTGGCCGATGGTGAAACGATCATCACCAACGCCGCCCTGGAGCCCGAAGTCACCGATCTGGCCAATTGCCTGGTGGCGATGGGGGCCTTGATCGAGGGCATCGGCACCGCCACCTTGCGGATTACCGGCGTGGACCGGCTGCATGGCGCGCAGTATTCGGTGCTGCCCGACCGGATCGAGACCGGCACCTATATGGCCGCCGCCGCGATCACCCGGGGCGATGTCGAACTGATCGGCGGTCGCCGCGACCTTTTGCACGCGGTGGACAAGACGATGCAGGAATGCGGAGTCGAGATCGAGGACACCCCGCGCGGCTTCCGCGTTCGCGCCGACCGCAAGCCCATCGTCGGTATCGATGTGATGACCGAGGCCTATCCCGGCTTCCCCACCGACATGCAGGCGCAGATGATGTCGCTGATGTCCACCGCCGCCGGGGCCAGCATGATCACCGAAACGATTTTCGAGAACCGCTTCATGCATGTGCCGGAACTGGCGCGCATGGGGGCTCGGATCACGGTGCATGGATCGTCGGCGATCATCCGGGGCGTGTCCCGGCTGAAGGGCGCGCCGGTGATGGCGACCGATCTGCGCGCGTCGGTTTCCTTGATCCTGGGCGGATTGGCAGCCGAGGGCGAAACCATGGTCAGCCGCGTCTATCATCTCGACCGGGGCTATGAGCGGGTCGAAGAAAAACTGGCCGCTTGCGGCGCGGTCATCGAACGCATCAAGGGCGACGGCGCAGCCGAATAGGCGGCGATCTCCCCCGGAAACCGTTCCGTGCGGATGGTCGTCGGGGGTTTTACCCCCGATCCCCCAATCGGGAGGCGAAAGCCTCCCGAACCCACCTCTTTTTTAATTCATTGAAAGAAACCGGAGGTCCGGAGGCCGCGCCTCCGGGCGGGTTCGGGCGGCAGCCCGACGTCTGGGCGGTTTTTTGCGCCCCCTAAAATCCCGTCAGCACGATCTTGCCGCGCGATGTGCCGCTTTCGACCGCCGCGTGGGCGCGCAGCAAGGTGGCTGCGTCGATGCGGCCCATCGGCTGGGTCAGGGTGGTGCGCAGCACGCCGTCATCCACCAGGGCGGCGACATCGTTCAGGATGCGGTGCTGGGCGATCATGTCGGGGGTTTCAAACAGCGCCCGTGCGAACATCGATTCCCAATGCAAGGACGCGGCCTTGGGCTTTAGGAGGCGCACGTCGAACAAGTCGGGATCGTCGATCAGGGCCAGCTTGCCCTGCGGAGCCAGCGCTTCGACGATGGCGGGGAAATGCTCGCCGGTATGGTTGAGCGAGGTGACCAGATTGGGCTGCGGCAATCCGGCTTTCTTCAATTCCTCGTGCAAAGGCCGGCGGTGATCGATGACATGGTGCGCGCCCAGGCTCAAGCACCAGTCGCGGGTTTCGGGGCGGGATGCGGTGGCGATCACGGTCAGGCCGGTCAGACGCCGTGCGAGCTGAATCAGGATCGAGCCCACGCCCCCGGCTGCGCCGACGATCAGCAGGGTGCCGCCGACGCGCTTGCCGGGGACGACTTCCAGCCGGTCGAACAAAAGCTCCCACGCGGTCAGGCTGGTCAAAGGCAGGGCAGCGGCGGCGGTGAAATCCAGGCTGGCGGGTTTTTTGCCGACGATGCGCTCATCGACCAGATGATATTCGGCGTTGGTGCCGGGGCGGAATTTGGTGCCGGCATAGAAAACGGCGTCGCCGGGTTTGAACAAGGTGACGTCCTTGCCCACGGCCTCGACCAGGCCGGCGGCGTCATAGCCCAGGATCAAAGGCTGGCCTTCGGGCGGGGTGGTCCAGGCGCGCATCTTGACATCGACCGGGTTGACCGAAACCGCCATGACCCGCACCAGCAGATCGCGTCCCGACGCCTTTGGCTTGGGCAATTCCAGATCGATCAGGGCGGCGGGATCGGTCACGGGCAGCGGACGGGTGCTGCCGACGGCTTTCATCATGATCTTGAGTCTCCCTTGGCGTATTATTTTGATGAAATCCATCAATGGGGCTTGCCGTGGTTCCTGGCAAGCGCGCGATTTAGGCAAGGATTGGAGTCTTTTCCGTGCAAGCCTTGCGGAGAGGACGGAAAAGCCTGTAAAACGCAAGGCTCCCGAACGAAGAGATCAAAGTCGTGACGATAACGGAAAAACTGGTGCTGGCCCTGCCCAAGGGCCGGATTCTGGACGAGGCGATGCCCCTGGTGCGCGCCGCCGGCATCGAACCCGAAGCCGCCTTTGACGATCCGCATGCGCGGGCGCTTCGTTTTTCCACCAACCATCCCCATATCGACATTATCCGCGTGCGGTCGTTCGACGTCGCCACCTTTGTCGCCTTCGGCGCCGCGCAGATCGGAATCGCCGGGAACGATGTGCTGATGGAATTCGACTATCCGGAAATCTATGCGCCGCTCGATCTGGGCATTGGCCGTTGCCATCTGGCGGTGGCCGAGCCCGAGGATTTGGCCGGCACCGATGATCCGTCGCGCTGGAGCCATATCCGCATCGCCACCAAATATCCGGCCATCACCACGCGCCATTTTTCGGCCCGGGGCGTGCAGGCGGAATGCGTCAAGCTGAACGGCGCGATGGAGCTGGCCCCGACGCTGGGGCTGTGCCGGCGCATTGTCGATCTGGTGTCGTCCGGATCGACGCTGAAGGCCAATGGTCTGGTCGAGATCGAACATATCGCCGACATCAGCTCGCGGCTGGTGGTCAACCGCACCGCGCTGAAGACCCGGCCCGAGGAAATGGCCGGCTGGATCGAACGTTTCCGCGAGGCGGTGCCCAATGGCCATTGAACTGTCCCTGACCGCGCCCGGTTTCGAGAACGCCTTCAAGGTGTTGCTGGACGGCAAGCGGGAGACGGCGGCGGATGTCGGCGATGCGGTCGCCGCGATCATCGCCCAGGTGCGGGCCGAGGGTGATTCTGCCCTGATCGCGCTGACGCGGCGTTTCGACCGCCACGATGCGGACCGGCTGGCGATCGGCAAGGATGAGATCGACGCTGCCCTGGCGGCTTGCGAGCCCCAGGCGCTGTCCTCGCTGCGGGCGGCGGCGGAACGGATCGCCGATTTTCACGCGCGGCAAAAACCCCAGGATCTGTCCTATACCGATGATCGCGGCGTGCGGCTGGGCTATCGCTGGACCGCCATCGGCGCGGCCGGGCTTTACGTGCCGGGCGGCACCGCGTCCTATCCGTCGTCGGTGCTGATGAACGCCATTCCGGCCAAGGTTGCCGGGGTCCCCAGGCTGGTGATGGCGGTGCCGACGCCGGACGGGGTCTTGAATCCGCTGGTGCTGGCCGCCGCGCGCATTGCCGGCGTCGATGAAATCTATCGGGTCGGCGGGGCGCAGGCGGTGGCGGCCCTGGCTTACGGAACCGAAACCATTCGTCCGGTGGACAAGATCGTCGGTCCCGGCAACGCCTATGTCGCGGCAGCCAAGCGTCAGGTGTTCGGCGCGGTCGGCATCGACATGATCGCGGGCCCGTCCGAAATTCTGGTGGTGGCCGATGGCGACAACGATCCCAACTGGATCGCCGCCGATCTTTTGTCGCAGGCCGAGCACGACACCGCCGCTCAATCGATCCTGATCACCGACGACCCGGCCTTTGCCCGCGCCGTCGCTGCTGCCGTCGAAGCGCATCTGGCGACGCTGCCGCGCGCGGCCATCGCCCGGGAAAGCTGGGAATCGCACGGCGCGCTGATCCTGGTGCCCGAACTGGCCCAGGCGGTCGAATTGGTCGATCGCATCGCGCCCGAGCATCTGGAACTGGCGGTGGCCGATCCGGACGCGCTGGCGGCCCGGGTGCGCAATGCGGGGGCGATCTTCCTGGGCCGTTATACGCCTGAAGCGGTGGGCGATTATGTCGGCGGTCCCAACCATGTGCTGCCGACCGCGCGCAGCGCACGCTTTTCGTCCGGGCTGGGCGTGTTCGATTTCATGAAGCGGACCTCGCTTCTGGGCTGTACGGCGGAAAGTCTGGCCGATATCGGCCCCTGGGCCGTGACCTTGGCCGAATCCGAAGGGCTGGGGGCGCATGCCCGCTCGGTGGCCCTGCGGCTTAATCAGCAGAGGCGATAGGTGACGGCGGGGCGGGCGGATCACCGGCTCGTCAACGTCGTTCTCGACGAAAGGATCGCTGTGCGCCGCCGGCCCGAAGTGGAACGGGAACGGGCGGTGGCGATCCGCGATCTTTTGGAAGAAAACCATTTCGCGCTGAAGGACGGGAGCGAGGGGCCCTATATCCTGCGCATCGGCCTGGGCCGCGCCGTGCTCGATTGGGATGTCCAGAATGCGGAAGGCTTTTCGCTCTGCCGCCTCTCTCTGCCGCTGGGCTTGTTCCGTACCGTGGTGACGGATTATCTGACGCTGTGCGAAAGCTATTACGGCGCGCTTCGGGATCTGCCCCGGTCCCGGATCGAGGCCATCGATGTCGGCCGCCGGGCCTTGCACGAGGACGGCGCGCGGATTTTGGCCGACCGGCTGGCCGCCGACATCGACCTCGATTTCGACACCGCGCGGCGTCTGTTCACACTGATCTGCGTCCTGCACATCCGCGGATGAGTTGCCGGCGGGCTTCGTTCAGCGCCAGGTCAGTCTCAGGGTCACGCCGGAATCCGTGATGTCTTCGGCGATGGCGTCTTTCGCCGCCGCCAGCGCGGCTTCGTAGGCGGCATCGTCGTCTTCGTTGAAATCCTCGCCATTGATGCGCGCGCCATGGGCGACCATGACATCCTCGAACGGGATGTCGGCAGCCAGCAATACGCCGCTGGCGGCCATGGCGGCCTTTTCCTCCAGGGCGTCGCGATCGTCCCCATCATAGTCTATGAGATAGACATTGGCGAAAAAGCGGATCATTCAGGCATCGTCCTTCTGGCCATCGGATAGTCGGCTGGGCCGTACAGATAGCACAAGCACGGGCGCGGCCCTATTCCAGATCGGCTCTTTGCGCGGAAAGACGGTTGCGGTCCGCATCCAGCAAGGCGGTGATCAAGGCGGTTCCGTCGGGTGCGACCCGTAATTCGGCGAATCGCGCACGGGCATAGGTTGCCGCCTGTCCTTCCTCGAAAAACCAGCTGCCGCCGGCGATCTTCGCGGGCCTTCTGCCTTGCGGACGGAAAGCCAGCCGGTGTTCCCCCGCTTCCAAAGCGGAGCCTTGGTCGAGCCGGCGGTAGCTCCAAAGACCGTTTTCGTCTGCGGCCATGATCGCGGTCCGTTCGCGGTGGCCCGGCCGGGTTTCATTGTCGTCTCCGCCCCCGGCATCGCGGGCCATGGCGCGGCCATCGGCAATGTCCAGGATCATGTAATCGCCCTGCATCAGCGAGCGGGGATCAACCGGGGCCAGCGCCAGGACCATGATGTCGCCGCGGGCGAGCAGCCGCTCCTTGCCCAGGATGGCGGCGTTGTAGAGGCCCAGGAACAAGACCAGCACCAGCCCGGCAAGGACGGGAGCGCGCATGAGGCGGCGGATCATGGCGTGTCTCCCTTTTCCGGGACGAGGTTCAAGAGCCAGCCCTGGCGGAATCCGGCGGCGGCCAGCGCCAGGATCAAGCCCGATCCGATCAGGATCAGGGATTTGTCGAGCAGGGAGACGTCCAGTGCGTAATAGAAACGCTGGACGAAAAAGACCAGATAGAGCGTCGCTATGCCGCCGAGCCAGGGGGCGGCGCGGCGCCGCGCCAGCAGCAGCAGCAGAACACCGAGCAGGACGGGGAAAGACAGAACGGCCAGCCCGATGAGCAGCAATCCGGCCACGGCGATCCGGGTGGCGTGCCGGGGGTGGCGCAAGGCGAGGATCGCTGCGGCGATGGCCAGCCCGGCCAGCGCGCCGGCCCAGGGGACGAGGGTCAGCAGCACCATGCCCGATCCGCTATGGTCGAACCCCGCCCAGATCGTGGCGGCGATGGTCAGGCCTGCGGCGAACAGAAGGAAACCGGCGGCGGCGCTGCGGCGTTCGGCCTCGAACCAATGGGGTTTGAGCGGCGGCGGGGCGGTGAATTCCAGCAGGGTGAACAGCAGAAATCCGGTCCAGCACAGCAGCGATAGCGGGCGGTATCCGGCCTTGAGCGCATGGAAAAGGACGCCGGTAAAGCTTGTGACAGCGACGTCGCCATCGGCGTCGAACGCGCTGTGGTCATGGTAAAGCGCCAGGATCGTCAAGGCGGCGAGGAAGGCGGCGAAGGCGAACGCTTTTCCTGCCCTGTCCTTCAAGACGCACCAGCCGGCGAGGAACAGGGCCGCGTAAAGCAGCAGACCGGTGCTGACATCCTCGGACAGGAGGTATCCGACCAGCACCAGACCGCAGACGATCAGGACCAGGGACAAATTGAGCCGTGCCCAGTTGCCGCCGTTCCGGCGTAAAAAAATGCCCGCCGCATAAATGATCAGTCCCAGCACGACCTGAGGAACGATTCCGGATAAGCCTGCGAACAGCAGCCCGATCACGCCCGAGATCAGCAGCAGCGAGCCAAGCCAGATTCCGGCGGAGATGAAGCTTTTGACGTACCAGGGTTGGCGTTCCGCCGCTGTCCGGTCCCAGCCTGAAAACCAGTCCGCGACCGGCGCGGCTTCGATCCCGGCCGAGACCGTCAGCCAATCGGTCAGGCTGGAACGGAGGGGGGATACGCCCGATGGGACCGGGATTTCCCCTTCCGCCGTCCGTCCCGAAGGCAGCCTGCGGCGAAGCTTGAGGATCAGGGCGGTGACGCCAAGACAGGTAGCGACGATGATGATTCCCGCCAACAGGGACAGCGGGATTATGTCATGGCTTTGCTCGACCAGGGACCGGATCAGCGCCGTATCGAACAGGATGGCCAGCAGGGCGACGATCAGGGCGACGAAGAAGAAATCGCCCCGCCGTCTGGCATAGATCAGGAAGGTGACGCCGAACAGAAAGGCGGCGGCAATGACGTCCGTCCGCGATGCGTCCACGCCGATCCCGCTCAAAGGCGAGGCCGGGCCCGAATAAAGATAGGCGAGGTTTAAAAACGACCCTCCGACCCAGCTATTGGCCAGAATCAGCGCCAGCAGCCGAATCGTCATCGCGGTCAGCGTCACAGCGCCCAGGATCCTAGCCAGCGCCCGGTGAGGGTCGAAGGGGCGGGGGGCGGTTCGCGTCCGGTTATGCGCGATCTCTGCCAACGTCCACAAGACGGCGTGCGCGGCGATGATCTCCAGCGCCAGAGGCGGAAACCAGATCGCGCCTCTCGGTTCGATGACGTCGCCCCACAGCCACAACCCAGCCCACAGATCGGCCACCGCCAGCGTCATGAACCAAAGGCCGGTCCGGTTCCCTGCCAGCAGGGCGAGCGGCAGGAGGACCAGCGTCCAGGCGCGGAACAATTCCCAGGAATCCGCGCCGGTCTGATAGATCTGGCCGAACAGGGCCAACAGCGCGCCGATGGCAAGGCCGGTCCCCATCAGGGCGGCATGGCCGACAGGGCCGCGCCATTTCCACAGGGCGATCAGGGCAAACAGAACGAATACGGTTTCGGCCAGGGCGAATTTCGCCGCCTTGGGCATCGCTTCCCAGTTCCAGGCGAAAAACAGGATCAGCCCCGCAGCTATCAGCAGCGCCGCCGCCAATGTGGATGCGGCGAACAGAAAGGTGCGCCATTGGTGGGAACTGGGATCAAGACCGAAATGCCGCCGCGCTGCCTGGGATTGCTCCGAAGACAGGATTCCAGCTTGGTTCAGACCGGCGATCCATCGCGCCAGCAGCGGCGCTTGAGGTGAGAAACCGCCAAAAACGGCGGGGGAAACGTCGCTTTGGTTGATTGTCATGAATGGGTGATAGCCCGATTGGTTTGCCGGGCGCAAGAGCGCTTACGGTTTTACCGGTGTGGCTGGTGCGCCGCCGCGCATCGGACAGGCATTGGCCGCGCCATTGCCGACGGCGCGGGCGACAACGCCCTGCTGTTCATTGCCCAGCCGGCCCCGGCCTTGATCTTCGACCACCTGGCGCAGCAGGAAAGTTTCCACCGGAAACTGGTTGGAGCCGAAGCGGAAAGCTTCGCGGGTGGCGGGGAAATCGGCGCGCAGCATGGCTTGGCGCAGGGCTTCGCGGTCGCGGATGCCGGCAGCGGCGATGGCGCGGTCCAGCATCATCGCCGCGTCATAGCCATAGGCGGCGTCGATCGAGGCCGGACGGCCATATTCGACCTCGAAATCGGCCATCATGCGGCGGTTCGAAGGCGTGTCCATGTCGTCGCTCCAGGGTGCTACGCTGAACAGATTGGCGGCGGCCGGGCCTGCGGCGGCGATCACTGTCCGGTCGGCGATGTCGGCGGGAGCGAACAAGGGCGTGCGCTCCTTCAAACCCGCCTTCTGGTATTGGATGATGAAATTGACCGCCATGCCGCCGCTATGCAGCAGATAGACCGCGCCGGGGGCGATGTCGCGGATGCGGGCCAGTTCCTCGCGGAAGCTCATCCGCCCCTTGCGGCTGGTCACCAGCACCACCGCGCCGTGATAAGTCTTTTTCAGCGCGGCCACGGCCTG
>Ga0265295_1003749_pt1 | contig 21504 bp, 22 predicted proteins | sample Munlansysbiofilm_FD_192503 | JGI IMG/M metagenome (GOLD analysis project Ga0265295, IMG submission 192503) | Leachate microbial communities from a municipal landfill in Southern Ontario, Canada - Methane capture system biofilm | ecosystem: Engineered > Solid waste > Landfill > Unclassified ...
CCGGCGACCTCCGCCGTGTAAAGGCGGTGTCATAACCAACTAGACCATAGGCCCTGCCTCTACATGTACGTCCCTCATCCATATAAATATATTCTGGGTATTCTGTCAATTTCTGGTCAACCAAAGGATAGAGAATGAGAAGAGATACTTATATGGAAAAGGTACCAGAATGACCTTATTCTTTATCATCGAAAGGTTTTCCGTCTGATATTGAATAAATATCCTCTTCTGGTTCTTTAAGGTAATCAAACGCAGAATTATGCACAGCTGAATGATTCCATTCCTCTTCCATAACGTCATTATCAGATGGAAAGAGGACAATTATACGGACACGTTTAGGCCCTGAAATAGGTATCATGGTGTCAAGCTCTAACTGGTGGAATTCATTTACCGTTCCATGTAATTCAATTGCGGTCAGTGGTGTATCCATAATTCATTTCCTGCAATGAAAAGAAAAACAAAAATTAAAATCCTGTAATACCTTATGAGCGTATGACCATATTTTTTTTGTCATCAAAAAATCAAACCTGAGTTTTAGGCGCGTAGATGAAAATGAAACTCGTTTATCCTTTCCAATAAAGGATCAACTCTAAAAGGGATTGTCAGTCTACCCACTCATCCGGCAAACTGGTGGTACACATGCACGTTAAACAAACCTGACGCCATATACCGTTGCCTGTCCTCTATCATCTCCGTTGGACTATCAATCGAGGTGGCCAGACTCACCTGAACCCACCCTTTCCCAAGCGGAGGATCAGTTGGTGCTGCAGCAACCGGGACCGGAGTTGGAACACTCTTTGCTGCTAAAATCCCTGCCGGAACAGGCACAGAAACCTGGACTGGAGAAACCGATGAATTAACCGGTGGAGGATCTGAAACACTCATACCCTGCGGTTCATCTATAGGAATATGAGAAATATCATCTGGGTAATCACCCATCAGAAGTAAGTTCCTCGTTGGAATCAATTCATCAGGACCTCCGGATAGTTGAGGCGGCACTATTATTACCGGAAGAATGAATAGAAACAAAGCAAAAGACAATAGAATGGACGTAATTTTTTGCATGCTCCCCCTGCATGCTGCATCCCAGGGCATGTCAGATGTGGAGCCCCACCTCTTACATCAGAGAATGCCCGGTATACATAACGTTGGCTCCGAAAGAGAAATAGTCTCTGGTTTTACCTCATGCACTAGTCTGATAGGCAAGGATGTCACGTCCATGAATAAGCCAGGAACGCCCAACCTTTCGGGCAGGAATCTTTTCATCTTTGATGTACTTGCGCATCGTAGAAACAGAAACCCCAAGTGCCACTGCTGCTTCTGTCTGGCTGTACTCTTTGTTTGAGCTCACCCTCATAGAGCCCATCTCCATTGCTTCCATGACCGGGGCAACTGGTTGTGTGGGAGCTTTTACCAGCATATCCTCAGAAAGATTACCTGCCAGAAGCAGATCAGAATCGATAATGGTCTTATTCCCAAACCCGTACGATATGGGACTTGCAATTGGACTGGAAAGGGTGCTGATATCCGGCACTGGTGACGTCAGGGCGGATTGGAACGGTTTATGAATAGTGCCTTCAAGTAATCCCACCCGTCGCTCAAGCTCGGTAATTAATACCCCCTGCCGTGCAACTGTCGCAGAAAGTGCCGGGGATGATGCGGATAATTCACCGTGCCCACCTGCGGGAACCACCACAAGATCCTGAAAGGATGGGGCATTCCCTTGCTGTACAGACTTGACATAGGACGAGATAATGTCACGGATAAGTGCTGAAAGGGTTGTACTCTGGATTTCTGCAATATTCAGCAGTTCATCTATATGTTCTTCATCAAGAGATATTGTCAGTTCCTTTCTCATATTGTCCAAGACTTCTGTGTCTTGTACACCTCCGCTGATTTTGCGAATGAAAATATGAGCGATACTTGAATATGGTTTTACCGATAATCTTCGCCAGAGTAGAATGAAATTTCACATCATTCATAAGGGGGGTAACAATTAGTATGGTCCCTCGTAAAACCCATAAGGTGCTTATGAATAGAACCCGTGGGCAGGTGCCCGACGCAATACTCTTTGATCTCGATAATACCCTCTGCACCTATATAGATGCCAAAATGGCGGCCTGCAGAGCAGTAGTTGAATATCTTAAGCAGGGAAATGAACAGGATCTCTTTCAATATTTTCTCAGATCCGTACACTCCTTTGAAGACACAAAACACGTCCACGATTACATGACAGATTTGGGAGTATACACTCCGGGTAGCGCCAGTCACGCATCACATCTTTTTGAAGAAGTAAAACTCAAACACATCCTCCCCTATCCGGGAGTCCATACAACACTCAGGCAGCTCGCAGATCAGGGGATCAAAATGGCGGTTGTTACCGATGCATCCGGACTATATGCAAGAAAAAGACTCGAGAAATGTGAAATAGACAATTACTTCCCGGTAGTCATAACCCCGGATAAATCAAAAAAGCCAAAACCTGATCACACTCCGTTTCTTGAAGCACTATCAGAACTACAGGTTTCAGGCACAATCTGGCTTGTTGGTGATTCGGTCAGAAGAGAGATAGTTCCCGGAAATGAACTGGGATTTATCACCGTGCATGCACGATATGGGGACTATTTTTCGGGGAATAACCCGGATATTACCCCGCATTACACCATAGACCGTTTCTACGATCTTCTGGAACTTGAAGGGCTCAAAAAATGAGCATCAGATCTTAATTTTCCAACCGGAAGGTGTCAGGCGGAAAAATCAGCTCAAACCGTGCCCCCTCACCAAAGACTCCGGTCTCCGAGATCTTAACTCCGGTAATGTCGAGAATTTCTGCAGCAAGATACAGTCCATACCCTCGCCGGTCTGCATAATTTCTCATAAAAATACGTTCTTTACATTCAGGCTTAACGCCAGGTCCATTATCTTCAATGATCAGAAGCATTCCTTCAGGAACAGAATCATATGAAAAAGAAATGTTCACTCCGTCTCCCCCGTACTGCAGGCTGTTTTTGACCAGTTCATAGATTACCACATCAAATAACCGATCGACATACAGCATCAATCCACTTAGGTTTAGGTGTGCTGAAATTTTCCCGGCAAATTCATGGCGTTCTATCATCTTCGTTACTACAGACTCTCCCTCAATAAACACAGGAGGTTTGACTCCAAGATTCTGATAGGTTCTGGTCAGTTCTGCGATACGCCTGATACGCTCTCCCAAATCACGGCTTTTTCTTAAGAGGAGACGGACTTCCTCATCGCTGATAATTTCATCAATAATATCAATGTATCCGACAATCCCCATCATGAGATTCACAATATCGTGACGAACAATGGCATTGAAATAATTGAGTTTTTCATTTGCCTTCCTGACCGCCCGCTCTGAGCGCACATGCTCCTGAATGTCACAATAATCAGGCTCATGACTGCCGCTTCCTTTCTTTGACCAGATAATACAGAACCGCCCTGAAGAAAGCAGGGAGAGATGTGCATTCCAGGATGAATCTGTGCCAGGAATAACCACCCTGACTTTTTTATTTTCTCCTGGTTTCATCTCCGAGGCATCACTGATGATTTCATGAAGCAAAAAAGCAATATCTGGCGGAAATATCTTTTCTACCTGCATACACTCAGAGAAATCCTGGGATCTATCGTCAGAGGGAAGACAAAAAGTCAGGATATCTTCATCTTCCCAGATAAACCAGAAGACTCCGGGCCTTAGCAGGAGTTCCCACTGATGGGCCTTATCAATATTGGGTTTCTCTTCCATGGTAATCGGCATTATTGCACCAGGAGGGCTATCTTGTATGAAATTAATTCTGACAACTATCTTCACTCAGAGATCTGGTTACCAGAATTCAGTCACTGCATAATAATATTCGCCGTTCCAGAATAAACCTACTCCAAATCGATCTGCAAGTGGATCTAGAATATTTTTCCGATGTCCCGGGCTGTTCATCCATCCGTTCATCAGGGCACTGGCAATTACGGTGCTATTTGTGGGATCAACATATCCAATGCCGGATACCATCCCGGTGCCGATGTATGCAAGATTCTCGGAGATCCCAATCCGGACTCCGCCCTCTATCTCCTTTGTCGTAGGATACCCAAACTCTTCTGCCCGCTCAGCCGGGCCGCTGCCATTTTTGCTGGTATGCGAAAGATGCCCGCTCTCAGATAATTCATGTGCATACCGCCTGGCAATCTCTGCAAGATCATCATCCCAGACAAGAAGATTCAATCCTTTCGCTGCCCGGTTCTTATTTGTATCATCCCTGATTTTTGCTATGATATCCTGCTCAAATGAACTTCTTTCAGGCAGGGTTTTTTCAAAAATCGTTACCGGTGATGAGAGACGCGCAATTGATCCTGGCTTTTCCGGATTGTGCTGCCCGGTCCCTTTGATGTATCCATACAGGGAGTATTCCCCGGTTGCAAGTTGATTTTCAATAGTCCCGACATACGAAAGCGTGATCGTCTGGTCAGGGCGGACCGGGTCCAGTGGAACTGCTGATATAGTTGCGTTCAGAGTTGGTTCTCCGGAATTTTTTAAAAAAAGGTACACAGAAGTAATGCCTGATGTCTGATCCCCGGTATTTTTCAGAGTAATCGTCCCTTCATAGGGATACCCGGGGCTTCCTGTCTGCTGCCCGGTCAGGTCGGTAATGACAAGGTCAGGGCCAGAGGGCACTCCTGATGCTGCACTGCAGAGAATGGTCAGGATGATTGAAATAAAAACAAATGTGGATAGAATGGGTGTAAGTGCTGTGGTGCGACGGATCATCAGATTACACCCATGGCACGGATGAGGAAAACTGGTTTCTGGTCAGGATGAAAAAGTTCAGACCTCGTCAGGTTCGAGGTCTTCAAACTCGATATCAGTCAGGTCACCATCATCTGAAAAGTCATCATCCATCATGCTATCGTCAAGAGGTACGTCAAAATCAGCAAGTCCTTCATCGGAAAGACCCCCATTTCCTTCCTCACCAAAATCAGAGGATGGTTCCTCTGTATCAAAGGATCCTGGCATAGAATCTGAAAAATCTGATTCTGACATATCAGGTTCAAGGTTTCCATCGAAATCAGGGAGATCGCCTGATTCGGTCACTGGTTGTTCATCAGTACCGGTCTCGTCATATGAACCGAAATCCCCATCCTCAATACCCGGAAGTGAAGTCTCTTCTTCTTCATCGGTGAAATCATCACCAAAAATATCTCCACTTCCTACCTCGTCAAAACCATCCGGAAGTGGAAGATCGCCTTCATCATCAGCAGACACCACAGATCTATCTGTAACTGCAGCAGTTGCCGCTGCCACCGGAACAAACCCTCCGGAAGAATCAGAATTCGCCGGTGTCTTTTTTGATGAAGTGGTAACTTTTGAAGGACGAAGCGGCTCAGGGACCGGAAGGCCCTCTTCTTTGCGCCGCTCAGCAACATATTCACGGATCCGATCCCGGAGTGGAAGATTTGAGTGTGGTGAAGGGACAGGACCTGACCTTTTGATCGGTGATTCTGTCCCTGTTACTGTTTTTTTCTTTAGCCGATCTTTCAAATATGGCTGAATGATATAAAGCCAAAGACCCAGCAGTGCGGTAATCCAGAGTGCAAAATATATCGCACCAATGATATCCTTAAATCCGGACTGATAACCGGTAATGAAATAAAAAGTGAGAAGAAGAACTATAAGCGCTCCGATAAACGTAATTCCCATCAGTAACTTCTTCTCTATTTTCATGAATGGAACCTGTAGTACACTGGTATAGTCAGTGGATGACGCCGACTAATGATACATCAGGTTATCTCAATAAAGGAATTTATGTCCTCTGGTCAGAAGCCCGAAAGTCAGGGCCTGATAATGATAAGCCGCTCCTCTGTCATCTCCCGGATAGCCCACAATGGTCCCTCTCTTCCAATTCCAGACTCTTTCACCCCCCCGTAGGGCATACTATCAATACGAAATGTCGGAATGTCATTAATGAGAACCGCTCCGCAGCAAATTGACCTGCAGGCATGCATCGCACGGCTGATATCTTTCGTGAACACACCGGCCTGGAGCCCAAACCGCGAGTTATTAACCATTTTCACTGCTTCTTCAAAAGTATCATAAGGAGTAATGGTCAGAATAGGCGCAAAAACTTCCTCTGAATTCACCTTCATCTCCGGAGTTGTACCTGCCAGAACAGTAGGGATGAGAAGGTGCCCTTTCATCTGCCCCCCGCAGAGAACGACAGCTCCCCCTGATGCCGCATCACTTATAAGATCACGTGCGCCCAGAGCTTTTTCCGGAGTTATCATCGGGCCCACATCGGTCCCCGAATCTTCTGGATCGCCAACAGACAGGGCCGCACAACCACGTACAATTTCGGCGGTCAGGAGATCTGATACAGCCCGGTGGACAAACACCCGCTGCACCGAGATACAGACCTGTCCGGCATGAGAGTACGCGCCTTCCACTATTCTTGCTGCTGCCAGGACAGGATCGGCATCATCATGCACAATAACTGCCGCATTTCCCCCAAGTTCCAGTGTTACATGACGGGCATTTGTAACCCGGCGAAGATGCCATCCGACTGCAGGGCTCCCGGTAAAACTCAAACAGGAAACCCGCCTATCAGTTGCCATTCGCTCTGCAATATCAGGTCTGCAAGGGATGACACTAACCGCTTCACCAGGAAATCCGGCACGGAGCAGGAGATCTCCAAAGAATAATGCGGTCAGAGGAGTTGCAGATGGAGGTTTGATAATACAGGCATTTCCTGCTGCAAGGGCTGGTCCTGCTTTATGGCAGATCTGATTCAGCGGGAGATTAAATGGCGTTATCGCAAGAACTACCCCCACCGGAACACGCATGAGCAGTGCAATTCTTCCTTCGCCTGCAGGGTACCCATCCATCGGGACCATGGTATCAGGTATCCTGACTGCTTCTTCAGCAGAGACTCGAATCGTCCCTATGGCACGGGTAACTTCCGCTGATGCAAGTTTTCTGACCTTTCCCCCCTCACGAACGATAAGATCAGTCAGCGCTTCATGTTCTTCCTGCATCAACCCGGCTAACCGGTGAAGCATAGCTGACCTTGCATGGGCAGGGGTTGCTGCCATTTTCTGTGCACCCTGCTCTGCTAGTATGAGCGCTTCTTCTGCTTCATCAGGACCGGCTGCACATACCTCTGCAATGAGAATGCAGGAATAGGGATTGTGCACAGGAATAACCGATGAGGTTTTTCTCAGGGTTCCTCCAAGAATCAGGGGGTGGGGATCCATAGTATATGCACATATGAGATGCCTGAAGGTTAAAATCAGAGTGCTATAGTGCTTATCCAGTAGGCCAGGGCCCCTACAGAGAATCCAAGCATCACCGTATAAAGAGAGATCTGAATGGCAGTTTTAAGTCCCTGTTCACGATATAAAACTGCGATCGTAGAGATACAGGGGATAAAGAGCGTGCTCACCAGGGCAAAGATGTAGAGCTGAAGCTGGGTCATCACTTCAGTCAGGTTTGCCGTCCCGGCAAGAACGACTAAGGTCTCAAATGCCATCTCTTTTCTGAGAATCCCAAAGAGGAGAGAAGTCGAAGCAAATGGTGGTAAGCCCAGGATCCCGGTCATTACCGGAGCAGTAATCTCCTCGAAGATATCCAGGATTCCATAAAATCCCAAAAGACCGAGAAATATACTGCTTATGATCAGAAGAGGCATGGCGATGACTAAAAATTCCCTGATATGAATCCATGCCCTCGTAAACACCATGACCGGTGATGGAATCCGGAGTGGTGGGACTTCAAGAACCATACCCAGCTGGGTTCCGGTTGTAATCTTCGAAAGGACGAGGCCAGAAAGCAGGATGAGAACAAAGATGATAAGATAGATGGAAAGCGCTGCATATAATCCGACAAAAACCCCGACTATCCCGGCAATTATTACGGTTCGTGCAGAACAGGGGACCATGGTGATGAGAAATGCAGCGATATGCCTCTCTCTTTTGGTTCCTATCTGCCTGATGGCCATTATTGCCGGGACATTGCACCCAAGTCCCAGAACCATCGGGATGATCGCCTGACCATGCAGACCAAACCGGTGCATGATCCGGTCAGCAAGAAATGCTATCCTGCTCATATATCCGGTGTCTTCAACGATTGACATCAGCAGATAGAACGTAAAGACAAAGGGAAAGGCAATTCCAAGCCCGGCCTGAATTGCAATAACTAAAGAAAAGAGGAGTGCATAGACGAGGGGGTCGAGGTTTGCTGCCTGGAGCGGGATGATCGCCCCGACTTCAAATGCTTCTACAATGAGTTCTTCAAAGAATGAACCGACAAAAAATACGGTAAGGAGCATTGAAAGAAGAATGCTCACCATGATCAGAACACCGGGGAACGGAGTGAGAAGCCAGTTGTCAACTCCGCGCATTTCCTTTACCTGAGTCCGTGAAGCAACCTGGTGATATATCTCTGCTGCGCCGTGATGCCGGTTGCCGGCAAGGAGAGATGAAACTGGCATCCGGTGCTCTTCTTCTATCTCCTCTGCTATTGTTTTGGCAGCTTCAAGAAGTGATGTGTCTGTTCCGATTCCCTGCAGGGCAAGAAGGGAACAAACTCGCGGGGCACCAGAAACCCGCATCAGCGTTCTGACCGCTCCCTCAATATGGCGGTCATATGCCACTTGGTACGTTCCAACCGAGGCCTTTTCGGTTGCTATAGGAATTATTTCTGCAATATTTTTCCCGATTGTTGCGGCAGTAAGCAGCACGGGAACACCGGTCAGGCGTGAGAGTTCTTCTGTGTCAATGAGAATGCCCTGTTTTTCTGCTTCATCAGCCATGTTCAGGACGGCAACCATGGGGAGATGATGCTCTAAAACCTGGAGAAGAAGATAGAGATTGCGCTCAAGATGGGCAGCGTCAAGAACAACGATCAGGGCATCAAAGTTCTTTTTTAGAACCAGATCCAAAACTAACCGTTCTTCGTCCCCTTCCCCGTCCAGTGAATAAATACCGGGGAGATCAATTATTTCAACCGGGAGGCGGTTTAAACAGGAAATCCCGGAGAGAATATCTACTGTTGTTCCCGGATAATTGCTGACCTCAACCCCGATTCCGGTCAGGTGTGAAAAAATCAGTGATTTCCCTACGTTCGGATTTCCGATAAGTCCAATCTTCAAGGGGCCACCTCAACGAGGACTGACCTGGCAACTTCAGGACTGATTGCAATATCACAATCCTTGACCCTGATAAGCAGTGTATCAGACATCCGCTGTTTAATGGTGACCAGTTCACCTGGGACAAGCCCTAAATCAGCCAGCCGCCCCCCACGGCCACATCCCCGTATGGCGTCAATTCGCACTTCATCACCCTGGGAACAATCAGCCAGACTTTTAAATGAACATCGCCTTCTCTGCCTTTGACACCCTGTAGGACATTCGTCACTCCCTTTCAGAAATCGCCGAAGCCGGTTAATGGTGTCGTCAGAGGTATGGTGCTCCATGGTGCAGGCCTGGGCATGGGCATCCTCATGGTCCATACCCAGCATCTCCTGCAGAAAGGTTTCCAGTATATTGTGCCGACGCATGACCGTTTCCGCTGCAATAACGCCGGCATTGCTCAGATGATAGGTTCCATCTCCCTTATCCGTCACTTCACCAGACAGAACAAGGTCATGCAGGATGCTTACAATCTTCTGATCAGAAAAGCCGGTATAACTTGCAATATCTGCATGCTTTGCGCCATTGCCGGTCATTCTGGCATTTCGCATCAGAGAAAGAAGCGTATCCTCACGTTCAGCAATATCCATCGCGAAATATTATTGTCTTTAAAAATGTTTATAGTCCACTCAAATCCGGCTGGCGAAGCGTTTACTTATTTCATGTTCAACCGCGTAACATCTCCATTACGATGAATACCACTAATTCTCCTGTTCCCATCCTCTGTTGTCCTATGCGAAAAACGAAGATAATTGCAACTGTTGGCCCTGCATCTGAAAACCCTGGAATAATCAGGGAGATGATCCTCTCCGGCATGGACATCGCACGCCTCAATCTCTCTCATGGCTCATGGTCATGGCATGAAGAGACTGCAAAACATATCAGGACAATAGCACATGAACTGGACAGGGAGATTGGAATCCTGGTTGACATCCCCGGCCCAAAACTCAGGGTACTCACCGGTTCATCCCCGCGTGATGTGGTCCCCGGAGATACCGTTCACATCGCATCAGATGAGAGAGAGTTTTCCGGTGCTGTGCTGGTAACCCCGCCTGACTGCATACCCGGGGTTTGTGCCGGAGATCTTGTTCTGATAGGGGACGGTGCAGTTACCCTGCAGATCTTAAATCCCGGACCTCCGTTCCTCACGACTGTTCTTTCAGGCGGCATAATCAGGGAAGGCATGGGAGTGGCAATTCCAGGGAGGAGACCTGATGTTCCCTATACCAGTCAGATTTTTCAGAATTCTATTAAACAGGGAGCGGCGTTAAACCCCGATTATGTTGCCCTCTCCTTTGTTGGTTCTGCTCAGGATGTGCATGACGCAAGAGCGCTGCTCATGCAGGAAGGAACAGACGTACCACTCATCGCGAAAATTGAATGCAGGAAGGCGGTTGAAGGGCTTTCTGATATCATCAGGCATGCTGACGGAGTCATGGTTGCCAGGGGAGACCTTGGAGTTGAACTTCCCCTCGAACAGGTGCCATATATACAAAAGCTCATCATCACCCAGTGCAATCAGCAGGGGATCCCGGTAATTACTGCGACTGAAATGCTTGAGTCAATGGTTACCCGAGGCCGGCCAACCAGGGCAGAGGTTACCGATGTTGCAAATGCCATCGTTGACGGGAGTGACGCTACCATGCTTTCTGCAGAAACATCAATAGGCAAACACCCGTGTCAGGCAGTGGTCATGATGGCACAGATTGCAACCGAGACAGAACAGCATCTTCCCTATCTTCGCATACTCAATGAACGGTCAACATGGCATAAAGAAAACGCTGAAGAGATAATCAGTTATCGTGCCTGTTTTATTGCTGAAGAATTAAAAAGCCCTGCAATTGTCGCGTATACGCGGTCGGGCCTTACTGCTGAACGGGTATCCAGGTGCAGACCCCGTGCCCCAATCCTTGCCCTGACCCCTGACAGCAGGGTGGCACGAAGACTCCTCCTCAGGTGGGGAGTCCAGCCGGTTGTAACTGACCCTATTCAGTCTGCAGATGAACTCTTCCATGCTGCAAAAAAGATTTCTACATGCACCGGTATTGCCCATCCAAAAGATGAACTGGTAATTATCGCAGGGAATTTTTCCGGAAAAGAAGGAAGAACTAACATGATAAAAATTGAGGAAATGTTATGATCCCCTTTTTAATCAAAAAGAAGTGTGCGGTATTTTCCTGATCCTGATGAATCAGATTCTTTTTTAATCGGAGTCGGCTGCACCGAATCAGGCCTGGTTTTAAGAGAACGGACCAGGCCAGGAAGAGATGCAAAACTACACGCTCCGGTATCTTCTGACCAGACAGCACACTTTTGCCTGACGCAGGGGTTTTTATCAAACGGGCACAGTATTGAAGATTCACTCATGAACAATCATCCGGTATTTTATAAGGCCCTGAAAATTCATCTAACATTCTCCATATGTCCGCCTGTCCTGCATAAAAAACCAGGACACAAACAGGATAGCACAGCTTATTCCGATAACGGTCAAAAAAATCAGGTAATAGGTTTCGGTCCCCGGTACATCCCATTCTTCGCCCCGGTAGAGTGTAGTTACCTGTGTTGTTGCAAGAATAGTCCCGGTAACAATCGGGCCAATCATTCCTCCAAGTGTCTGCATGCTCTGAATAACACCGGTGGCTTCTGCAGTCCGCTCTTCACCTACATGATCCAGCACTCCAATCAAATCAGCAGTTGCAATAACAGACATCCCAAAGGAGAATAGCATCCAGGCAATCACCAAAACTGCGATTGAAAGAGGGAATGCACAGAGCATCGCGCCAGCCCCGATGAGCAGGAGCGATCCACCAATACAGGGGATACGACATCCGATAAATGGTATCATCCGCCCGGTCAGGGGCCCGGCTGCCATGTCACAAAGCGTTCCGGGAATTAGGATAAATCCAACAAACTCTGCAGACAGGGCAAGACCGGTTGGGAGCCTGATTACATATGGCATCATCTGGAGCAGAATGAAAAAGGCCAGCATTGTTAAAAACCCAATGATCATGAAGACTGCAACCGGCCTTTTTTTAATCAGCTCAAAATCAGCAAGAGGATGCACCGCCCTTTTTTCTATTTGGATGAAGATATAAAAACACAGGAATGAGCACAAAAAGACCAGTAGTGCCAGGGGACTGACTTTCTCTTCTGAAGGCAGGGAGAAGAAAAAAAGCCCGAGGAACAATGTAATAAGCAGGGAAAAAAAACCTGCAAAGTCAGGAGATCCGCTTTTCTGTTTTGGAGTATCATTCTGAAGCAAAATCCAGACCAAAGTTAAAAGAATCAGTGATGCAGGAATCAGGACTATATAGGTCATCCGCCAGGAGAACAGTCCGGTGATGAATGCACCGGTAATAACGCCAATAAAAGTGCCTGCTCCATACATGGCACTAATGACGCCAATTCCGGTATTAGCCATTACTTCTGGCATCTGTTCCCTGGTTATTGCATATGCCAGGGGAAAGGCAGCAATACCTGCACCCTGCAGGCCCCGGCTGATGAGTAATACCCAGATGTCAGGGGCCAGTAGTCCCCCGGCCAGTCCCAGGGAATAGATGGCAAGACAGACAAGGAGCAGACGTTTATGCCCATACCGGTCTCCAGCAGAGCCAACAAAAGGTGATGCAGCAGCTCCGACAAGTAGCACCACCGGAAGGATCCATGATTCATAAATACCAGGGACTGGGAATTCATGTTCAATCTCAGGCAGGGCAGCGGTGAGCATTGATTCACCGGCCATGACCAGCATGACGGTCAGGGAGAGAAGGAGTAGCAGGCAGAGATGTCGTTTCATTATCCCGAATTTCAACCTATTGATCCCTCTTCTTGTACTTCTCCGATCAATAAAACTATACCCCGCCTCTTCGCATACAACACAGACAATTTATCAATGCAACCATTCACATTTCCCGGAGAATCATGGAAACCGACGTAAATATAGTAGGGATGATGTTTCGGTGCAAACCCGATGCGGCGCTTTCAATGACCTATGCTGACGAAGGAGCACGGGCAACCTGCGGATATTCGCCGGCAGAGCTGGTAGACACCGGCTTAATTTCGCTGCCTGACCTGATTCATCCTGAGGAACGCGACCGGGTGCGCAGTTCTATCCAGGCAGGACTTTCAGATAAGCGTTCCTTTGTCGTCGTAACCAGGCTCCAGATCAAGGACCGGACACCTGCAGAAGGCATTCTTATTGGGACCGGTGTATTCAAAGGGCCCCTCTCTCTGATTGAACTGGAAGGTTTCATTGTCAGAATGCTTGTGCCCCTCGCACACGATCAGCCTGACGGGGCTTTATCTTCGCATATCCTCCTTCAGCTCCTTTCACATACTGAAGAACTCATTGCGCTACTCAGCCCTGATAGTCAGGTTACCTATGTTACCCCGTCAGTGTTCAGAATTATGGGGGCTCACCAGGGAGAACTCACCGGCCTTTTGTTCACTCAAATGCTTCCACATCATGAGCAGAAACGGTTTGAAGAATTCAAAGCTCAGGCTCTTGCCGGTGGAGGAAGCAGTGCACAGTTTCATGTAACCCTCCCTGACGGACAGGTACGCTCACTCCTCATCAGACTTTTCAAACCAGAAGGAATAAATGGGTTTATCCTGAGTGCGACACGGACTGATGAGCTACAGGACATGTCCATAAATCGTGACAGCCTGTATCATGATCTCTTCTCCCGGATCCCGGTTCCTGCCATCGTTACAAATGCATCAGATCTGCGCATTCAGGAGATGAACCATGCGGCTTCTGCATATGCTTCATCCTTTTCCAAAGGAGGGCAGACCGGGACAGACCTTCGGGAAACCATGCTTATTAGCAGCGATGTCATCGAACAGGTCAGGGAAGGACTTTCCATTGCTGATCAGGTTGAACTGCCTGATACCCGGCCAGGGCATGGACCCTTCAAAATCATCGCACGGGAGATTCAGAGTGGAGAGCGGGATCTCATCATCTGGACCCTGAATCCGGAACATGAGACAGAGCAGGAGATTCCAGACACTCCACCTGAAACCAAAGATTTTCGACTTTCCTATATCACTCAACTCCAGATGATCAGAAACATTCTGAATCAGAAACATCTGTCTATTGCTGCAGAACCAGAGCATGATCTCCGGTATGGAAAGGTTCTCCTTGATTCTGTCATTCAGCTCTATGAGGCAGGCGGGGGAAAAGGGGCCGGGATTGCAATCTGTAAGTACCTTCGCCTGATAATAGAGACAGTCGCCGAAGACTTTTCTGAAGAACTGGTGGACATTGAACTGGTGGCATCCTGCACTATTGAAGATACACTTCCTGAAAAACATGCAACAATCCTTGGAATTATCACCACCGAACTTATTCTGAATGCAGTCAGGCATGCATTCACCCCGGGACAGGCAGGTAGGATTGAATTATCACTGCGCCGCGAAGAGGACTGGTATATCTTCCAGGTTCAGGACAGCGGGCGAGGTCTTCCTGAATCTGTTATCCGGACCGGAAGCGCAACCAGTGGGTTTACAATCATTGAAAATCTCTCCATTGAACTTTCAGGTACGATGACTCTTTCCAATGATGGAGGGGCAGTTATCAGGGTCATCTTTCCTGCTGCCCAGAGGTAAGGGAGATGAAACCCGAACCTATATATGATATCAGATAAATTCAGGTACCATGACTGCACTGACACCTGAAATGAAGAAGGCATTTGATGTGGTTACGGTATATCCTCTGGCAACCGCCTCAAGGTCAGGGATTCCAAATGTCGCCCCGATGGGCTCGGTTTTTTTAGTGGATGATGAAACTATCTGGATCGGAGATAATTTCATGCACAAAACTCTGGCAAATGTTCTCGAAAATCCAAAAGCATCAATATATGTCTATGGTGCAGGCGCCAAGGGATGTATACAGATTAAAGGTGACATCACCGTGAAGACCAGCGGTGAGGAACATGCGAAGATGAAAGCAATGATACAGGAGAAAAAACCAAACCTTCCGGCAAAATCACTGCTCATCCTCAAGATCACCGAAGTTTATGATTGTATGCCGGGAGCAGAGGCAGGAAAACAGATCCTGTAACCATCCCTATTAATTTTCACAAGATAGCAAACAGGTAGAGAGTGTTATGCTTCATATTGAAAACCTTCATGCAGAAATTGGCGGGAAAGAGATCCTGCACGGAATCACCCTGGACATTAAGCCTGGTGAAACACATGTCCTGATGGGTCCGAATGGGTCAGGAAAGTCTACCCTTCTGATGTGTATCATGGGCTTTGATGCATATACCATCACTGCCGGAACTATCATCTTTAACGGGACCGATGTAACTCATATGCCGGTGCATGAGCGGGCACGCCTTGGAATGGGAATTATGTTCCAGCGCCCTCCCTCAATACCGGGTCTGAAACTAGGTAAAATGCTTGATGTTATCAGCCCTGATAAAAATCCTGATGAGAAATCAGCTGCCATTCACAAGATGAACATGGAAGAGTTCGTGGGCAGGGATATCAACCTTGGTTTTTCCGGCGGCGAGATCAAGCGAAGTGAAATCCTTCAGATGATGATTCAGGATCCTCAGTTTATCATGCTTGATGAACCGGAGAGCGGGGTAGACCTTGAAAATATTCATCTCATGGGAGATGCAATCGCCCACCTTCTTCAAAAAAATCAGCGGTTTGTTAACCGGAAAAACAGCGGGCTTGTCATCACCCACACCGGCTATATCCTTGATTACCTGGATGTTGATAAGGGGCATGTGATGATTGAAGGGGAGTTTAAATGTCATGGAAATCCCCGTGAAATCTTAAAATTAGTAAAAGAAAAAGGGTACAAAGAGTGTCTGAAATGCGCTAAGATCCCCTGACCTTTTTTTCAGATATGGTGACAATACCTTCCTCTCCTGGCAGCCGGATGTTGATCGGGATTGCCATTGGTGATGCATATGGTGCTCCTTTTGAAAATTTATCCTATAAGGATGCGGGCGAAAAACTGAAATCTGATGGATTTGTCAGTGGAAGATATACTGATGACACCCAGCAGGCCCTTGCCATTGCAGAACTTCTTGTATCCGGAGATGAGATAACACCCTTCTCTCTTGCAGAATCATTTCTTTCTGCGTATAACCGTGACAAGAGATCCGGATATTCCCGGGTTACCCGGGCTATGCTTGCATCACCTGACCCGGAGTCATTTCTTGTGAGTATGTCAGAGCAGGAGAGAGAGAATCGAAAGACGGATGGAGCTGCAATGCGGGCACCCCCGCTCGGGTTTTTACCTGAAAGGATCAAGGTCATTGAAGCAGCAAAACTGAGTGCCTCAATTACTCATGGACATCCGGATGCAATTGCTGCAACGGTTGCAGTCTCTCTCATTGCTCATGAACGATATTACCGTGCCACTCCATACTGTCTGATCTGGGATTGTATCAGGGATGAAATAGAACAGATTAACCCGGATATTATTTCATATTGTGATACCTGTGCGAGGCTTAAAACCCCTGATCGGGAGATTATCCTTGGAGAACATGCCGGATACGGGGTTCCTTATACTGAATCAAAAATATTTCTGGGAGCAGTAATTTTTCTCCTTGCTTCTTATGGAGATGATCCCCACCGGCTCCTTATCGAATCTATTTTACTTGGTGGAGATACTGACACCGTTGCAGCAGTGGTTCTTGGTGCTGCCCTTATACGAGGAGCAGAAGAAAACAATGTATGGTCCCTCATTCCTGACCTTGAAGACGGACCATTCGGGAAAGAATACCTGATGATGACCGGAGATCAGCTGACTGCCAGGTATCCGTCAGGCCTGTCTATTTCATGAAGTACAAGCCAAACAGGACAACCAGGGCAATGATTACTACTCCAGTGATGATGAGTTTTTTATTTTTTTTAACCAAAACCATTCCTGTAGGAGAGACTTTTTTATGAGTCCGTGTCCTTTTATTCTCCGGTGTTCCCGACTTTTTCCATTCAGCGAGATTTTTACAGGCATGATTAAACGGAAGGCGGTGCCGGGGACAAAATACCCCGCCACAATAGTTACAGGTAAAAACTGAACCACCGGATATTTCTTCGCCACATATTTCACAATTCATAACATTTTCCCTCTGTATTCACGCCCTGCATCTGTTCCTATTGGTACAGAATAATGAAATACAGCCATTGATATACCTAGCATTCTTCCCTTTTTCCGAATGTTCTCAAGTTGCCTGACCGTTTCATCATCAAGGAACTCCTGTCTACAGGTATCGCATGCTCTGACAGGAACACCAGTGATCACGGTTACAACTCCATTTTTCTCATAGGATCTTGTGATGCATTTATCCTTGAGAACTCCATTTTTACAATACATACACCTTTGGGTACCACAAATCGAATAATTGATCATGATAAGAACATTCTGATATCACTATTCACCTTTTGCACACGTGCAGGTTTCTCTCCGGTGATAGTATCACTTTCCGGCATACTCTGATGTTTCAGAGCATTCACCTTCGCCTTCTCATGGTCGGCTGCATAACAGTATACACACCCATGCAGGCAGGTATCATACTGGCCAATATCTTTACTCCGAATACACCGGCAGGCAGGACGCTGACCAGGATCCTTTTGCGTATGTGTATCCAGGTACCGGATCATCTCCTCATCATGCCGGCAGATTTCATACAAAAGACCGTCATCAATGCATTTATTGTGTTCAATACCTGGATAATCAGTCTTATCCGCACAGGAAGCCAGCGTGATATTCCATTCCTTGTTCAGCCGGATGAGTCCTGCAATAAACTCATGTTTCTCACCTTCTGTAAGCGATCGAAAATGATAGACCACTGCCTGTCTTTTCACCTTTGCATATTTTGTATCCACAAAGCTGAACACACATTTTCTTGTATACGGTGCAATCCGCTCCCCGATATGGTGGATTCTGCTCAAAAGAGTAGTCATATCAAGAGAACCGGATAGTAAAATCGGATCATACCGCCAGATAACCCGGTCCTTTCCGACCCGTTCAGAGAGTTCAATGAAGGTCTTGATCCGATCCTCTAAAGAAGGAAGCCCAGGCTCAAACCCTTCCTTCTCATAATCGTTTAAGGTATACTGAAAATAATAAGATAATCCCTGAGCATCAAGATAATCAAGGTATTGAATGATTGGCTGGGGATTTTTACTCCAGAACACAATCGCCCGGGTTTTTTCAAAAGACACATAATAAGGCCGGTCTGGATTGAAACTGTTAATCCAGCGGATACACCCTTTCCTAAGCCGGTGGAAAAACCATTCAGCATAAAATGCAGGAATATCAGTTGACCTGCTTGCAGAGATGATCACCGGACATGCGGCCTGCACCTCATCTCCTTCATCGGTAATGAGTGGGCACTTTTCATCTGGCATAACCTGATCAACTAAAATCGTGCTTACTGGTGCGTTTGGGAAGGGCCTTCATACCGCATTGGTGTATATCCACCCATTTTCGCAAACCCAAACCGGCGGTAAAAAAATTCTGTCTTTGGTTCTGCAATAATTCCTACCCAGCCAATGTGTGCATGAGCACAGATATCCATCAGTTTTTTCACTATTGCGGTCCCGATACCCTTATCCCGCCATTCAGGGAGGACAACGATATCCTGCAGGTATGCATCAGAGACTCCGTCAGAAATTATTCTGCCCATTCCAATCCACCGGTTATCAGGGCTAATCGCCGCAACAAAAGCATAACTATGGCGAACAATGTCGCACAGCATCGCATTATCCCAGTCTGATTCCCACCACTCACCAGCCTCAAACAGTGCCCGCATCTCATCTGGCCGGCATTCATTGACAGATTCTACCGTGCAGTCTTCAGGCAGAGATATCCCTCCGGGACAGGACCACAAGGTACCCCGGGTCCATATTTTCATGACCTGATATGATCCCAAGACTCAGTGTTACCGGAATGATAGTTCCATCTCCCTTTTTCATCATCACCCCATCTGGCATGATAACCGGCCCGCCTGTATGGGAAGCAGCGGAGATCCAAGTGTCAAGGCTTGTCTGGATAAGAGATTCCGGGATTGTCCCAAGCATATCTGCAGCTTTACTCGTAGCAGCGGTAATCACCCAGTCACGGGAGAGTAAAAGACAGGGGACATCACCAGGCATATGACCCGTACATGCTCCCACTGCTCCGGCAACCCGGCCCAGTTCACTCAGGGAAGGGAGCATCTCATCGTGGAAATTCTCTTCTTTAAGCAATCGGCCGTCATTTCCGTCAATAGCCTCGAAAGTGAGATCTTTACGCCTGATTGTAGCTTCTGCCCTGGCTTTTTCGACCAGGATGGTAAGTTTGTGCGAAAGGTCAAGCACCTGGATCTCAAGGTCTTCTCCTTTGTTCTGGTAAAAATCTGCACCGGCATTTAATGCGGCAATTGCCGTCTCTTTACTGTCATTGCCGGTGAGCATGATGAAAGGTAGGTGAGGATACCGTGCCCTGATATTCTGAAGAAGGGCAATTCCATCCATATCGGGCATATCAAAATCAGAGATGACAGCCTGAATGTCATGCTGCCCGAGATATTCTAATGCATCCTCACCATCGAAACATGCATGTACCGTAAATAATCCTGTCTCTTCCAGGTAAAACTGGAAGATATTTGCGAGTTCCCGGTTATCATCAACAAAGAGTACAGGGATTATTATTACCACCCGTTCAGATTTGTACGCATACTCCTGTTTCCTATTTAAGGTTTATGTAATATTTTCTATCCTATTCCGGGCATCAGGATGACACAGCACCAGAAATTGTGAAGTGGTGAGGACATTTAAAAATGAATCTGTAATACTGAAGCACATATAAAAGAAACAAAAAAGGAATCAGATCTTCAGATCTATTCCATATTTTTCAGCATTTGCATCAGCAATACCCTGAATTTTGGCTATTTCCTCTGCATTTAGCGAAGGTTTGAACAGATGGGCAAACCGTTTCTGAGTTCGCAGATACTCTTCCACTGGTTTTCTTTTCACCTTCTTTACCTTCTCTACTTTGCCATTTACCATCTCAAAATTGACCCACAGGCCGGTCTCTATTGCAAGTTTTGCAATCTCGATGGTTTTTGCTCCGTCAAATCCCCAGCCAGTGCAGCAGGGGGTATGGATCTGGATATAACAGGGACCCTCGGTATTCACTGCACGTTCCACTTTTTTGATGATATCATTCGGGTATGCAATAGAACAGGTCGCAACATAGGGTGAGCCATGAGCTGCAAGGATCTGTGGCATATCCTTCTTTGGTCTGTTGTTCCCAAAACTCTGCTTTCCGGCAGGAGAAGTGGTAGTACTGGCATCAAAGGGTGTTGCACCGGAGCGCTGGATGCCGGTGTTCATATACGCCTCGTTATCATAGCAGATATACGTGATATTGTCACCCCGTTCAAAGGCACCACTGATACAGAGGACACCGATATCAAACGTTGCCCCGTCTCCACAGATACACAGAACATGTTCGTCCCGGCCCTGCCTTTTCAGTGATGCTTCAACTCCGGATGCTATTGCTGCAGCGTTCTGAAAAAGTGAATGGATCCAGGGAACTTTCCAGGCAGTCTGAGGGTAGGGCGTTGAAAACACTTCCATGCATCCGGTTGACGCACAGACGATGGACCGTTCTCCGGCTCCTTTCAGAATGAGCCGTGCAGCCAATGCCGGACCACACCCTCCACAGGCACGGTGACCACACTCTACCAGTTCAAGAGTTTTGTCAGCCATTTAAATCAACTCCTCACGAAGACCAAAGAAACAATCTCCATTTCCTGCCTCTATTGCATCGGTCATCTTCTTAATGTCTCTGATGCGGATATCGCGCCCGCCAAGCCCTGCAACATAACTGAGAACCTGGACAGATGAGTCATCAACTGCATCCTTCACTTCATATCCGACTGCACCCTTCATCCGGGAACCAATGGAGATGTTCTTTTCAAAAACACCTACCTTTTTAATCCCTGACAGGGCTTTTTTAATATCTTCTGCAGGGAAGGGGCGGAAACATCTGATCTTGAGCAGTCCGACCTTTCTTCCTTCTGCCCGCATCTCATCGACCGCATCCTTGATTGTTCCACAGATAGAACCCATGGCAACGATGGCAATGTCTGCATCATCAAGCCGGTAGGATTCAATAAGTTCGGTATAGTCACGCCCGAACCGGTCCATGAACTCTTTTCCAGCCTGTTTTAACACATCGTGGGATCGCTGCATGGCCTGGTCTATCTCATACCGGAACTCCATATAGTATTCGGGAGTTGCATACATTCCCATGCTAAGCGGTTCATCAGCATCCAGTTTGTTGACTGGCTGATAG
>Ga0265295_1003751_pt1 | contig 21495 bp, 21 predicted proteins | sample Munlansysbiofilm_FD_192503 | JGI IMG/M metagenome (GOLD analysis project Ga0265295, IMG submission 192503) | Leachate microbial communities from a municipal landfill in Southern Ontario, Canada - Methane capture system biofilm | ecosystem: Engineered > Solid waste > Landfill > Unclassified ...
TGTTACTTCTGCTTAATTAAAAGCCCCTTTCATCTGCTATCCTTGCAGTTGGAAGGGGCTTTTTGTATGTATTGTATGTAATTTTCAACAAAAAAGGTTACATGAAAAAATCATGTAACCCTTTGTTGTATGGTCGGAGCGATACGATTCGAACGTACGACCCCCTGCTCCCAAGGCAGGTGCGCTACCAGGCTGCGCTACGCTCCGCTTATCTGGTTGTTATGGCTTGATATGCGCCAAATCAAGAGTACATATATACCACCGTAATCTGTAAAAAGCAAATTAAAAATACTGTGGTTGCTTTGTTCTTGCCACAGGATGTAAAAGATATATTCTTTGCGGCTTACATACAGGCTTTTGCAACACTCAGGTAAACGCACACAAAAAGGTTTAATCAGCAGATTATTGCCATAACAACTTGTGATATGCAACCCGATGGTGAACCTTGAACAATACATCCCTACTGATATTTGTAGCAGGATTACTTGCAGGAACCATGAATTCCGTAGCTGGCGGCGGCTCGTTCGTTACGCTGCCAACACTCATCTTTACTGGTATGCCCTCCATTGCTGCAAACGCAACCAGCACAGTTGCCCTTTTTCCGGGCAGCCTTGCCGGAGCCTGGGCATACCGTACCGAATGCACCTACTTTAAAGCCGCGCCACTTAAAACAATGATGATACTTAGCCTGATTGGTGGATTACTTGGCGCAATACTGCTGCAATACACTCCCACCAGACTTTTCGACAAAGCCATCCCCTGGCTGCTGGCTACCGGAACTGTGGCATTTGCCCTGGGACCTCATCTTGGACGACTGCTAAACCGCACTGCGCAACAACATCCGCTTTTAATCCTTTCTGCACAGATAATTTTAGGAATATATGGCGGTTATTTTGGTGGCGCGGTTGGTATTATGATGATGGCTGTCTGGAGCCTTTTTGGAGTAAATGACATCAAGGCAATGAATGCATTTAAAACTTTGCTGGTGGGAGTAACCAACTCGAGTGCAGTTTTGTGGTTTGCCATTGTGGGATTGGTCTGGTGGTCACAAGCCCTTACCATGCTTGCAGGTGCAGTAATTGGTGGCTACTACGGAGCCCGTTTTGCCCGTCGTCTTAACCCGACTTATCTGCGGCGCGTGATTAATGTTTTTAATATTGCGATAACAATCTGTTTCTTTTTGAAGCATTAGTACTGTTTGGAAAAACGGCAAATTACTTCACCTGTCAATATTTAACACCATCTTTTATGTGATTTTTGTTTTCTGTGATGTCGCCTTCCATCCTGTTTTAACAAGAAGAAGTGCCCGTTAAGGGCAGGACGGTTCAGTCACATAAAGTTTCGTTTCTGTTTTTCGTGGCTGGTTATATTGCTTTGCACATCAGCAGCATCCCAAATTTGCAATTCCCAGGGAAAGTAGAAATTACTTTTGTTTTTAAAGTAAATATGCAAGCCACGATAGCCTTCTTTAACGCGCAGATACCAGTTTTTCAGGTTTAGTTCTTCGTGCCAGTCGTAGAGCATGTCCATTACCGTGGCAATTTCGTCAGCGGTTAAAATAATACGCGCACCAAAAATATCATTTAGCCAGTTGTTCACAGGGTACTGGTTCTCACGATTGGAAAAGCGGGCTATTTTATCATCAATACTTTCACGGGTTTTAACACGGTAAAAATATTTAATATCAATATCCGCCGTCATCAGGTAATCGTTGACGCACTCATGCAAAGTTAAACGATAGGTGTAAATATGTGGCGCAGGCACGCGGGCAATAGTGCGTGAAAGATTGATTTTCTCCATACGTCCTGTTTCAAAATAATCTTTAGAAAAATCAAAATGCAGGCGGTTAACTTCACTAATCAACTGCTTAACCTGATCAATAGTGCTCATGTTTCCATTACTCCAATGTTTTTGTGGTAATAACACTGCCGGGTAGTTCCGAATATTTGACACTTTCGTCATCACCACCAATATAGCTGGCATAATTTGTTATGTCTTTATGTAAAAGAGCTTGCAGCAGGCTGGCACATTTTTTTACAGATATTGCAACATTGCAAAAGTACACTTACGTTTTTAATTGATTATGCTGGGTTCAAATCATATACGGAGGTGCGCTATGGAATTTATAATTATCGGGATAATTCTGGTGGCAATTTTCAGGTCTGAGCATAGTGCAAGTAACAACACTGGTGGCAGTTATTATAATTTTAATCATTCAGATGAAAGCATAAAATCCGATTTTGACACTTTTGACACATATGATTCCGAAACATCATACCCTGCAAGCAGCAGCACCCTGCACGATGACTGGATAACTGATCCTGTTTACTCTTACATACCTGGCAATATCTACCACCAGTGGGGTACGTCAGTCACTGGCATGGGTTCCAGTACATCTTTTTTATCATCAGGTTGCGATCTTGGCAGTAGCGACTGGATTACCGATCCTTGTTGTTTTTACATGCTAGGGAACATCTTTCATGATAGTTTTGGCACAGACGACATAAACTCCGGTTTTGATGATAGCTTTTCATCCTTTGACAGTTTTTCATCCACAAGCATCTTTGATGATTAAGGTAAATTAAATGAAGAAAATACTTATAACAGCATTACTGGTGGCAACTGTTTTGTGGGCTTTATACGCACTTGTTCTGTTAGGGATATTGCGACCTGCCATATTGCCGCCTGCTTTTCTTGCATTAACGCTACCAACAACTGTAGCTGAGTTTGGTCAGGCTTTTTCTGCTCTTGAAGGGTTAATCTCATCGCTTGCCCTGATGCTGGGTTTAATCGCAGTGGTGATACAGAGCAAGCATAGTGCAGATGCTAATCTTATAGGTGCGCTTACTGCGCGGCAGCAGTTTTTAGTTGCAGATTGTGATCGGCTGGAAAATGATATTCAGAGGCTTAAAAAGAGTATTAATTATGACCATAATACACTTAGAAAAATGTCCGGCAAAAAAAGCAGACAGCTGGATGAGGCTGATGCCATAGCTAAGCGCCTTAATACGTTGATTACCTCACCTGAAGGTAAAAGTTGGTTTAAAAAAGCAAAACCGCAAGATAATAGCCACTAAAAAATCAGCCCGCCTGAAACTTTAAACCATTCTGTGCAATGGTGGGCTATATCTTTACTGCAAAAACCATCCCATAAAAAAAGGGATGACCGGATACAGGATCCAGCTACAAAAACGCTCCACTACGTTTTTAGACTCTAACTCAGTCTGGTCTGGCTCTTCACTGTCAAAACTTCCTTGTTCATCTTCCATATCTGCCTGCCCCACATCGGCATCAGGCACCGCAGCAGGATTTTCTACAGATGCAGATGAAACCTTAACCATCTGTATATCACTTGTTGTACCCTCTCTTGTTGATGCACAGCCTGTTGCGGCAAGGTAAAAAACCATCAATACTAAAACCAGAGACTTCTTTTTCACGCCTACTCCTTTTATCCTGCACAGCGGTACACTTTTGGGGCAATCTTAAAACAATCAGTCGCAGATATACAAAAAAATAAACATCAGAAAAAAAGGGCAACTTTTTAAAAGCTGCCCTTTTTTGCATCTTAATCCCTTCGTATGTCAGGTCAATTACTACTAGTAATTACACAACTACCAATCCATCTCAAACATCTGTAGAGTCTTAATCCCTTCGTATGTCAGGTCAATTACTACGAGGTGTACTTTGACGAGTACACCCAAAACAATAGTATGTGGTCTTAATCCCTTCGTATGTCAGGTCAATTACTACCGAAGACGCCATTTTCGAGGCAGCACGGGAAAAGCTCGAGTCTTAATCCCTTCGTATGTCAGGTCAATTACTACTTGAGGGGCGCTTTCGCAAAGGCGGTTACGACTTTTCCGGTGTCTTAATCCCTTCGTATGTCAGGTCAATTACTACTGTTTAAGATTTTTAATTCGGAAGACGGTCCCGCGTCTTAATCCCTTCGTATGTCAGGTCAATTACTACCCAAGACGCTGTCGCTTGGCAGGGTCAATCTCGCCGTAGTTGTCTTAATCCCTTCGTATGTCAGGTCAATTACTACAACATTGAAGGGCACGTAATCTACAACAACTCTGAGGCAGAAGTCTTAATCCCTTCGTATGTCAGGTCAATTACTACACAACACTAAGAAGGCCACACCCGCCACGGCGGAATCAGTAGTCTTAATCCCTTCGTATGTCAGGTCAATTACTACTGGAAAAAGCGACGGGCGGGGTGAAAATAGCGGCAGTTCTGCGTCTTAATCCCTTCGTATGTCAGGTCAATTACTACTTGAAGGTCGTTTGCAGGCGGGTGGTTTTGCGGTGTTTGAGTCTTAATCCCTTCGTATGTCAGGTCAATTACTACAATGCTGCTCAAAAAGGCAGAGGCAGCTGGGCTTGACCAGGGTCTTAATCCCTTCGTATGTCAGGTCAATTACTACGAAGTACTGGCGGTTTACCAGCCAGCTGCATTTATTAAAAAGTCTTAATCCCTTCGTATGTCAGGTCAATTACTACCCTTTCGGGTGCGAACCTGAAAGGGGCGAGGCTTTCGGAGTCTTAATCCCTTCGTATGTCAGGTCAATTACTACGTCAACTTGTCTATAGTTGACCTGGCAGGTGCATACCTGGAGTCTTAATCCCTTCGTATGTCAGGTCAATTACTACCAGGGGCGATCCTGATGGGCTGCAACCTGGAGGGCGCAAACGTCTTAATCCCTTCGTATGTCAGGTCAATTACTACCCTGTCTATGGTCATCACAACCTCCTACGGACGAGAGTTTAGTGTCTTAATCCCTTCGTATGTCAGGTCAATTACTACGTGCTCTTCGGTTGTACAAGACGATTCCTATGCAGGAAGGTCTTAATCCCTTCGTATGTCAGGTCAATTACTACCCAGTTTGCCGAATTAACTGGAAAGCAGCCGGACGAGTCGACTGTCTTAATCCCTTCGTATGTCAGGTCAATTACTACAAAGAATACGCTTCACAACCGGACAAAACCAGTCAGTCTTAATCCCTTCGTATGTCAGGTCAATTACTACGTAGAATTGCCAGAGTCAGCTTGCAGGTACTTTTTGAAGATGCGTCTTAATCCCTTCGTATGTCAGGTCAATTACTACCTTGTCAAAAGAGCTGCAAAAAGAGACAATCAAAAAGGTCTTAATCCCTTCGTATGTCAGGTCAATTACTACCGCTTTGTTTTACTGGCAAAATAGCTAAAAGCTGTTAAGTCTTAATCCCTTCGTATGTCAGGTCAATTACTACGGAGATAATTTCTCCTACCAGGGCTTAAAAGCCCTTTACAACGTCTTAATCCCTTCGTATGTCAGGTCAATTACTACTATTCAGGACGCTTGATTAGTTCCAGCAGTGCCGATGGTGGTCTTAATCCCTTCGTATGTCAGGTCAATTACTACCCGGCCTCCCACAGAAAGGGTATGGGGCGTTGAAAGAGTACACGTCTTAATCCCTTCGTATGTCAGGTCAATTACTACCCCGCAGGTTTTGCCTCCGCATGGGAACACCACAAAAACCACGTCTTAATCCCTTCGTATGTCAGGTCAATTACTACCGCCTCTGGGAGCTGCCTGTAGGGGTTTTTGGTAGTAGGGGTCTTAATCCCTTCGTATGTCAGGTCAATTACTACAGCAGGTGTTTTTTTGTTAATAATTTCATGTTGTTAAACCCCACTTTCCGCAGACCTCGCTTGCTGCCAGTGAAAAAAGTCTGCTTTTTTGTCAAAAACAGCTTGCTTGTTCTGCTAACATATTGATTTTCAAATAACTTTAAGCTTCCGCAGACCTAAACGGTAACATGAGGCTTTGCCACTGGTGTCGAAGGTCTGCGGAAAAATTTAACCAATCTGTTTTTTTTGTCAATGTTTACTTTACTTAAAAATGTTCAATTCAAAGCTGCCCAGTCTAAAGGTGGTCTTTTTGTCAGCTTTTGGTTTTACTCAAAAGTTCTCGTTAAATAGCTGGCTATTCTCCTCGTAAAAGCGGAAAAACTGCCTCAAATCGGACTTTCCCTCGCTACGAACGGGCAAGTCCAACAGACTCCTGGTATGGCTTACAAACATCAGATAACAATATATTTTTCATTTTTAACTGTTTTTATCGCTTTACCAAAGGTAATGGCGGTATTGCAACAGCGGCTGCAAAGTGGAAAGTATTTTACGCCGTCCTGCTCAATGTCTATTTCTGCCTCTATCCGCAATTTCATCACAGCAAACATATGTTCATCAATATCAACCTCAAAGATGGATTTTTGAACACGCAGACCATAGTCTTTCATTATTTTTGCTACACGTTGCAGCCGTTTAGGGTTGGCAATGTCGTATGCTACTATTATTTGCATATTGCACCATCTGTTTCCTATAAAATCATAAAATCAAGTTGCACCACCTTTAACCCCATGCCGGATATTTGCACTTTGCGCTGGCAGCCAGAACATATGCGATAGATAAACAGGGCATCGGTTTGGGGGTTAAGGCTGGTACGTGCCTGCGCCATGATTCTTTCAATACCTTGTTGATCAATATCACACTCAAAAACTGATTTTTGGGTGTTAAGACCAAATTCTTTTAAAAACTTATGGAACCTTGCCCTGGTTTTGTGGCTGGATATGTCGTAGGAAACAAGTGCATACATGACTATTTCATTAACAGCGGCCTGTATGTGGCTGCTTCTCCCTCCACCACCTGGCGGTAAAGCCTTGCCTGAAAAACAAGTGCTTCGGCATAAGTCATTTTTTGTTCTGCCACAGGGTGATAAAATTCTGTGGTCATCTTGCGCTCAAAGGCCTGTAAAATTCGTTTAAATGCTTCCGGCCAGATTTTTACCGACTGCTTGCCACCATCGTTTGTTTCATGCTCTGCAAGCTGCTCATCCATATGCTGTACCGGCATATCAAACAGTTCATCTTCATCTTCAACAAGACTCATACGTCCCAGGGGATCATTTATGGCAGAAGCAATCGGATCCGGATCAATGGCTTTGCATGTTTGCTCTATGGTTATGTTCGGGCGATAAAAATCATTGGCCTTTAATATTTCAAGGTTAAAAAGCGAAAGGGTCAGGGTATCGGCAATAATCGGTCTGAACTCCTCTATCAGATCAAGGGGTAGTGAATGGCGACCATAATCAAGGCTGTGTAATACTCCAGGGTATGGATCAAGCCCGGCAACTCGCACTGCTGCGTACACGCGGTTAATTAAAAAAGTGTATATAAGTGAAAGTACCGAGTTGACGGGATCGGTAGGTGGGCGGCGTATACGGCGTTTAAAACCGTGATCATGATCAAGCCCGATTCTCAAGGTCTGAAAATACAGTGCTGTGGCATTGCCTTCCACTCCTCTAAGAGTTGGCAATGATTTTGTGCTGTCAACAATTCTGGCTGTATCACGTATAGAAGAGGCAAGGCGCGCTGCTTTTTCACTGTTTCTGGTGCGGGCTATTCTTTGTGCTACTGTAGCCATATTGGCAATTTTACCGTAAACGATTGATTTGGCGGTTTTCAGACAAAAAGCTTCGTCATCGGTCAGTAAAAACTGGCGTTTGCGCAGAAAAACGTTTTTTTGCTCCACAGAGGCGAGCCTGCCCTGATAACGTCCGTCAAAACGTAAAAATACAGTATCTATGTTTTCACGCAAAAGCAGTTTTAGGGCATAGGGTGTAAGCTGAATATTGCCAAACAGTACCAGTTGCTCCAGTTTGTAAGGAAAGATGGTGTGGTAGGTGGTATCAGCCTTTTTTACCAGCAGATGCCGGCCTTCACGGACAATTTTAGATCCTTGGGTGGTGACGTATACGACCATTTATAGCCATCCTTTCACGTAGTGAACCTGGAAAGGATGATGGCATAGTTTTAAAACATATTGCCGGTTTGCAATGTTGCTATTAATTTACGTTTTTCAAAAGCCTGTTAATGGTTGCAAAAAGCAGGATACAACTACAGGACAGGTCATAAAAAAGGGCAGCTTTTCAAAAGCTGCCCTTTTTTAGTGTCATAATCCGCTATTGTTTAATACGGAGAGTGATCAAAAATAAGTAAAGACCCGGTTACAGGTGAGTTGTAGCTAAGTTTTACAGCTTTGCCGTGCAGGGTGTGTGCCAGCCTCAGGTACAGCCACACAGGTCCCTGACCGGTAAGGGTAATCTCATTACCAGTGCCGGCAAGCTCTTTTGCCTTTTGTTCATATTCTGGCAGCATGGCAAGTTTGGCTGCACCGGTGGCTTCGTAAAGTGTTTCAATATCTATGGTTATCTGGCTAGCCATGATTTTAATTTATCCTTTAATGTCCGAATATTTTTACCATCCACTATTTCTATACGCATTACCTTTGCACGGTCTTTTACATACTGGTTATCTATATTTCGTGCCGAGGCCAGCATTCGCTTGCCAAAAAGCCCCAGTGCTTTATCACCTAATGAATCAAGTTCATACAGGTATTCTTTACCAACTCCTTCAGCTTCGCCTTTAACAGCACGGTTTGGATTTGATGTTTTGCAGGATATAAGTGCCAACTGTGTGCCCTTGGCAATCATTACATCAAACTCGTTTATAGGAGGTTTTTTTCCTTTTGTATCCCACGTACCGGTTACGTTCAGCAGTACTTCATCGGCATCAATACCTTTGGCAAGTGTATATACATATTCTTCAAACCAAAAGCCTTTGAGGTATAGCAGTACATTTTTATCATCAACAGAAATGCAATGTTCATCCGCACGCTTTGCCATACCATGTTGTTCCAGCAGCCTGGCAAGTTCTTCCATTTCCGGTGTTTTCGGAAAGTCAATATATTTTGGCAGTTTCAGGTCAGGGGCTTCAGCATCAGGAACTACATAGTTAATTTCACCGATCAGGTAATCTTTTCTGACAGCAATATCCGCAAGAAACTCGGTCAGTTCACGACGTTTTAAAATAACCTGATCATCTTTTTGCCAATCAGTGATTTCAAATCCATTGGCAGCAAGATAATCACGTATTTTAATTTTAGTGCTTATTGGTATTTCTTTAATTTCAGGGGATAGCTGCTGAAGTTGCTGCCCATCTGTATTAACGTACCAAATCTGTTTATCAGCAGAATAAAATACCTGAAACGCGCCCAGTATACTTATCTTTGTACCACAGGTAATATTTAATGAAACTTCAGCATCTGCATAATCTTTTAGTACACCTTCGCAGACTTCAATTACATTTTGCATATCAAAAGGTAGAATCAACCGCTCATCAACTTTTTTGTTGTACTTACGTAAAATCGCCTTCAGACGATCTTTCTTTTCCTTAGATTCGTCAGTATAGAGCAGTAAAACTGTATCCGGTTGAAACTGAAAGACAGTGGTAAGGTTTGGTATCGGCTGGTCAGAAACCAGACATACATGGACGTGGTTCATTATGTTACCTCCTTGGCTATTGTTTTTAGCAATGCCTTTGCCGCAAGGCGAAGGCATGAATGCAGGTAATGTTTAATATTATCCTGTGTTTCACTTATTTTTTGTTACGTGCTGATTTATACCGCTTAAGCTCGTCCTTTTTCTCTTGTGTTGCATCTTTTGCTTCGCACCCCCACTTTTTAAGCTGTTCCCCCAGGTATTTAAGACCGCTTTTACCCAGCAACTCCAGTTGGGCAGGGGCTTTTATATAATCAGCCCATTTACTTGTTGCTTTTAAACGCTCAAGTTCGGCAGCACTGTTTTGGGTATCTGCTCTGTTGTCTGAAGTTTCAGGCGGCCATTTTTTGTCAGTTTCTGCAAACCACTCCACAAGTATATTGTCTCTTTGCTCATCCCATTTCTGTTTTGATAATTCTGTGGCTTTATTAAAAACAGCTTCCACAAATTCTGCGTTATTCTTAAACGCTGCAAGGTTTGTATTATCAAGGAACTGTTGCCTGAAGTCACCCCAGTTGGCTATGCTGTCAAGTTTTATAATCGCATCTTTCCACGGGTAAAGGCGTTTGTTTTCTTCTTCCTGCATCTGCTGCCATTTCTCATGCAGTTTTTCTGTTGTGTCTTCAATGCTATCAAATCGACCGTAACCAACGGCTGTTTTTGCACCAAAGCCCAACTGTTCAGCTGCCCTTTTAAACATGTCCAATACAGCAATCCTGTCTTCATCATTCAAACAGCCCGTAGGTTGCAAACCATCTGCCAGCGGTAGTAAAAACAGCCGGAATTTAAAACTTGTTCCTTTTTCCACTGCCATAAATTTAAGCGGAACAGGGCTTTCAGTCTCCAGCGGCGGTGTTGCGGTTTTAGCATTGTAATACGTAGCAAAATGAGGGTTCATAATATCCTGCTTTAAAACAGGTATTTTTTCAGGAAAAGCATCAAGCAGTACCAGCTGCCCCCTTACATCTTTTGTTTCGGTTTTACTATCGGTATAGCCAAAATATTTCAGTAAAGACTGGTGGGTGTCGGGAAATTCAAAGTCATTGTCTGTACATATGATTTCTTCCGGATATTTTTCTGCAAGGTCAAGTGTGTGTGCCATCCGCAAAACCCCTTTAATTGCGCTTGCCGGTATGTATGGCAGACCGGTATTGCGATCAAGGATAAAGCCGGTTTCTGTAGGATGAAAACTGCCAAGACCAGATACAAACGGTGTTGAAAGGCAGGCTGTAATCTCCATAAACAGCAAGCCGTTATTTTTGGCTGTTTTTAAAACAGCAGCTTGCCGGTTATGTAGTTGTGCAAGAGTATTTGCAGCATGTACAGTAATGGTCTTTGCTTTACCTGCATGGTAGCTTATTTCTGCTTTGTCGTTTACCCAATTTGAAAAATAATCAAAATGCAAAGAGAAGTTTTTCAGATTGTCTTCATGGTTACGCATATATTGTGGAATCATAGAATTACTCCTCGTTTTACTCTGACTCAAAGGCACGTGCGTAACGTTTTAACCATTGCAGCAATGCTAAAGATTCATTTTGTGCTTGCAGGTATTCTTTTTGTTGCAGGCTTGCAAATTTTTGCAGAAATATTTTTTCATCTGTTGGTCCGGCCAGCCCGGGCACCTCTTGTGCAAGCCACTTTTTAAGTATGTTGAATACTCCTCGCTCTTTTTCGCTTTTCTTCCTGGATAGTAAAAAAGCCATTGTCTGGGCAATACCATTGGTTAAAATCATGGTTGGTGTACCCACAATAAAGTTGGCATCTGCTTTTGCAACTTCAACGCCAAAAACTTCTTCTATTTGTTGTAGGGCAAATGCTGATCTTTGCTGTTCTTTTGTAGCCATTTTTAACCCCCTTATTGCCACTTAATTTCAAAAATACCGCGCCCTAGAGTAAGATCACCACCCACCTGAATATGGTTGGCAATGACATCTTTAGTAACAAAATCCTTAATCATGTCAGCCTTGATCTGCTCTTTGGGATCACGTGAATCTCCCCAGATAACAACAGAATAAAGCAGTGTGTCTGATGGCAGCTCTTCATGATATCTTAAAGAGCCGTCTTTGGTTGTGCCGGTTGCCTGATCAATCATTATGTTTGCCATAACTGAAGTACAGTTGGATACACCGTATGAAAAAACTTCATCATGGACAATCAGCAGCCGTTCTGCATCGGTGACATATGGAGATATACCGGCAAGTTCTATCTTCTTTGTTGCTGTAACCTCCATATCTTCAAGCAGTATTTTGCTTTTTTCCTCAAAATTACCGCTTAACCAAAAAGCCTGCTCTGTTGTTATCTGTGCAAGTTCAGACAGGTCAGCAGTATCTTTTTCGGCAATTTTAAAGTCCTTGTTTAACCTTGCAAGTACTGCCGGACAGGTTATCCAGACGAATGGAGCAAATGTGGAACGCATTGGAAAAGCAAGAATTCTGGCATCTGATATTGAAAGAGAACCGGCGTATTCATTTTTTTCAGAGCCGAAAATCTGATTGGTCAATTCTTCTTTATTGCCTTCAATCCTGTGCTTGAAACGGTCAAATTGTGCCCTCATAGCACCTTTCATGCTTGAAGCGTGGATTACAGGCCAGTTAGTATGTCTTTCCCGCTGAATAGGCAGGTCAATTGCACTGAAAGAAGAACCGCTTCCGGCATGGCATGGTGTAACTGCGTACATGGTGAGTATTGAAGTCATTTTTATCTCTCCCTTTTATAGTGATAGAGCAACTGATGAACTGCTTACTTTTTCTGAAAAAACTGAACCGGCCGGCAGCCAGGTTGTGGTTGATTTGTGAAAACCTCGGCTTAAATCCCAACCAGAGATAATCACCGGCTTATGGGCAGCAATTACCCTGGATAAAATTCCCTGGCTGGCGGCTACTGGTGCCAAAGCCACAAATTTGCCAGTTTGCTTACCACTATCTGCAAAAGACAGCCCTTTTATACTCTGATAGTGGCATTTGCGCTGCTCGCCACCAAGTTGTAACAGACCATTATCTGCAATACCCGGGTGCTGATCAAAGGCTGCCACCAGTGTTATACCTTCAATCAAACGGATATGGTTGGCAGAATACAGTTTGCCTTCCACAACCGTGCGCTGGCTATCCAGTGCAATGCCAATACGGTTTTCAGTGGTAAAAATCTCTTTGTCGGTCAGAAGATCATTGGCTGTAAAGGTTATGCTTTGCTTATCTAAAAGCTCTGTATTTACCCAGCAACCGCCAAGGGAAACTGCTTCATGCTTTGCAATAACCAGCGTTACTGTACCGGCAGAAGAACATAACGACAGGGCTTTTGTATCCTTTGTTTCTGTTTTGGCAACTATAACGCTTTTGCCGCAAAAGCCTCTACCATTTGCCGGTTTTTTGTCTGTGTCTATAAACCAGTTTGCCGGTGCAGGGGTGTAGTAAGCTCCATCTTTTTTAATCAGCAGGGCAGTTATGGCAAACGGTGCTGCTTCGCCACTTTTACCAATCTGTTTTGTTACCTCTTCAGTAACATTACCTTTGTTGTAATTGCTAAAAGGTATCCCTTTGTCTTTTAGATATGCTGTGCGTAATGCACCTTGCAGCACAGAAACAGGAGGCGGAAAAAGCGGTACAGATGACGGCTGTCCTGCTTCCATAGGTTCACTACCTCTAAAAAAAAGAGTGTCCAGAGGGGTCAACTCAAACCAGAAGTTCATTATTTACTCCCCTTTCCAAAGAATCCGGCTATTATGGCGGCATCAGGGTTAAACCGATCTGCCTGATCTGCTTCAGGCGTAATGATAATTGCTGCCAGCCGACCCGCAATCTGTCTGCTCTGAGCTTTTTGCTCTTTATCCAGCAAACCTGAATGCTTTACTTCGTACTCAATCAGTTTAATCATTTTTTCTGTATCTTTAGCATCGGAGAGATTTAAACAGGCAATGGCATCTTTTAGTGAGGATAGCCTGTAGATAAGGGATCTGCTGACACTATCCCCAACCAGGTCTGCAATGGCATTAAATGATTCAAGAACGGTTTCATCACCAAGGAAACTGTTTTGTGCTTCCCATTTACAGTAGAAATCACGATCACCGCCCGAGCGTTTTTTAAGACGGATAGCCAGTGCATTACGTCCTGCTTTCTGCTTTGCCACACCATCAAGCAATGTATGGGCATCTTTTAAAACCTCGCGCAGTGGCTGCTTGTGATGGGCAATGATTATGGCGGCAGAAATAGAAATGCCGTCCGCACATCCCAAATGAACTCCCAGCTTGCCAGCCAGATTACTGTTTGTGCCGCAAGGTTTTGCACCCTGGTCAGTGTATTGCACAAAATCAGCTGTGTAAGCCTTACGGATGCCCTCTGCGGCCTGCAATGCTTTGTCAAGCGGTAAAATGGCACAAACATCATCTCCGCCAGCGTATATAAGGCGGCCACCTGTGCCTGCTATAACAGGTGCAACAGAGAAGCGGGCAAAACTGTTTAATGAATCGGACACGGCAGCGTGTAATGACGGGTTTAAAATCCTTTTCTTGTCAAGGTGGCTGCGCAGTTGGTCATTAGGAGGATTAAAAGCAGGCTTTTGGTACCTTTTCAGCAGTTCAGGGCTGATTACATCGCCCCAGCTTGCGGTGATAGTTGCTCCATTGATAAGATCACCCATTTTATCGCCATCCATCAACAGTACCGCATAATAGCTGTCATAATTGGTCAGTTTTATACCTTCTTTTTTACCCTTTTTTATGATCTGCAAAAGCTCTGGCGTGGCTTCGTTATCAAAACCTTCATCCTTTTTGGAATCATGCAGGTAGTCAATAAACTGTGCGATTTTATCAGCCGGTAAAATGCCGGCTGTTTTCATCTCTTCAATATATCTGTATGCAGCAATACCGGTAGTAGTCGGAAAGCTTCCAACATCACTTAAAAGGTCGTAAAGCAGTTCATTCTTCATTTTTCGAATTGCGCGGGGCAGAAAACGTTTTACAGAACAGACGGCACAAAGACGTTCATTTTCACCTATTTCCGAGCTGCTGCCCTGTGCATTAAAGCGGTTACGCAGGTTATCCCAAAAGGTTTTTATCCCTTCTTTATATGCTGCCGCCGAACTTTTTTCCGGCTGGTTTATGTTGTGCAATACTTCGTGTTCTCCGCAAAGAGGGCATTTTTCACCGTTTTGAGGCTTGCGCAGCTTGACCGGCTTTTGTTTGGAAGCAGCAAGGGTTCCCTGAATGAGTGAATGGGCTGCGCTGTAGATGCGGGCTGTTGCTTCACCGTGCATACTGGCAAATCTTTTAATGGTTTCTGCCTCGTCTTGCCATTTTTCTTTGTGCAGGAGCTTTGCAAGCTGCTCAGTTTCATCAGGTTTTGGCAGACGGATAGAGGCAAAGGAGTATTGCCAGTAGTCCAGTACCTGATAATCAAACAGATTGTGCAAAGCATCTTCTGATCCTATAAAATCACGCACTATACCGGCAAGTCGCAGCCATTCTTTCTGCACAGCCTCACTAACACCCTGGCAAATTTCTTCGGCCTGGGCAGTCGGTGCAATGAATACAAGTTTATTGGGGAAAGAAGCGATACTTTTACCGCCTTCTACCGTTTGCTTTATTGACTGGTCTTTTTCAGCCAACAGATCACCAAAGTCATATTGACGGGACAGCCAGCTCTCTACAAGTGATTGGTCATGCAGTGACGGATATACCAGATGATCAGGTCCAATGGTTTCAGACAGATGGCGGATAGCTGAAAAGGCAAGGTAAGAAAGAATTACAGAGCCAAGCCAGTGATCACGCAGTTTTCTGGCTTTGGCAATAAAAGCCTGCACCGGTGTAATAGCAAAAACAGCCAAAGAGACGTTACCGTTTCCATCCTGCTTCATGGATGAGGCTATTGCAGAGGTAAGCGCAGTATGCTGCCAGATCGGATGATCCGGAATCCGTGTGTCGGCTGGCAAATAATCCCAGGCTGCTCCAAGTCCGCCTGCATTTTCTGTACGTAACCGTTTTTTTAGTACAAAACTAAGATAAAACAAGATACGGCGTGCCCGCTCTTCATCTGCTGCCTGAAAGCTTGTTTTTTCAATGTCTGCTGACAAAATATCAAGCAGTGCATTATGGACTTCTTCCGGATTGATTCTGTCTGTTAATGCAAGCTTTAACGGCTTACACTTAACAAGCGGATGGGTAATAAATGGCGATTTAGTAAAATCAACAGCACCGTTTTTGTTTTCATTGGGGCTGTATTTTGGGGTGGCTGCGCGGGTAAGACCAGAGGAGATCATATCTGCGCTTTTATATTGGTCTTTACCAGCTATCGGGTGTCCAAGGCAGTTAGCAATATCCTTTGCCCAACGCTCATGTTCTTTTATGCTCAAGCATTTGTGCGGAGGATCGTGCAGGTATACCGATAATTTATGCTGCCAGTAGTCTTGTCTGGTCATTATGCTCCGCCCCCAGTTCTGTGAAATTCTTTCTGCTCGTCAAGATAACCATGCACCTGCCGCCATATTGTCTGTTCTGTTGCCAGTTCAGTTGGCCATGTTTTGGGTAGTTTGTGTGGCAGGTGAAAAATCCTGGCAACAAGCTGGTTGTTAGTATTACGTTTTACCATTAAACGCAGTTGGGATGGCATACGGTCGTTACTTCCCCAATTGGTTTTGGGGTCTGTTATATTTTTGTGATTGGTTACAGGAAAGCCCAGCAGGTGCCTCTCATGCAGCTGGTTGGCATTACCCTTAATGTTAATACCAACCCGGGTGTTTAAATAAGTTGTTGCCAACTGCTGCATGGCATTTTGCCATTTATCATGCTTACCAGACTCCCATAAAAGCAATCCCTTACCATCTTTACCAAAGCCATGGGGGTACTGTTTGTCTGCTAAAAGAGTTGTCCAGGGGCTGCTGATTACTGTTTCGGGTGCAAGCCTTTTCATGTCGGCAGAACTTACGGCTAACGAACCGTAACCATTACGGTTTCTGCTGCCAATGGTGCCAAAGGCATCAATCATCTGAATTATCCGGATAATTTGCTCCCTGTGTTTTTTGGGAAGGCTGATGGACAGTTTTGCATGACTATCTGGCGCAATGTAGGTTTTGGTGGTTGTTATACCTTTCTTGAAAGTTATCGGACCATATCCCAGATACAGGTCATTGCGGATGCTTGAGGCGTTCACTTCAGGATGTTTTGTGCTACCAAAGTCCAGGTTGTCTTCTGAAAGCTTGAAATTATCGCCTGGGGTGATTGTAATTCGCACCTTGCTTGCTGCTGCTTTTTTTTCAAGCACACTGCCAAAAAGTGAGTTTTCTGTTTCTCTGAGTTTTTCAACCGTACTGCCACCATTTAAAATACGCCACCACTGCCGGATAAGATTTTTAAACGGCGGACTGCGCAGTTCTGCATCTTGGTCTGCTCCACCAAGGAACGTCGGTGTCAGGAATTCAACATCAAAATCCAGTTTTTCCATATTATGAAACCTGCTGATGTTCATCTTGTTTTTCCTTTCCGGAAATTTGTTATTTTTACTGCCGGTTTTCTACATCACTATTCTTATCTGGTTTTTATCCAGTTTTAAACCATAGCAGGTGTTTGGCCTTTTATCTTTGCTGCTGATGGCAAGTTTTTCAGCTTCCAGCCTGCCAAAGGCTTTTTCCAGGTCTTTGTGCAGCCTGGATTTGTAGGTGTTAAAGTTTTCTGCCGAAAGTGCGGTTATGCCAGTGCTGCTCATTGCATCATGGTCTTTGCCTGGTTCTATGCGGCGGTATAGTTTTGCTATGCTGGTTTCATGTTCAGCAAATATCTGTGCTGATTGTATAAAGCATTTTTCACATCCTTTACAGTTTGCAGTATCACATTCTACCTCTTTTTTATACATGGCAAAAAAGGCGTAAAGGGCAAGTCTGGCTGGCATTAAATCTGCTTCCACACCTTTCCAGACAAGTTTTTTGCCGGGCAGATCAATGGTCAGTTCTGGCTGCTTTTCACGTACAAGTGACAGCATCAGGCTGGCTGGTGTTTCCGGCTGGCGCAGGTGCCGTTCAGATAGCCTGTCACGGATGGAGAAAAATGGTACAGATACCAGGGTTAGTTTGGCATAGCGGGTTTCTTTGCTGTACGGCTGACCTTTTTCATCTTTAAGGGTGATTGTTTTTGATTCAACAGGGGGATAAAAAAATTCGCGGCTGCTTTCAAATTCCGGTGATACCAATACATGGTAAAGCCTGTCCTTTGGGCGACCATAGCATTGCGCTGCCAGGGTAAGGCAGGCACCCATTGTTTTTCTGCCACCTGCTATGGAGAGCAATAGCTCTGTATTGTCATCATTTGTGGCTGCAAATACCTGCTCCATGCAGAGTTTTAAAAACCGCTCGCTTTCTTCTGCATCGGATATATCGTCAGGTTCGCTACCGTTCTCGTCACTGGAGGTTAAGAGATGGCGGGGGTTAAAGTCTATGCTGTTACGGTCTATGCCGTATTCATCAAGCATCCGGTAGTAGGCTCCGTCAATGGGGCTTAAAAGCAGGGCATTGCAGATGTCCTTACCTTTGCGGGTGGTGAGTATTCTGATGGCATCTGGCATTTTACCCTGCTGGTGCAGGGCAAATATGGTTTCAGTGATTACCTGCGGGGTTAATCCGCATACTGCTATCAAGATTCGTTTCATGGGATAATCTCCAGTTTAAAGCTGCCCAGTCCAAAGGTGGTCTGTTTGCCGATATGCAGTTGGCTGCAAAGCTGCAAAAGTGGCAGATATTCGTTTAAATTGCCTTTGTAGGTAATGCTGCCCAGCATTCCGCCAAAGTTCATGGCTGTTTCCTGACGGTTGGAGTAACGCTCCCATTCGTGCCAGTAAAGATTTCTGGCTGTAACTTCAACCTGCTCTGCACGCTGCACCATGCCTCGGTAATCAAGGGATGGCTCACCTTCACCCCAATAGTTAAACAGGCTGGATACTCGGCGCAACATTGCTCTCACCAGTAATGCAAAAGGAAGATTATTTTGCAGCTCGTTTCTGCTTTTAAGACGTAGCGGTGTTTTCAGGTCTATTTTTATGGTGTGGGTTTCATCATTAGGGTAGGTTTTGTCCAAAGATAGTTGCTTTAGAGGGGGCAAAGGCAGCAGTTTGTCAGACTTTGGGTCATATAAATCAATGTCCTGACAGCGCACAGCTTGCATTTGAAAGCGTGAGCGATGGTCGGTGAGTTTTTTACCAATGCCTTCTTCCCCCATCAACTTAAAGGCGTAAATAAAATATGGTAGAAAGTTGTTCATTTCTCCGCACAATACCAGGGTAAAGTTAAACGGCTCACCTGCTTTAAAGTGTGTTTTTGCTGTTTGCGGTGGTTCTATCAGATAAGGATGGGGCGGAGCGGCTGTACGTGTCTGTGCTGTTGTTTGCCAGCTTTTGGTTTCAAACAATCTTGCGTATATGCAGCGTTCTGCCAACAGACAGGCAGCGCATTCTTTCTTTTTTACTGCACAGACCACTTTTTTAAGACAGTTGCCAAAGGCACCACGAAAAGTAGAACCTTTGTAAGGGGGTAATACGGCATCATCAAGCAAAGTTGCGTTTATTTCATACTTTCCGAATAACATGGCTAAAAGGCTCCAGTGGTTTGCTTTTTACATCCAGTTTTTAACATGGAAGTAGTATTCAGCTAAAGCCTTGTTTATAGCAGTTTTTTGATTTAATCAGCTTTTGCAATGTTGCACAACTGTGGTCTGTAACTGTTTTTAGCTGCTGTATCAGTTTTGTATTTTGCGACATGCAAGAAAGATAAAGAAAAGAGGGGGGTAGCTGAATATTTTATGAAAAAGAAAAAGTCCTGTAAAACCGGAGATGGATACATTTAGTGCCATATTTTATATTTGTATTACTTGCCGATAATTCTAAGTAAAAATGCCTGCTCTGTTGAATTTAAAGTGCGGTAACCCTGTATAAGTCGTACTTCATCACTGCGCAGAGTCTTTTCAACGCCTTGTTCTTCTTTAAAAAGTGCCGATACAGGCACTTCCAGCGTACTTGCTATGGCTTGCAGTCTGTCACTGTTAAGCCTGTTGGCTCCTGCCTCATACTTCCAGACTTGCGGTACTGAAACTTCAATTCTTTCTGCAAGCTGTTCTTGCGTAAGCCCTCGTAATTGCCTGAATTTTCTTATCTCTTCACCAATTTGAGCAGTTGTAAGCACTGGTTATCCCCTGTCTTTGCAATAAAAATGCAAATTTACAGGAGCTGTAATATTAGTGACACATATCACAAATTAATTAACGTGAATAAATTAACTTGTGGTTATGTTTTTACTGGCGTTAGATGCGGATAGGGAACTTCGGGTAGTTTTCAGAAGCCTGAATAACCCTTGAAAAATATCTATAGTCATCGGGGCGGAGGTAAAAAGCGGTCTCGCTTAATTGGGAGGCCGCTTTTTGCATTTTAAGGTGTTTTTCTGGCGAAGGAAGGGCAAAAAATAGCCCCTGAAAGGCAAATGCCAAACAGGGGCTATTATCACAATTCAATATCCAGTACATACATCCCTTTTTGTGAGTACTCAGTAAAAGTAAGCCCCTGTGTCAGCCATTTCCAATGCTCAGACGCACCCACTACAAATATCCCTAAACCCCATTCAGCAAGAGTTTCACTATCAGCAAGATATGTGGGGTCAAGGCTTACATACGTTTCATCCAGTTTCTTGCCTGCAAAAAATTCTCCAGCTGGTATTTCCAGTTTCCACGTCATAACAAATTTATCATCAATCTTGTTATATAGTGGCCATGGAATTACTCGCATATTGGTTTTTTCACCATTGCGATCCATTAAAAGATTATATCCGGTAAAATCTTTAGCGTTACTTATGGCTACTGATACAGGCAAATTAAAGCCTTTTCCTGGTTCCAGTATGTTGCTGAATGTGCCATCATATGTTTTTTCAATTATTTTATCGACTTGAAATGGTATGTTATCGCAAGAGCCACTGCCAACTGATAACGCACCCTGGTTGGGGCTGTAAATAGCACTGATGCCAAGCTTGCCGTTATTTTCTTTTAGCTCCATTTTCCAGGTTTTTCCATCATCAGCTCCATTTGCTATCACAAACAAAATTGCACCATCTGAAGTTACCGTACCTGTGGCTTTTCCATGGATCTTAGCTGAATTAACAAAGCCTTTCACACCACCTTTATCGTCCTTTGTAATACTGATTCCGATACCAAAAGAACTTCCCTCGTCGGTCATCATGTATGTACCGCCCCACGTCTTTGCAACCTTGGCAATAATCGCTGTATTAGCAGCGTTGTTATTGCTGTCATTACTACTTCCGCTGTTTCCGTTGTCACTATTAGAATCACCACCACCTGCGGGAGGAACAGATGGATTCGCCGGATCAGAACTACCACCGCCTGCGGGAGGAACAGATGGATTTGCCGGATCAGAACTGCTACTACCGCAACCACCAAGCATCAAAGCTGCTGCCAACATTGTCACTGCCATCAAACGAAACTTAACCACATTCATACTCCTTCCAATTATTGTTTTTTGCAGCCCATATCAAGTGAGTAGTTGAAAGTTACCTATTCAATATGGGTAGACAAATTTTTCTTAATATCCACGTTTCTTAATACCGGATATATCTGTTTGTATAGTTCAATATCATTATCGTAATCATCAACAACCTTATACTTGTAAGTACTGCTGTAAAAACCTGTAATAGCCTGATCAATCAGCGGTATCATTCCTCCTGCCCTGACTTCTCCTTTTTTATGTTCAAATAAGGTAGCCTGTAGATTTCCTATGTAGGTAACCTCACCAGGTATTACCTTGAAAAGCATATTAAAGTATCCAAAGCATTTTCCATAAACAAGCAAGGGGACGTGGTAGTCACAATAAAACCCTGCAACTTTATACTCACCAGGCTCCAGATCAAAGCTTAGCAGGTAAAAGTTATTCTCTTTATCTTCTTTCTTAAACTGTCTGTTTTTTAAGTTGTATTTAAGAGCCTTTTTTTCTGGGGAAACACGATTAATATCAAGCCACTGTACTCCTCCCATTTTTAGTATCACTCACAAGTAGAATCTATGCCGCTTGTTTGAGCTTCATGGCAGGAGTAATTCCGCCAAGAGCCATATTGGGACGCTCATTGTTGTAAGTCCACAACCATTTG
>Ga0265295_1003752_pt1 | contig 21492 bp, 23 predicted proteins | sample Munlansysbiofilm_FD_192503 | JGI IMG/M metagenome (GOLD analysis project Ga0265295, IMG submission 192503) | Leachate microbial communities from a municipal landfill in Southern Ontario, Canada - Methane capture system biofilm | ecosystem: Engineered > Solid waste > Landfill > Unclassified ...
GGCTGTTACTGTTAAGGTACCCAACGCAGGCGATAAACGGTAGTCGTAGTACCGTTTTAGTCGATCCGGCTGGCACGTCATCTGCTCTGAGTCTATACTGCAAGGCCCGCTAGACGTTGAGGAGTCCGGCGGAAGCACCTTTACATACCTCACCTTCCGGGGGCGACTGGTTTCGACACGGAAGTTCTGAGGGGAGAAGCAGGCCGAGGTCGCCTTACCTCGTTAAACAGGGGCAAACGACGCTCAAACGTCGACAATAACTATGCTCTCGCTGCCTAAATAGTGCAGCGACGTCTCCCGGTGCGCGTCCCCGTCACCGGATCTGACGTCACTCAGGGGACTGCCGCATAAGACGTAGCCGGTATGCTTGTGCGAAAGACCGAACCAGCTAGGAAAGGGCACGCTCGTCACACCGTGTCGCCCCGACCGAAACCTAAGATGTGACTGAGCCTGGAGATGCTCCCCGGGGGACTGTCGTGGACCGGAGTTCGATTCTCCGCGCCTCCACCACAAGAGACCACGCGCTCGTCCGCTTACGCGGGCGGGCGCGTTCGTGTGAAGTCACCATCTTGCTTTCCGACGACTTACTCGAACGTCTCGAAACGGAGGCACGGGGTCTCGGTATCCCGCGCAGCGAGTTCGTGCGGGAGTCGCTCACCATGCATCTCGGCAAGCCGGCCGGAGAGCGGTAGGCAGTATCGCGCGCCCTGTGTGCATTCTAGGCGCGCTTGCACCTGCGTGCGCTGAGCCCCTGGGCTACTCCTCGCGGGGGTCGACTCTTCCACGAGCGCGTTTCACCCGCGCGTGACGCCGCTTCGACTCCACCTGCCGGATCTTAGCGCCCCTGCTCTTCCGTGTGGGCACTCGCTTTGGCGCATCGAGCGCGGTGTTGTGCTCTTCTAGCCGCTGCCGTAGTCGCTCGATGCAGGCTCGCTTGTTCTGCAGTTGGCTGCGCTCTCGCCGACCCACGATCGTGATGCCGCTCGGCAGATGTTTGAGTCGTACGGCACTGTCGGTAGTGTTCACACCCTGGCCTCCCGGGCCGGTGGCGCGAAAGGTCTGTACCTCGCACTCGGCAAGGAGCGCGTTGTCGTCGGTGGGGATGTAGTAGCGGGTGTCCATACGCCCATGATACCCGCAACCTGTGGCATACTCCGTTCATGCAAGAAGACACGCGATACGGCTTCCCCTTTGAGGCGTGGGAGGCGGCGAAAGCCCAGGCCAACGCCCTGCTTGAGCAGGTCGCGCGTGACCGGGGCACGATTACCTATGCGGAGATCTGCCGCAACGTCGAGGCGATCGAGCTCAAGCCGTTCTCGTGGGCGATCATGGGATTCCTGAACGAGATATGTACCGAGGCTGACGCTGCACATGGCATCATGCTCGCTTCGCTTGTCGTGCGCGCCGACACCGGGATGCCGGGCAACGGATACTTCCGTAACGCGGCGCGCCTCGGGCGGGATGTCTCCGACCCCGATGGCTACTGGCATTCCGAGGTGGAGCGTATCTACGACGTCTTCTCTTCCGAAAGGTAAGCGATGCCTGAGTTCTTGAGCGGTCTGCCCGAGTGGTTGAAGTACGTGGCCGTGTCGTGGCTTCCCACGATCGAGCTGCGTGCTGCGATCCCGTGGGCGGTCAGTGCCGGCGAGCAGGTGTACCTGCCGATCATCTATCTGGCAAGCCTCGCGATCTTCTGGCCTGGGTACTACTTTCTCGAGTTCGTCTACAAGCGGTTCCCCCAGCATGGCTGGCTCCATCGCAAGTTCGAGAAGATCCGCGCCAGGGCCCACCCGCTTGTCGAGAAGTACGGGTTCATCGGATTGGCGCTGTTCGTCGCTGTGCCGCTGCCAGGAACGGGAGCGTATGCCGGAACAGCCGCTTCATGGTTGCTCGATATAGAACCGAAGCGCGCGTTCCTTGCCGTGTCCGTCGGTGTGACGAGTGCGTTCTTCATCGTATGGGGCCTGTCGGAGGCCGTCGGCTTCGGAATCCGAAGCTTCTAGTGAGGGACTGTCTGCCTGTCAGCGGTTCGCCGTTCGCGTTCGGGCTCACGTTCGTCCCGCCCGATGTGTTGGACGCTACCGAGGGTGTGACTGCGGTCGAGCCCGCCGGGCGCCTCGTGGAGGCATGTGTGGCACTCGGCGCCTCTTTCGCATTCGTGCCGTCCGGTGAGTCGTGGGCCGAGGATGCGGCCGTGGCACTCGCCGGGCAAGGCGTGGCGGTCTTCTGGGTGGTGGACGGCCCGCTGTGGCCGGTCATTCTGGAGTACGGCGAGCTGGAGGGACTGCGTGCCACCCTCACCGACCCCGAGAGGGTAGGTCTTGCGATCGACGCGCGGATGGATGGCGTGCTGGATCGGATCGCGGCCGGCGCGCACCTCGGTGTCCGTGCGATCGTGCTTGCCGAGGACCTTGCGGGTACGAGCGGCCCTCTCGTCGCCCCGGACTTCGCGATCACAGAACTGCTGCCGAGGTACGCCCGCATAGTGCACTCGGCGGGTGCACTCGGTCTGTGTTGCATCCTGCACTCCGATGGCGATATACGTCCGCTGCTTCCAGCAATCGCGCGCGCAGGCTTCGTGGCTGTGCATGCAGGGGGTGGGCTCGACTTCGAGCGGTTCGACAGGCTCTTCTGGGCCGCGCGTGATGTTCATCTCGCGTTCATCGGCGGCCTGCTCACGGGTGAGCTCGGTAACAAGGCGAGGGCTGTGGCCATCGGAAGTACGATCGGTGTGATCGCAGAGGCGGGCGGGCTGCTCGTTGCCGACGATGGTGGGATCACTACGTACGAGGAGATGCGGGGACTGATCGCTGCACTTCAGGCCGCGCGACCTCTCTAGCGTCCTTGTCGCTCCGGGAACGGTCGAGGGCGCCGGTCTCCCGACGCCCTCGACACCACGCACTCACAGCGGGAGACGTACTACTCCGCTACCTCGGCGGCCTTCTTCTGGTTGCCCGGTAACGGCATAGCGGCCACCACAAGGTCGATGACCTGCCAGATCTCGAGTCCGAGTCCATGGACTTCGTTGAGTTCCTCGATCTGCAGTCGGCAGTTCTCGCACGGGCACGCGAGCACGCTCGCGCCACTTGCTTTCAGCTGCTCGACCTTTTTTATGCCGGATCTCAGGCGGACGTCCTTGAACTCCTCCATGGCCACGATCCCGCCGCCGCCGCCGCAGCACCACTGCTCTGCGCGGTTGGGGGTGAGGTCCACGAAGTTGTCGGTCACCGCCTTCACGATGTCACGCGGCTGCTCGAACTTGCCGCCGTTGCGGCCGAGCTGGCAAGGGTCGTGGTAGGTGACCTTGCCCTCGATGCGACCCTTGTCCACCGTGATGCGGCCGGACTTGATGTAGTCGTCCACCTTCTCGAGGATGTGGCTCACCTTGAAGGGCATCGGCTCCTTGCTCCACGCCTCGTAGAAGAACTCCGCGACACGGTATGCGTGACCGCACTCCGGTACGACGATCTCCTTCACGCCAAGACGGACGGCCTCGTCGATGTAGCGCTTCGTGATGATGCGCGCCTTTTCGGTGTCTCCATAGAAGAAACCGTAGTTGGCGGCCTCGAACATCGAGATCGTCCAACTCTCGCCGGCCTCTTCGAAGATGACGGCAGCCGGGCGGATTGAGTGCGCGCCCGCGAGTGCGACATACAAGATGTCGGCACCCTCCTTGTTGACATGCACCTTGTGCTCCGGGTTACCCGTGATCGCACGGACCTCCTCGGAGATGTCCTCGAACCCGCTCAGCATGACGCCCTCGAACATCGCGGCGTTGTCGCCCTTGAAGATGGCGGCATCGGCAAGCTGGCCGAGCATCTCGTTCCCGCGGCCGGCAGCTATGAGGATCGCCTTGGCCACCGAGAGTATCCATGCGGTGTCGATCGAGAAGGGGCAGTAGTACATACAGCGACGGCAGCCGGTGCATGCATACGCCGAGTCGTAGAGTTCGTCGAGCAGATTGTCGTCGGGTTCGCGTGCTTCGTAGAGAGCAGGCACGAAGCGCCCGGCCTTGTCGAAGTACTTCTTGTAGATCTGGCGGATGAGCTCCGCCCGGCGGGCGGGGAGGTACTTGATGTCACCGGTGCCCACGTACTGGTGGCACGCGTCCTTGCAGATCGAGCAACGCGCACAGATGTCGATGTACTGCTTGAGCTGGCGGTTCATCTTTTTGTCGAGGACACCGGTGAGGGTGGTGAGCTGCTGTGCGTCCATGCTACTCACTCCTCACAAGGTTGGATGAGAACGCGCCGATGGCATGAACCATCTTGCTGAACGGGAAGTAGATGAGGAACAGGTCGGTGAACAGCATGTGGGTGCCAAGCGAAAGACCCGTGTTGGATCCGATCATCTCAACAGGAATCACAGGCTTGAGTGCGAGGATGCTGTTGAACCACACTCGGTAGGTGTCAGCCTCGAGGTTGCCGACGAAGCGCATGTGGTCGCCCATCAGGACGACACCTAGCAGCAGCGTCAATAGCAGGTAGTCTTCAGGTACCGAGAGGTTCTTGTAGGCGCCAAACGTGCGTCGGGCGATCCAGAACAGGATACCCACGAGCATCATGATCCCCGCGATGCCTCCCGCGATCGTCGCCAGGGCCTCCATGCCTTCTTCTCCAAGAAGTTCAGGTAGGAATGGATACTCTATGACGATGTGCAGGTGTCCGATCGCCACTGCGAGCGCGGCAACGTGGAACATGAACGCGAACCCCCACATGACCGGAGCGATCTTCGCCGACTGCGGAGCGATGAAGGTGTCTTTCATGAGCTTGCCGAAACGACCGACTTTGGTCTTGGGCTTGGGGAACATACCGAGCCGAACGGGCGACTTCGGTGTGGTGGACCACTGATAGATGCGCCACGCCATGCCGCCGATGAACACGGCGAGGGCGAGGTAGACACCCCAGATCGATGTTATCCAGAGGTACGTTTCCATGATCAGCAGAAGCCCCTTACTACTTGAGTCGCTTGACGAGGAAGACGAACTCAGAGCCTTCCTTGCCGGCGGACACGACTTCGTTGCCGGTCGACTGCGCCCATGCGGGGATATCGGCCATGGCGCCCGGGTCGGTCGCGACGGCGCGGATGATGCCGCCGACTTCCACATTGTTGATGTTCTGGCTGACTTTCACCATCGGCAGCGGGCATAGGAGGCCCTTGAGATCCAGTTCCAGGTCGATCTTGACGTCGTCAGACATGATGGTTCCTTTCTGTCAGTCACGCGCCGGGTGACGCGTGAGCTACTGCTGCTGTCCGTCGTCGAGCGGTCGGATACTTCCTATCCTGGTAGTGCTAGATGAATAGCTGGATGTCCGCGTTCTGCGCCTTCAGCAGGAAGAAGCCGACGCCGACGGGATCCTTGACTTCATCGATGAAGGCCTCCTGCGGGATCTCCATTACGTCCATCGACATCTGGCAGGCGTACAGCCCGACGCCGAGCTGCACTGCGAGATCGCGCATCTCGGGGAGCGTTTGGACGCCGTGGGACTTCATCATCTTGTTGAACATCCATCGGCCCATGCCGCCGAACGCGAACTTCGAGGGGTGGGACTTCTCGATGCCGCCGCCGTACATCAGACCGATCATCTTGCCGAAGAACGTCTTACCGGTGCGGACGTTCTTCTTCAGTGCCCGCAGTCCCCAGAATGTGAAGAACATCGTCACATCCATACCCATTGCGGCTGCGCCGTTCGCGATGATGAAAGCGCCCGTCAGTTTGTCGAAATCGCCGCTCATCACCACCATCGCAAGGCTCTTCTTGCCGTTCTCGTCCACCGTTGCCTCCTTCTGCCTGTGTTCTTGCGATCTTCGCGGCTGTGTCGCAGTCGCGCTTAACTCTCGTTTACGCCTGCGGCCACGTCTTTCCGGTCGCCGATGATGTCTTGCATTACCTCGGTGATGAGGTCGAACGCCTGGATGATCTTGGGGTTCGTGATGGCGTAGAAGACATGGTTCCTTTCGCGGCGCGTGCGGACCACACCGGATGAGCGGAGGATGGCAAGGTGTTGGGAGAGGGTGGCCTGGGGGATCGAGGTCAGTTCCTGGATCTCCGTGACGGTGCTTTCGCCATCACGGAGCGCGTTCAAGATCATCTGTCTCTTAGCGTTTGCGAGTGTCTTACACAGATCCGCGTGCAGGCAGAAGAACTCACTTTGGTCCACGATGTCTCCACTACATTCGAATATGCGCATATAGCCTTGAGAAGAGACTAAGGGAACTTAAGAGACAACGCAAGGATTATTAAGGATATTTCTTGAGAGAGTCCGGAAGATGGTGGGCCCCCATTTGCGAATCGCAAGTATCCGCAGGCTTGAGCACCGCCTGCGACGTGCTACGATTGTCGCGAGGCTGGTGATCTACCGGCTGATCCGGTGGTCCCAGTCATTCGGCAGCTATCAGAGGGGTGCGACCCGTGGCGCTCGAGGGCAACCTCAGAGATTTCTCCATCGCGGACATGTTCCGCCTGCTCGCTACTGGCCGTAAGACCGGGACGCTGTATCTCGAGCGTTCGGACGCCCAGGGCAAGGTCTGCTTCAAGAAGGGCCGCGTCTTCTTTGCAAGCTCGAACTGGCATCGGGAGTCGCTAGGCAGACGTCTGGCTAAGGCCGAAGTCATCTCGGAGAAGCAGCTACGACAAGCGCTCGGCTTGCAGAAGATCCAGAAGAAGGAGAAGGCGGGTAGGCGGCTCGGTCAGGTCCTTGTCGACGAAGGGTATCTGGATGGCCGGGTGCTCGAGTCGTTCATTCAAGAGCAGATCAACGACACGCTGTTCGACCTCTTCCGTTGGGACGAGGGAGAGCTCAGGTTCGAGCCGGACGAGACGTGCGACGATGAGGATATCGGTATCTCGGTCTCGGTAGAGAACATCATCATGGAAGCTTCGCGTCGTCTCGAGCTGTGGAGCCGTATCAAACAGAAGATACCAAGCATGGATACCGAGTTCATCATGGCTTCTGCACCCGGTGATAAGTCGATGGAGATTCACCTCAAGCCACGGGAGTGGATGCTGCTATGCTACTTGCACGGTGGTCGGTCGGTTCATGAGCTTGTCGGTCTCACCGGTTATAACGACTTCGAAACGGCGAAGATCCTGTACGGGATGCACGCGGCCGGGCTTATCGAACACGTCGAGGAAGACGTAGGCGTCTCATGACGGCATACAGGGTGAGGGCATGCTGAGTGAGGGCTTTGCCAAAGATCTGGATGTCGAGGAGTTCCGGCGATTCCGGGATTTGATCCATAGTCACTGTGGCATCTTCCTTGAAGAGTCGAAGCTCGACTCGCTTCGCATCTCCCTTGTCACCAGGGCAACCCGTCTCGGCTACAGTACGTTCGCCCAGTACTATGATGCGCTCGAGCAAGAAGATGGCGAGTTCAATGAGCTGCTCAATCTCGTGACGATCAACGAGACGAGCTTCTATCGCTTTCCGGCGCAGTTCGATGCACTTCGTGACTCCGTTCTGCCCGAGATCATGGCAGCGCGCCCGGCGGGCAAGCGAGATCTGCGTATCTGGTCGGCCGGGTGTTCGACGGGTGAGGAGCCATACTCCCTTTCTATGTTGACGCTCGATATGGCACTCGGTGCGAGTGGATGGAACCCACAGATCCTCGGGACCGACGTGTCTACCAGGGCGCTTGGCCGTGCACGGGCGGGTATCTATGGCCGTCGCACGATGATGAACATGTCGTCCGAGGTCGTGGCGCGGCACTTCGACGTCACGCCCGCCGGCGACTTCAGGGTGAACGATCGGGCTCGCTCACAGGTCGACTTCGGCTACCAGAACCTCATCAAGGAGCCGTATCCGCTCTCCCTGATGGGCAACTGGGACATCATTTTCTGTCGTAATGTGACGATCTACTTCCGCATCGAATCGACACGCCGGGTCGTGCGGAACTTCTACGACAGTCTCAACGAGGGCGGGTATCTCTTCATCGGTCACTCTGAGACGTTGACCTCGATCAGCGATGACTTCGAGGCTGTGGAGGTCGGTGGCGTCTTCTTGTATCGCAAGCCCGTCGCGAAGCCACTTTTCACGACAGGTGGATCGACGCGCGCAGCACAGCGCGCCGCGTCACCGTCGAGATCGGCGGTGACACGCCCGCGACTCCCGCGATCAGAGAAGCCGGCGGTCACGGGCCCTGTTCAGTCTCGAGTGGCACCCGTCGTTGCGGCCGATATGCAAGAGAGTGTCGAGGCGAGCCTTGAGCGTGCCCGAAGAGACATGAAGGAGGGGCGTCCGCGCCAGGTGATCGAAGCTGCCGCCTCCGTGCTCGAGCGTGATCACAACAATGCAGATGCGCACCTCCTGGTTGCATACGTGCACGCTGATACGGGTGACTACGACGAAGCTCTCGCGGCCTGTCATCGTGCGCTCGCGATCAACCCGCTGTTGCCGGTTGCGCGCTATATCCTTGGCATCATCCATCAGCGCCAGGGGGATACCGTTCGCGCGATCAGCGAGCTGAAGAAGACGATCTACATAGACGCTGACTTTGCGCTCGCGCACTTGAATCTTGCGAATATCTACAAGGCGCAACGCCAGTTCGATATGGCGGCCAAAGAGTACGAGAACGCGCTGCGGGCGCTCAGGCAGAGCCCTGAAGGTGACTGGACGGAGTTCTCGGGTGGGTTCCAGGCGGATCTGCTGGCCAGGACGTGTGAGCGCAGTCTGATAGAGTGTCGGAAAGCGGCTGGTAAGGCATAGTGGTGCCGGGCGTGTAGGCATGGCCACGACAGTGGCGTGCCGGTAGGCAATCGGGAGGGAGACTCGTATGGCAGGCGCGCGGATTCTCGCGGTCGACGACAGCCCCACCATTCTCGAGATGATCAAGGCGATCCTTCTCGCGGGTGGATACGACGTGATCACCGCTTCAGACGGTGCGGAAGCGCTTGAGACTGCACGAGCCGAGAAGCCCGATCTCATACTTCTCGACGTCATGCTCCCCAAATTGGACGGTTACCGTGTGTGTCGTCTCTTGAAGTTCGACCAGAACTACAAGCAGATCCCCATCATCATGCTCACAGCCAAGACAGAGGAGCAGGCGATGGCGACCGGTATCAGAACCGGAGCGAACCAGTATCTGACCAAGCCGGTCGAGCCCGATACCCTGCTTGCTGCAGTAGCAGAAGAGCTATCCAAGGTTCAGGGTTAGGGGCGCGCGGATGTCGTCAGGAAGTGGGATATCCCATCGCGTCCTCGATGGCCTTGTCGATGCTGGTCTGATGACCGCCGAGCAGGCATCTAGCGTCATCGAGGCCGCACGGGACGCCGGAACGCATGAAGGTACTGTTCTAACGGATCGGGCGTACGTGAGCCCGTTTGATGTGATGTCCGTACTCGAGCATGAGATGGGCGTCCCGCAGGTCGATCTTGCCAGTTACACCCCTGAAGACGAGGCGATCGCACTCATCCCTGCATCGGTGGCGCGTTCGTACCGTGCACTTCCGCTCTTCGAGATCGAGGGTATGCTCACGGTCGCTGTTGGCGATCCGATGGACGTGTTCGGCCTGGATGCGATCGCCGGACTCATCGGCCTGGAGGTCGAGGCCGTGCTTGCCGATCCGGTCTCCGTGGACAACGCGCTCGACCAGTACTACCCGGCAGGCGCGGAGACCCTGGCCGCGGGGTCGGCTACAGATACCTCGCTGGATAAGATCCTTGTGGATAAGGAGGTCGTCGAGGCTTCTGACTTCTTCGAGGAGCCGCTCGATCAGACCCCCGCCGTGCCCGTTATGCCCATCGAGGACAGCGACTCGACCGTGGCGCCCGTGGCGCCTGTGGCTATCAGCGAGGCGATGGAGCAGATGGCGGCTGAGCCGTCGAGCCAGGCTGGTCCGGCAGCGATCGATCTTGATGTGCTTGCTGTGGCCGATACGCGCAGAGTGGCCGTGCTCGTCTCCGATATCCTGGAGGATGCGGTGGCCCGCGGTGCGAGCCGTATCCATCTCCTGCCGTACAAAGACGACTTCTTCCTCGTGTATCGGATCAAAGGCGGACTCGAGAAGGTTGCTTCGGCTCCGCTCGCGATGCAGGCCGGTCTTATCGAGGGTTTCAAGCAGTTCGCGCACCTGGACGGCGTGCCTGCCACTCGGCCTGCGCTGGGCAGAGTGCATACGCATATCAGCGATAAGGATCTCGTGCTCACTATCTCAGTGGTGCCGACGATCTCGGGGCAGCGACTCGTGGTCTCCTTGTCGGCGTTCAAGCCGCAGCCGCGAAGTCTTGAGGATCTCGGCGTATCGGACGCAGAGGCGCGTGCGCTTCGTGCGATGGTCGAGCGGGGTCGAGGGATACTGCTCGTCTGTGCTCCCGTGGCCGGTGGAGCAAGTGCCACATACTATGCGCTGCTCGCACATGCGGCATCGGCGGGTAAGACCGTGTACTCGGTCGAACAGTCGATCGAACACGAGATCCCGGCCGTAGCGCAGGTGATGATCGAGCCCGGTGGGCTGTCGTCAGCTGCCTATATCGCCGCAGGTATGCGGCAGGATACCGACGTCATCGCCGTCGATGGACTGCGTAGTGTCGAGGATGTCCATCTCGCGGTCGAAGCTGCGGGCATGGGCAAGCTTGTTGTCGCGACCTTCCCTGCTGCCGACATCGCCTCTGGCGTGTGGCGCATGCTGGAGCTCGGTGCTGAGCCTCACAGCCTTGCTGCGGCGCTCACACTGGCGGTAGGGCAGAGACTCGTGCGCCTCAACTGCCCCAACTGCTCCATCGAGACGGATGGGCAGTTGGCGTCTCGGATTCCTGGCTCATCCCCCGGGTTGCGCGATAAAGCTGGGTCTGGATGTCCCAATTGCGGCAAGTCAGGCTTCCGTGGTGCAGTAGCGATCCACGAAGTCCTCCCGTTCACAGAGCCGGTCCGTGCGGCTGTGGGGCGTGCGGCGGGTGTGGCCGATATCATGGCTGCATCAGCTGCGGCGGGGATGCGGCCGCTGGCGGCAGCCGGGTTATTGAGGGTCAAGAACGGTGAGGTCAGTGCCGAGGAACTGAATAGAGTCCTGCGCTTCGCCGGGTGAAGGAGCCACGCGTGCCGTCAAGTGATCCGACCAACGAACATGAGACTTCGCCCACGCCCTCGATAGAGAGCGAGTATGTGCTGCCATCGTCCGATGTCGTCGCTATGCCCGATGCCACTCCGTCCGTACGTGTGATCGATCGTGCGGTCGCATTCCGTCTAGAGGGCCAGCTCTACGGCCTGCCTATCGACGTAGTGCGGGAGATCCAGCAGCTGGCGGAGCTACTACCACTCCCTGACGACGACCCCGCACTCGTCGGTCTGATCGAGTTGCGAGGTACTGTCGTCCCTGTTCTGGACCTTCGTATCCTCGTCGGTCTTCCGGAGGTCTCATACAGTCTTGAGACGCCGATGGTGTTCTGCACGGCAGGCACGTATCAGGTGTGTTTGATCGTCGACAGTGTCGAGGACGTCGTAGACCTGCCGCCCGATGGCATACGCCCGCCGTCGACGGTGTACACACTTGCCGATCGGATGCTCGGTACCGTGAGGCTCGAACAGGGCGTGTTGATACTCCTCGACATCGATAGGCTCGTTCCATCAGCGGCACTTGCGCTGGCTGACGAGCAAGAGACGGGTGTTTGATGAGTAAGTATAAGGTCGAGAGTGCGAACTTGCTGATAGCTGCGCAGTCGAATGAGATACTGAGGAGTCGAGCGGTCTCTCTGGCGCAGACCCCTGACGATGAGATATCTGCCGAGTCCGTCGGACTCCTGAAGTTCAGGCTCGGGCAAGAGTGGTATGCCGTTTCCATCGCAGCCGTTCGCGAGATATATAACGAGTATGTGATCACTCGTATCCCGAGAGTGCCGGACTACATTCTCGGTGTCATCAACGTGCGTGGTGAGATCGTGTCGGTGACCGATCTTGCGGCCCTTATACGGGTGCCGAGTCGCACTGTGCTCGACGTCGACGGCGACCTGCCGTCGGCCATAATCGTCGCCAACGAAGTGTGCGTGTCAGCCCTTGTCGTGGATGAGATTGGCGACATCATCGATGTCGCCAGTGTGGCGGTCGAGCCTCCGCTATCCACCCTGGACAAAGCCCAGGCGGAGTACATGAGTAACTCTGTGTTCGTCGATAATCTGCTCATCGGAGTCGTGAACGTCGATAAGATATTGGAACCCATCGGTGAGTCGCATGACGGGAGAGCATCATGATCAAAGGGTGGATAGCGAAGGTGAGGGGCAGCTTCCTTGCGAAGTACACGCTCATCAGCCTCACGATGGTGACCATCGCGAATGCCGTGCAGTTACTTGCGGCTTGGCTGATCCTGGGCGACGATCTGGTGACGACCGAGGGTATCGTGGGCAAGGCTGTCGTGGTCGTGGCGATCTTCATCGGTGTGTTGGCCATACTGGCGATCGCTCAGACTGCTATCGGCCGTCGGATGATGGCTCCACTTGCTGCAGTGGTCGGTAGCATCAAGCTTGCATGCCAGAGCGAGATCGGTCACAAGGTCACTGCAGACTCGCACGATGAGTTCGGCGTTCTCTCGCGGTCGTACAACCAACTCCTGGATCTGATCATCTATCTTCTGAGCCAGATGCAGGACTCATCGTCGCGTCTGGCGGGAACCTCGAGCGAGATCCTGTCGGCGACCGAGCAACAGGCGAGCGGTGCCGCCGAGCAGGCTGCATCGATCAGTGAGACGACGGCGACGATGGAGGAGTTGGCAGCAACGTATCGTCAGATCGCCGAGAACGCCAACCATGTCGTCAAGATGGCCGAGGCGTCGCTCGGTAGCGCCGAGGACGGTCAGCACTCGGTCATGAGCACGCTCGGCTCGATGGAGCAGATCAAGGTCCGATCTCAGGCTTCGGCAGGCAAGATACTGCAGCTTGGCGAGCGGAGCCAGCAGATCGGCCAGGTGCTGGTGATGATCAATAGCATCGCAGACCAGACCAAGATCCTTGCGCTGAACGCCGCGATCGAGGCCGCGCGTGCCGGCGAGGCGGGCAAGGGCTTCAGCGTCGTCGCGGTCGAGATCCGTAAACTTGCGGAGTCGGTCGTGCAGTCGACCGGCGAGATCGAGGCGATCATGACCGAGATCCAGAGCTCCGCCAACGAGCTTGTGATCTCCACCGAGCAGGAGCTCAAGCAGGTCGAGAGTGGCGTGACGCTTGCACAGTCGACGGGCGATAGCTTCGAGGCGATCCTGGACACCATCGAGCAGACGACGGCAGCCGCCAAGGAGATATCGGCAGCCACGCAGCAGCAGCGTAGCGCGACCGAGCAGGTCGTGAAGGCGATGCGTGAGGTCGCCTCCGTAGCGCAGCAGACTGCGTCTGCATCGCGGCAGGTAGCGGGTGCGGCGGACCATCTGTCGTCGCTTTCGAGCGAGTCGCGGCAGATCGGATCGGCCTTCACTATCGTGAAATAACACGCCGGCGACCTGCACGAAGGAGACGACATGGTCGAGTTCGACCGCTCGGCGTTCATCGCCAAGTTCCAGGAGGAGGCCAACGACCTCCTGCAGCGGCTCAATGAGGGGATCATCGCGCTCGAGGCCGAGCCGGATAGCCGTCCGCTCATCGATCAGTGGCTTCGCGATGCCCACACTCTCAAGGGGTCGTCGCGGATGGTCGGCCTCATCGAGATATCAGATGTCGCGCACCGGATGGAAGACATCATGGTGAAGGTACGCGATGGAGAGATGTCGTATACGCCGGAGATGACTGACAGTTTCTTCGAAGCCCTCGATGCAGTCGTGTTCCTGGCTGAGAACGCGGGTAAGCCGGCAGCGAGCGAGTATGACGTGGTCGGACTGACCACACGACTAGCGGCACTCGCTGCTACAGGCGTGCCACAGGCGGCGCCTCCCGTTGCGGCAGTGCCCGTGGCCGAGGAGGCGGAGCCCACATCAGAAGCAGACGTGATGACAGATGAGGCCGAGGAGTCACTCGAATCCGATGAGGGCGCCTCGACCAGTGACAGACAGTCATCGGCCCGGAGCGAGACCCTGCACAGCAAGACACAGGCGACCGTACGCATCCGCACCAGCCAGGTCGATCGCTTACTGAACCTCGTGAGCGAGGTCGTGATCTCGCAGATCAAAGCGGAACAGCGCACAAGAGATCTCCGCATGACGGCAGGGTTATCTGTCGAGATGCAGCAGTTGTGGTCGCGGCTGCGTTCGACCATGTCGATGCTGCCGCCGGATGAACAGAACATGCTCGGCGCCGACATAAAGGTGTTTGACGACCTGCTGAGCGCCCAGCACAAGTCCCTGGGCGCCATCGCTACGGGGTATGCCGACGATACATCAAGGATGTCCGCCGTCATCTCCGACCTGCAGGAGCAGGCGATGGAGCTTCGGATGCTGCCGGTAAGCACGGTCTTCAACACCTTCCCGCGTGCGATGCGTGATCTTGCCCGGCAGTACAAGAAGGATGTCGACCTGGTGATCAGGGGCGGTGATACCGAGCTCGACAAGAAGGTCCTCGAGGAGATCAACGACCCGCTCGTCCACATAATGCGAAACGCGGTCGACCATGGCATCGAGCCAGCGACCGAACGGGTGGCGGCAGGAAAGCCAGCGAAGGGCACGATCAATCTCTCCGCGCGACAGGAGGGCGACCATATCGTCATCGAGGTGTCCGATGATGGCGCGGGCATCGATCCCACTCGGATCAAAGAGGCTGCGGTTCGCAAGGGCTATATCACGGAGTCAGAGGCGAAGGTGATGAGCGATCGGGAGGCTCGTTATCTGGTCTTCGAGAAGGGCTTCTCAACGGCTGCCATCATCACAGAGATCTCGGGGCGTGGTGTGGGTATGGATGTCGTTCGCGAGTTCGTCGTCGAGCGCCTGAAAGGCTCGCTCGATATCGAATCCGAGCTGGGGAAAGGGACGATGTTTCGTCTCACGATCCCGCTCACGCTCGCAATCATCCGTGCGCTACTCCTACGGGTGAGTGGCCAGACGTTCGCCCTGCCGACGACATCGATCGAGGAGACCGCGCGTGTCGAGCCCTCAGAGGTCATCAAGGTCGAGGGACACGAGGTCATCCGGCGCCAACGGCGGACGATCCCGCTGGTGGCGCTCCGCGACATACTGGGCCTTGAAGCTCTCGAGCAGGACACCGCCGGCTCCAAGATATCCGTGGCCACTCTATCCTTCTCCGGACACCGCATCGGTCTGATCGTCGATACCTTCGTCGGCGAGCAGCAGATAGTCATCAAGACACTCGGGACGCATCTCACGCGTGTCGATAATGTAGCCGGTGTGACCATCCTCGGTGCCGGCGAGGTCGTGCCGATCCTGAACGTGCCTGACTTGATGGCCAATGGGCGTCAGTTGACCGGTGCCCGGATGCGCCGGACCGTCCAGGTCCCGGAGAAGCCAGCGGGACCGAGCAGGGTCTTGATCTGTGAGGACTCGTTCACCACTCGCGAGCTCGAGCGATCGATCTTCGAGGCTGCTGGCTATGAGGTGGAGACGGCGACCGATGGCGCAATGGGGCTCTCGCGCTTGCGCGAGGGGCTTGACCCCGATGCGGTGGTCACCGACGTGCAGATGCCTAACATGACCGGTTTCGAGCTTACGAAGGCGATCAAGTCGGACGAGTTGCTCGCTCATATCCCCGTGATCATCGTCACCTCGCTCGAGCGCGAGGAGGAGAAGGCTGAAGGCATCAACGCCGGGGCTGATGCCTACATCACGAAGTCGGTGTTCAACCAGGACACACTGCTCGACACGGTCGAGCGCCTCATTCGATGATCACAAGGAGAGACGTGCACCAGGCTCAAGAGGGGGCGAATATCCGGGTAGTCATCGCTGATGACTCCCCGGTCGCACGGGAGATGCTGCTGCAGATCCTGGAGAGCGATCCAGGGATAGAGGTCGTGGGAACGGCGACCAATGGCGAGGAGGCTGTCGAGGTCGTTGCCCGTCTGCGGCCGGACCTCGTCACCATGGATATACACATGCCCAAGATGGATGGGCTTGAGGCGACCGAGCGCATCATGGCGTATACGCCGACCCCCATCCTGGTGGTCTCTTCGTCCGTCTACGGCGAGGGTATGGGCCGGGCGTTCGACGCGCTTGCGATGGGCGCACTCGAGGTCATGAAGAAGCCCGAGCCCAAGGACTGGGCTGCGCTGGACACCATCGCACGCGAGATCATCCGTTCGGCGAAGATACTGTCTCGAGTACGGGTGATCACGCACATCCGTGGGCGCCACGCGCCGATACACGGCACCGCGCCGGTGCAGGTATCCGTGAGAGAACGGTCCCGGGCGGTGCGCCTTCTTGCCATCGGCTCGTCCACTGGTGGACCGACGGCACTGCTTGCCGTGCTCGCTCGCTTGCCGAAGGACTTCCCGGTGCCAGTGGTGATCGCGCAGCATATCGCTGAGGGCTTCGTGCCCGGTCTTGCGTCGTGGCTCGATGCTGGTTGTCATATCAAGGTCGTCGCGGCTGCCGATGGTGATGTCATGCAGCCGGGCGTCGCATATTTGGCAGCGACGGGCAGTAACATGGAAGTCGACGGGATGACGCTGCGCTTCACCGCACCAAAGCCGGGACAGCTCTATATCCCGTCTGCCGATACGCTCTTCGAGTCGGTGGCGGTCAGCTATCACGATAGGGCAATAGGGGTGTTGCTCACCGGCATGGGCGCCGACGGGGCGATCGGGCTGAAGACGCTGTACGATCGTGGTACGCAGACCATCTGTCAGGATGAAGCCACGAGCACCGTGTGGGGTATGCCGAAGGCAGCTATCGAACTCGGCGCCGCAGGGTCGGTATTGCCGGTGCACGAGATCGCCGGTGCGATCGAATCGATCATGTCAGGTGCCTGACGGTCTTACCGGGCCTATACTCTCAAGCATGCGAGAGCGCCCCATCGGCATATTCGACTCCGGTCTCGGCGGCCTGACGGTCGCCGGTGAGATCATGCGCGCGATGCCCGAGGAGAGCATCGTCTACCTTGGCGATACGGCGCGTTGTCCGTATGGTCCGCGCCCACAGCATGACGTCCGCGAGTTCGTGTTGCAGATCGGACGGTGGCTCGTCGGGCGCGAGGTCAAGCTCATCGTCATCGCGTGCAACACGGCGACGGCGGCAGGCCTCTCTCTCGCACAGCAGGTCTTCGATGTGCCTATCGTGGGTGTCGTCGAGCCAGGTGCGCGTGCAGCGGTCAAGGCTACCGTGAACCGCCGAGTCGGGGTCATCGGTACGGAGGGGACGATCGATTCGGGCGCCTACAGTACAGCGGTGCGCGCGATCGATGCCGGTGTGACAGTCGTCTCGGCAGCCACGCCACGCTTCGTGGATGTGGTCGAGAACGGACTGCGTCTTGGTGAGGGTTCGCTCGAGGACTGGCTTGCAGGGACAGGGGAGGTCTACATCCGCCCGTCGATCTACGAGATGGCGCGCGACTACCTCGACCCGCTCAAGCGCAACGACATCGACACGCTCGTGCTTGGGTGCACGCACTTCCCGCTGCTTGCGGCGCCGATCCAGCAGGCGGTGGGCGGCCGCGTCCGACTCATATCGTCGGCTGAGGAGACAGCGCGAGAGGTGGTCGACACGCTCGAGGCGCGTGGTCACCGGGCGGATCCGGAGCTGCCTCGCACCGAAGTGTTTGCCACTACCGGGGACCCACAGGAGTTTGCGACTCTTGGTTCGCGCATTCTCGGACGGAGCATGGAGCGTGTGGAGCACGTTCGGTCGGGCGAACTCGAGCCACTGCTCGACTGTGATCTTGTCGCCGCCCTGCAGGCGTTCGAAGCGGAGGCGGCGTGCGACTGACGGTACTTGGGAGCGCAGCTTCGTACCCCGGCCCCGGTCGCGCATGCGCAGGGTATCTCGTGCAGACGGCAGACACGTCGGTGTTGCTCGACTGTGGCAACGGGGTCCTGGCGAATCTCGGTCAGGTGCTCGATCCCGTCTCGCTCGATGCTGTCGTGATCTCGCACGGCCACATCGATCATTTCGCCGACCTCTTCGCTCTCCAGGCAGCGCTTCGCTATGCCCCGACCGGGGCGGTGCCTCCGTTGCCGCTCTACTTGCCGCGGGGTCTGTTCGACAGGATGAAGGCACTTCTCGGTGATCGTGGTGGTCGTGAGCTCCGAGAGGCGTTCAAGGTGCACGAGGTCGTACCGGATGCTCCTATCGTCGTCGGGGACCTGTCGATCACACCTCACCCGGTGGATCACGGGCAGTCCGCGTGCGCTCTCGTGGTACAGGGCGGAGGAGCGCGGTTGTGCTATACCGGCGACACGCGTCTCGGGGATTCGGTGCGCCGCGCAGCCAGGGGCGCGGACGTGCTGCTAGCCGATGCCACGCTGCCCGAGGAGTTCGCGGGGCGGGCTGCGCATATGACGCCTGCCGAGGCTGCTGAGCTTGCGTGCGACGCGGGAGTACACACGCTCGTGATGACGCATCTCTGGCCCACGGTCGACCGCACCGATGCCCTTGCGGCGGCGCGGGAACGTTTCGGTGGGCGTGTTATCGTGGCAGACGAGCAGACCGCTCTCGATATCGACTGACAAGGAGGCCGCCTGTGGGCCGAACGTCCGATCGCGCGAACGATGCGCTGCGACCCATCACCATCACCCGGCGTTACCTGCGCCATGCGCCTGGTTCGTGCCTGTTCGAGCTCGGCGACACACGTGTGCTGTGTGCCGCCACCTTCTCCGACACCGTCGCCGGTTGGCGGCGGGGGAGCGGGGCCGGATGGGTCACCGCTGAGTACTCGATGCTGCCTGCCTCGACCAACACCCGGTCACGTCGCGAGGTGAGCATGGGTGCGCCGAGCGGGCGGACGCACGAGATCCAGCGACTTATCGGGCGTTCTCTCAGGACGGTCGTGGACATGCGTTCGATGGGCGGAGAGTGCACGCTCACCGTCGACTGCGACGTCATCCAGGCCGATGGCGGCACACGCACTGCCGCTATCACCGGTGCGTACATCGCCATGATGGATGCCTTTGCGACGTGGCGAGAGGCTGGACGCATCGGCGATATACCGGTCCTGGACAATGTGGCTGCCACATCTGTCGGTGTCGTGGACGGTGTCCCACGTCTCGATCTCCAGTACAGCGAGGACAGTATCGCGGAGGTGGACATGAACGTTGTCTGCGATGGCGTCGGCCGCTTCATCGAGGTGCAGGGGACCGGCGAGCGTACACCGTTCGATCGCGCACGGCTCGACGTCCTGCTCGATCTTGCGACACTCGGCACGGGTCGTCTGGTCGAGATTCAGCGAAAGATCCTCGCCGAGGACATCGAGGTCTATCGGGATGGCTCCTGAGATGCAGCGAGTCATCGTCGCTACCGGCAATCGGGGTAAACTCGACGAGATCCGTTCGGCACTCGACTTCCCGGGATGGGAGTTCGTGACAGCGGCGGATATGGGCGCTGAGACGCTCGAGGTGGAGGAGACGGGCGACACATTCGAGGAGAACGCCCGGCTCAAAGCCCGCGCGTACCATGACGTGTTCGGCATAGCCGCATTGGCCGATGACAGTGGTCTTCAGGTCGACGCGCTCGATGGCGTGCCGGGTGTCTACTCGTCGCGCTATGCGGGATCTGATGCGACTGATGCCGACAACAACGTCAAGCTCCTTGCCGCGCTCGCGGAAGTGCCGGAGAGTGGGCGCACGGCACGCTTTCGTAGTGTCATGGTGTTCGTGGACGTCAACGGGAGCGAGACGGTCGCTGAGGGCGTGTGTGAGGGTTCGATCGGTGTCGAGGCGCAGGGGAGCGGTGGGTTCGGCTACGATCCGCTCTTCCTGCCGCTGGCTGCTCCAGGCCGCACGATGGCCGAGCTCGACCGTGCGGACAAGAACGCCATCAGCCATCGGGGTGCGGCACTGAGGGCGCTGAGAGAGTGTCTCGACCGCATTTGAGGGCGGGGATTTGCCCGCGAGGCCCCTCGCCCCTATACTGGGCGATGCTCTCGAGCACGAGACCCGTCAGGGCCTTGCCCGGGACACATGTCGGGCTGTAGCGCAGCTTGGTAGCGCATCTGCTTTGGGAGCAGAGGGTCGCAGGTTCGAATCCTGTCAGCCCGACCATCTGCGGCGGTAGTTCAATTGGTAGAGCATCAGCCTTCCAAGCTGATTGTTGCGGGTTCGAGTCCCGTCCGCCGCTCCAGACGAACGACTCGGTGTGTGCATGCGACACCGATTGACAACATAGGGCCCGCCAAGTACCGTTTGCACTCGGCACTTCGGAGGCGCTCGATATGCGCCCGTAGCTCAGCTGGATAGAGCGGGAGACTTCTAATCTCTAGGTCGGGGGTTCGAATCCCTCCGGGCGTGCCAAGCGATTCATGGTGGGTGTAGCTCAGTTGGTTAGAGCGCCGGACTGTGGCTCCGGAGGCCGCGGGTTCAAGTCCCGTTACCCACCCCAGAGATTTTTACAGCAGCCCGCATCGTGCGGGCTGCTGTGTTGTATCCGGACTCCCCTCGGCTACACTTGCAGAGGGGGTGGCCGTCGCATGTGAGTTCTCGCTCGCCGCCGAACAGAGGAGCTGTAGATGCTCTCAGATATCGAGATCGCACACGCCGCTACCGTGCGCCCTGCACGTGAGATCGCTGAGGGGATCGGCCTCGAGCCAGACGAGGTCGAGCCCAACGGGCGGCACAAGGCAAAGGTCACGCTGAAGGTGCTCGAGCGCCTGAAGGATCGCCCGAACGGCAAGTATGTGCTCGTCACCGCCATTACCCCGACACCGCTCGGGGAGGGTAAGACGCTCACGTCGGTCGGCCTTGGTCAGGCGTTGCGCGCTACCGGTCGCTCGGCGTTCACGTGTATCCGTCAGCCATCGCTCGGGCCGGTCTTCGGCATCAAGGGCGGGGCCGCAGGCGGTGGCTATTCGCAGGTGGTGCCGATGGAGGATATCAACCTACATCTGACGGGTGACGTCCATGCCATCACCGCCGCTCACAACCTCTGTGCCGCGTTCATCGATAACCACATCTACCACGGCAACGAGCTCGACATCGACCCGCATGCGGTGACCTGGCCGCGCGTGCTCGACATCTCGGATCGCTCGCTCCGAAACGTCGTGATCGGGCTCGGGGGACGTACTGACGGTAACCCGCGGGAGACGCACTTCGAGATCACCGTGGCCAGCGAGCTCATGGCGATACTTGCGCTCGCCGAGGACTTGCAGGACCTGCGTGCCCGTATCGGCCGCGTGATCGTTGCGCGTACGCGTACAGGTGGACCGGTGACAGCCGAGGACCTGAAGGTCGCCGGTGCGATGACCGTGCTCATGAAGGAGACCATCAAGCCCAACCTCATGCAGGACCTCGACGGTGGGCCGGTGTTCGTCCATGCAGGCCCGTTCGCGAACATCGCGCACGGCAACAGTTCCATCGTCGCCGATCGCATTGCCCTGAAGCTCGCGGACTACGTGGTCACCGAGGCTGGCTTCGGCGCGGATATGGGCGCCGAGAAGTTCGTGAACATAAAGTGCCGTGCCTCGGGTCTGTCGCCTGATGCAGCGGTGCTCG
>Ga0265295_1003753_pt1 | contig 21483 bp, 25 predicted proteins | sample Munlansysbiofilm_FD_192503 | JGI IMG/M metagenome (GOLD analysis project Ga0265295, IMG submission 192503) | Leachate microbial communities from a municipal landfill in Southern Ontario, Canada - Methane capture system biofilm | ecosystem: Engineered > Solid waste > Landfill > Unclassified ...
TCTTTTATGGGGAGGTTGAGGTTTACTTCGGCGGTGGGAATCATAAACTGGCATGTAGCGCAGGCATGTAAAAAAGTTTGGAGAAAAAAAAGAAAGAGGAGGAGCTTTTTCATCGCGCAAGCCTCTTAATACCCATAAACAAGCACAATCCCGCCGCACTTACCAGGATGATGCACGCTCCCGAAGTAAGGTCGAAATGGTAGGAAAACCAAAGCCCGCTAAGGGTAAAGAACGAGGCGATCAGCCCAGAAGCGAGCATCATGCCATAGAGCGAGGCGGTGATGTTTTGGGCGATGTAGATCGGGATGGTAAGCAGTGCGATCACCAAAATAAGCCCCACTACCTTGATCGCTACGACGACGCTTAGAGCCGAGAGAACGAGTATGAGCGTGTAGAAAAAGGGGACGTTTACCCCCACGATCGAGGCGTATTCGCTATCGTAAGAAACCGCCAAAATCTCGTGGTACCAAAAAAAGAGCACCGCAAGGATAATGCCGAGCAAAGCCCCCATGTAGAGCAGGTCTTCGCGGTTGACCGCGAGGATGGAACCAAAAAGGTAGCTCATAAGATCGACGTTGTAGCCGGGAGTAAGATCGACAAGAATGATCCCCACAGCCATCCCTACCGCCCAGATAAGACCGATAAATACGTCGATTTTTTCCCTTTGGCGCAGCGTAATAAATGCCATAAGCAAAGCCGCAAGCACCGCAAAGAGGGTGGTTCCAAAAAACATAGGCAGCGCAAAAAAGATTGCAAGCCCGATCCCGCCGTATGCCGCGTGTGCGATGCCGCCGACTAAAAATACCATTCGGTTGGAGACGATCAGCGAGCCGATCACCCCTGAAATGAAACTGACCAAAATGCCTGCGATCAGAGCATTTTGCATAAAATCAAACGAAAGTGCTTCGATCATTTTTTCTCCCCCAGCATCTCTAAAAGCTCCACGGTGCAAAAATGGTTTGTTTGTGGCATGTGGAGGTTATTCGTGAGGTTGCCGATCTCGTGGAAGGTGAGTTTTTTGTTGATGTGTGCGACTTTCGTGGCGTATTCTACGATGATCGACATATCGTGGCTGACAACCATGACGGTAACGGTTTCGGTAAGCTCTTTGAGGAGTTCGTAAATCTGTTTTTGTCCGTCTGCGTCGATACTGGAGGTGGGTTCGTCGAGAATGAGGAGTTTAGGGTCGTTGTAAAGTGCGCGGGCGATCATAACCCGTTGGCGCTGCCCGCCTGAGAGCAAGCCGATTTTTGTTTGTGCAAAACTCTCCATCCTCACGAGGCGCAATTTTTCAAGGGCTTTTTGGGTCTCCTCTTTGGAGCGTTTAAAAAAGAGGGCGCTTTTGGATTTTGTGCCCATCATTACGACATCGAGCACTTGGATGGGGAAATCGGTGTTTATGTTCGTATTTTGCGGGACGTAGCCGATGTTTTTGACCCCTCTCTCTTGCGACATGCCAAAGATTTGGATGCTCCCCTCTTTGGGGTGCAGTACACCAAGAATCAGCTTGATAAGGGTGCTTTTGCCTCCGCCGTTTGGACCGATGACGACGAGAAAATCGTGGAGCTGTACTTGGAGCGATATATCTGCGAGCACCCTCTCTTTCTCGTACGCAAAAGAGAGATTTTTAATATCGAGGGCGAGAGGTTTAAAAAGGTTACTTGTTTGCAATAGAGCGAGCCATGTTGATAAGATTTTGCGACCAATTCGGGTTTAGGGGGGAGACTTTCACCACTTTTGCACCCGATTCTTCGGCGATTATTGTAGCACTTTTCTCTGAAAATTCGGGCTGTGCAAAGATGGTCGTGATCTTCTCCTCTTTTGCTTCACGGATGATTTTTACAAGCTCTTTGGGTTTAGGGTTTTTCCCTTCAACTTCGATGGCAACCTGCGTAAGGTCGTAGTCGCGTGCAAAATAGCCCCAAGAGGGGTGAAATACGATAAATTTTGCATAAAGCGGAGTCTCTTTTAAAAGCTCTTTGATCGTGGCATGTGTCGCCTCTATCTCTTGAAAGAAAGTTGCAAGATTTGCTTTGTAAATATTTGCGTTTGCCGCATCAATTTCGATAAGTGCATCGCAGATGTTTTGCGCCATGATCTTCACGTTAGCGGGAGAGGTCCAGGTATGCGGGTCTTCGCCCCCTTCGTCATGGTGATGGTGCGCGTGGTCATGGTCATGGTGGTGATGTGCAACCATGTGCATCTTCTCGATCCCTTTGGTTGTGTCGATCACTTTAAGATTTTTGTTTTGCGACATGAAACGTTTGAGCCATGCTTGTTCAAACTCCACCCCTACGGCAAAATACAAAGAAGCCTCGGAGATCGCTTGCATTTGCGATGCTTTAGGCTCGTAGGCGTGGGGAGAACTTCCGGGTTGTACCATTAAAGCAATGTTTACATGATCCCCCGCGATTTTTTGTACAAACGTTTGTTGCGGCAAAATGCTTACGGCGACGGTCGGCTTGGCATGTAAGCCTAAAGAGAACACTAACGTAAAAAAGAGAAGCAGTTTCATGCGGTTGTTTCCTTGAAAAAAATTGAGATATTGTACTTTTTCGGCTCTTAATTGCAACTTAGTCGCAAAAATATAAGAAGCGCTAAAGTTTAAAACCGATACCATTGTGCCCATGAAAATAGAAAAACTTATCGAAGAAAAAAATCTTAAACTTACCTCGGCGCGTCGGGAACTTTTGGAGATATTCTTTCACTCTTTAAAGCCCCTCTCTTTTGAAGACGTGCGCTCGCGCATAAAAATGGACAAGGCGACTTTTTACCGCAACGTCTCGAAGTTTGAAGACCAAGCGATACTCAGCAGTTTCGAATCCAACGATAAAAAGCGCTACTACGAACTCAGCACCCTCAAACATGCCCATTTTATCTGTAAAATCTGCAACAATATCGAATGTGTCAAAGAGTCCTTTAGTTTGACGCTCGAGGGGTACGAGATCGAGGATATTATTTTAAAAGGGATATGCAAACAATGCAACAAATAGAAAAATCAAATACCGCTTCGCTCCCCACAAAGTATGGCATGTTCAAAATAAAAGCCTATAAACAGGGCAATCAAGAACATCTCGTGGTTGTGAGCGAAAATTTTTGGGAGCTTGGCGTGCCTTATGTGCGGATCCACTCCGAGTGTTTGACGGGAGATACCTTCGGAAGCCTAAAATGCGACTGCCAAAACCAGCTTGATTTGGCGCTTAAATTTATCGCCGCAAACGGCGGCATGATCATCTACCATCGTCAAGAGGGGCGCAATATCGGGCTGTTGAACAAAATAAACGCCTACTGCCTGCAAGATCAGGGGCGCAACACCATAGAAGCAAACGAAGAACTCGGATTTGCCGCCGATGCGAGGGAGTACAGCGTCGTGGCGGAGATTTTTAAAGATTTCGCTCTCAAAGAGATCAACCTTCTCACCAATAACCCCCAAAAGATCGCTTTTGTCGAGTCGCTAGGGGTTCGCGTAGTAGAAAGGGTTCCCGCGATCACCGCCGTAAACAAATACAACGAGTCCTATCTTCAAACAAAAAAAGAGCAGATGGATCATATGCTCTAAGGGGTTTTTTAGTCGATACACCGCCGAAGCATCTTTGCGATGCTCTCCCCCTCCTGCTGCAACGTTGAAGAGAGATCGCAGCGTAGATGCGAAGGGCTGTTTTTCTCCAAAACGCGGCGGAGCTTCTCCTCTACCGCTTCTGCTTTTTGTGCATCGTCCACCAAATAGGCAAGCAGGAATTTGCCGCTCTCAAACAAGACGATCATATCATCTTCGCGGGTATATTTTTTAAGCGTTGCGACAAACTCGCTCGGAATGAAATCTTCCTCTTTCTCTTGTACCTCTATGCGGGTGAGCACTACCAGTTTTTCGTTAAAGCGTGCCGCATCTTCGATGCTTTGTTTGACGTGTGAAAAATACTGTTTCGTGTACGCACCGCTTGCGGGATCGAGGTTCATTTTGTTTTCGATGAGTATCCGTTTTATAAGCGATTGGGTGATATCTTTAAAAGTGATGACCTTGTAATCTTCCACCGAGTCGCTAATGGTCACGCTAAAGGCGTGAGGGTCGTGGGTTTGGCTTAAAAAGCTTACTACCCTGTCGACCTCTTCAAGTTTGCAAATAGCCTCGATCCAACTCTGTCCCTGCGCTATTTTTTGTGCGTTGAAATAGGAGGGATGGGGCACGAAACGATCGACGATCGAGCCGTATTGCGCATGAAACGCCTTGGGGGAGGAAACACCGAAAAAAGAGTTGAAAGCGACGTTGCTAAAGCAGAGTTCCTCCCCTTGAAAAATCACGACAAAATCTTTGGTTTTTCCTGCGACGGTGTCGATAAGGGCAAAACAGCTCTCTTGCATCATTGGCTCCGTAGTTTTTGCTTGCCTAAAGCAAATCACATGCCAAGAAAAAAAGTATGCTAAAAAGAGCGTTGGCATGTTACAATAACGCCATGAAAAAAAGATACAAAATTTTGGTCACGAACGATGACGGGTATGAATCAAAAGGGCTGCTCGATTTAGTCGCCGCATTGCGCGCAATCGAGGATACGGACGTTACGGTGGTGGCACCCGCGAACGAAAAATCGGCATGCGGTCATTCGCTCACACTTGTGCGGCCGCTTCGCTTTATCTGCGTGGGGGACGATTTTTACAAACTCGACGACGGAACGCCGAGCGACTGCGTCTATTTGGCACTCCATTCGATGTTTGACGATGCTAAGCCCGATCTGCTTATCAGCGGGATCAACCGCGGTTCCAACATGGGGGAAGATATCACCTACTCGGGAACCGCGGCGGGAGCGATGGAGGGGGTTCTTCACGGCGTACCTTCGATTGCGATCAGCCAAGTGATGGATTTTACCGATCCAAGCGGCGATTTTTCTTTGGCATGTAAGACGATCGTGCATCTTGTTGAGAAAATAAAAGAGGGCTCTTTTCCGCTGCCCAAACGGGAGTTTTTAAACGTCAATATTCCTCCCTGTTTGGAGGAGGCGAAAATGAGGGTGACCTATGCGGGGTACCGCCACTACGCAAACGACGCCCATTTGCACCGAAACCCGCGCGGGGAGGAACACTACTGGCTGGGTCTGCACCCTTTGGAGTTTTCTGCGCGTGAGGGAGCCCTTGGCATGTGCGATTACGAGGCGATCGAGGCGGGGTATATCTCTATCACCCCGATCCAGCTTGATATGAGCGCCTATAAAAGTATGCAAACCTTAGCCGAGTGGATAGAGTAGTGCGCTACAACCGCATGCAGATGCTTCTTGGGGAGGATTTTTCCAAACTCCAAGGGGCGAAGGTTATTCTGCTGGGTGTCGGGGGCGTGGGGAGTTTCTGCCTCGATTGTCTCTACCGCAGCGGGGTGAGAGATATCACGATCGTCGATTTCGATACCTATGACGTTACCAACCAAAACCGTCAGATGTGGTCGGAGCTGCACGAAGGGGAAGCAAAAGTTCAAGCGCTTTTGCACCACTACCCCGAGCTAAAAACGATAAACGTGCGCGTGGATGAAGCATGGGTGCAAGCGTTTGATTTTGAGCCGTACGATCTGGTTCTCGATGCGATTGATGATACCAAGGCAAAGCTTGCTTTGGCGCAAAAATGTTACAAAAAACTGATCTCCTCTTTCGGGAGTGCCAAGCGGCTTGATCCGACCAAGGTGGAGGTAGCCGATATATGGAAAAGTTACGGCGACAAGTTCGGTGCAAAGATACGCTACGAACTTAAAAAACGGGGGTTTACCAAAAAATACACGGTTGTTTTTTCAAGTGAAGAGGCGATCACCAAAGAGAAGGGGAGTTTTATGGGCGTCACGGCGACGTTTGGGCTGACTATGTGTTCACAGGCGATCAAAAAACTCACTCGTTAGGTTTTGGTTTGAAAAAGTTCTTGGCATGTGCGGTTTTTTTGGGGTTATGGCATGTAGCATCTGCGCAGGATGTGGTGGAGTTTGATTACGAGCTTGATGCCTATTACACGAACGTTTCGGCGTTTATCGATCTCGATCGTGACGAACCCGTAGAGGATGCTTCGGAGCTTAGCGAGGGGGAGCTGTATACCGATTTGATTGCAAATACCTTTAAGCCCAACGTCTTTTTGGTAGAAGCCGCCGTGCATCCGATGCCGCTTGCGGGTGCGTATTATAGACACAACTACGAAAAAGAGTATGAGCGCGCCGAGATGCAAGAGCTTAATCTCAACCTGATCCGTGCAGTTACGGCGGGGTTTGAAGAGCCTTATTCCCTTTCGTTTTTTGTCGGAAGAATGTTGGTGTTTAAAAACAAAGAGAACAGCCGCATAGGGAAAAACCGCGCTTATATCGGGTATTTGGCTACGGTAGGGGATTATTCGATCAAAGAGAATATCGCCCATTACGACAAATGGGTCAATTTCGAGTTTAAGCTCAAAGGCACCCGCGAAAACGACGACAGGGAACTTGACTGGAGCTTTCGCATCGGGACGCGCCTGCACGAGAACAAAGATTTCGTCAACACCTATTATGTCGCCGCGCGCCGCAGCAGCGTCGATTTTAACGAGGATTTATGGTCGCTAATCTACAACAGCGCGTTTTCGAGCAAACTTGAATTTAGCGTGCAAAACTCGAAGCTTACCGAAGCGGAGTTTATGGTCGAGAAAAAATGGCCTATCAAATGGAACACCCGCTGGAGCTTCGGGCTGGGCGTGGGGTATTTGTACTATAGCGGCGAGAAATACCGCGGCGAACTCAGAGAAGAGGGGGTTGAAAACCACCAGCTGATTTTGCGCCCCAACTTAAAATGGTAGAGAGGAAAGTATGTTTGATTTTTTAAGCAGCGATTGGTTTATTATTACGATTGAGATCGTTTTTTTGGTGTTTATCGTGTATGATGCGAAAAAATATTTGCTCACGAGAAAAAAAGAGTATCTCACCAATATTTTTTTAACGATAGGTTTTTTTATCTGGGCTTCGATCCCGTTTTATAACAGTTACATCACATGGAACGACCTCGATAAAAAAGGCTATATCGCTACATGCCAAGAGATCGAGAACAACCAAACGCTTTGTAGCTGCATCGCCAAAGAGGTGTTTAAAGAGTTCGCTTACGACGGTTTTGATCGCAATGCGAGCGAACATAGAGAGTTTTACGAAGAGACGAAAGAGGAGTGTTTGGATGATTCATGGTTTTGATCTTGAAAATCCGCTTGTATGTGAGGGGATCATAGGGGACGGCTGCGGAGGCGGCAGAATCTTTTTTGCAAAAGAGGGCGCGGTGTTTGCGTTTGATCCCGCTTCGGGGGGTACGATAAGGATTTTCGAGTTTTGCGGCATGCCAAAGAAACTCACTAAAAAAGGGTGTACGATCACTCTGGCATGCCAAGAATCCTTGATCGAATTCGATCTCTCTTCGATGACGCACAGAGAGACTAACTTTTGATATAATGACGCAAAAAATAAACTAGATATAAGAGAAAAAATATGGAAAAAATAGAACCGATGACACTGTTTGGATACAACAAACTCCAAGCAGAAGTAAAAGACCTTAAAGAGGTGAAACGCCCAAACGTAGTCAAAGCGATCGAAGAAGCACTCGAACACGGAGACCTTAAAGAAAATGCCGAATACCATGCGGCAAAAGAGCAACAAAAGTTGATCGATCTGCGTTTGGCGGAGCTTGCCGAGGTTATCGGTAATGCCAAAATCGTCGATCCGAGCGAACTTGAACACGCACGCGTGAGTTTCGGCTCTACCGTGATCGTCTGCGACGTCGATACCGATGAAGAAGCTACCTATACCATCGTCGGCGGATGCGAGAGTAATCCCGACATGGGGCTTATATCTTTCGGTTCCCCGCTGGCAAAACAGCTCCTCGGACGCGAAGAGGGGGATGTGTTCAAAGTACGTCTGCCTAGCGGCGAAAGAGAGTACGAAGTGCTGGAAGTAACCTATCGGGAGATCGTCTTTGAGTGCCGTTAAAGTAGGGATTATCGGAGCAAGCGGCTACACGGGGCTCGAGCTTGTAAAGATACTTATCAACCACCCGATTTTTACCATTACCTATGTCGCAAATACCGAAGGGGGGATGCGTCTAAGCGAACTGCACCCTTCGCTAAGCGGCGTGTTTGACTGCGAGGTGCAAAAAGCGGACGTCAACGGGTGCGCGAGTGCGTGTGATTTGGTCTTTTTGGCGGTGCCGCACCAAACGGCGATGGCATTTGTAAAGCCGCTTATATCACTTGGCATAAAGGTGGTCGATCTCTCGGCGGATTACCGTCTGCCCCAAGATATCTACGAAGCGTTTTATTGCCCCCACACCGACGAAGAGAACCTCTCCCAAGCGGTCTACGGGCTGCCCGAACTTTTCCGCGACGAACTTAAAACCACCTCGCTTGTGGCTAATCCGGGATGTTTTCCTACGTCGGCTATTTTGGCGGTATTGCCGTTTTTAAAATACCGCGTCGAGGGGACTCCCGTAATCGTCGATTCCAAAACGGGGGTGAGCGGCGCGGGGAAAAAACTCAGCGACACGACCCATTTTGTAAACGTCAACGACAATCTTTTCGCCTACAACCCTCTGATGCACCGCCATGCACCCGAGATCGCGCAAAAGCTCGACATACCGTTTGAGGAGGTACATTTCGTGCCCCATCTTGTACCGCTCACGCGCGGGATGCTCTCAAGCGTTTACTTGCATGTACGGGGTGATTTCGATCCTTTGGCGGTTGTGCAGGAATATTATGCCGACGAGCCGTTTGTGCGCATCAGCAAGGTTCCCGTCGATATGAAAAACGTCGCGGGAACGAACTTTTGCGATCTTTACGTCAAACGCAAAGGGGATATGCTTTTTATTTCGAGTGCCATCGACAACCTCATGCGCGGGGCATCTTCCGCCGCGGTGGTAAATGCCAACTTGATGATGGGGCTAGATGAGGCACTCGGGATTCCCAAGATAGCATATGTCCCTTAATCTAGAGATCAAAGAGGGGGCGTTTATCGTTACCGATGCGCACTATGCACCCTCGATGCGCCCCGAACTTTTACCTTTTTTACATGCCATAGAAAAAAAAGAACTGCGCCCTACGCAGCTTGTTTTTTTGGGCGACATGCTCGATGCGCTTTTTGGCGGTATCCCCCATACGATCGAGAAAAATCAAACAATCGTCGATACGATCAACCGCATCTCCCAAGAGATAGAAACGATCTATCTCGAAGGCAACCACGACTATAATCTGGCAAAGATTTTCCCACATGCCAAGGTTTTTTCTATTCGCTCCCAACCCGTGGCATGTAGCTACGAGGGGAAAAAAATCTACCTCTCCCACGGCGATTTCGATGCGCCTTTGGGGTATCAGGTGTACACGTTTTTGATCCGCAACCCTATCGTGCTTTTTTTTCTGCGCTACTTCGACGCATGGACGAACCACTCGATTTTGCGATTCGTCGATAATCATCTAAGCAAAAAAGAGGATTGCAAAGAGCTTTCTTGGTTTGAAGATTTGATTAAAAAAAGGATCGCTAAAAAGTATGTTTGCGATTATTTTTTAGAGGGGCATTTTCACCAAAATAAGCAGATTTTGCTCCCCTCTTGCCGCTATATCAACCTCGGCGCTTTTGCTTGCAATCAAAGATATTTTATAGTAAAATCGTCCAACGATGTAGAGTTACTGGAAGAAAAAGCATTCTCTTAAGGAATAAAAAAAATGAAATTAGATAGTTCGCTGAAGGTCGGCTCCAATGAGATGGAACTCGTCGATTTTCGTATATTCAAGCAAGAAGAGGACAGGGTTTACGAGGGGATCTACGGGATCAACGTCTCGAAGGTTCGCGAGATTATTAAACTGCCCCATTTAACGGAACTTCCGGGAACTCCCGACTTTATCGAAGGGATTTTTGACCTAAGAAACGTCGTCATTCCCGTGGTGAGTTTGGCGAAATGGATGGGGATTGATGAACCCGAATCGGCAAAGAAAAACAACCGCGTCATCATCACCGAGTTCAACAACATCCTTATCGGGTTTATCGTGCATGAGGCAAAACGTATCCGCCGTATCAGCTGGAGCGATATCGAGCCTGCTTCGTTTACAAGCGGGACGGGATCGCTTGAGGGTAGCAAGATTACGGGAGTAACCAAGATAGAAGACGATAACGTCTTGCTTATTTTAGACCTTGAAAGCGTGGTGCAGGATCTTGGGCTCTACCAACCGGATTTAGGGGATATTCCTCAGGAAACAGAGAAGTTTTCGGGGCTTGCGTTGATTCTTGACGACAGTTCCACCGCGCGTAAAATCGTCAAAGACACCTTAGAAGATATGGGATTTGACGTGATCGAGGCAATGGACGGACAAGAGGGGCTTGAAAAACTCGATGAACTTTACGAGATATACGAAGATAAAATATCCGAGCACCTAAAAATCGTTATCTCCGACGTCGAGATGCCCAAAATGGACGGGTTCCACTTTGCCGCCAATGTCAAGAGCGACGGAAGATTCAACAAGATACCGATCGTCTTCAACTCCTCCATCAGCGATCACTTTAGTGAAAACAGAGGCAAAGAGGCAGGGGGCGAGGCGTATCTCGTGAAGTTTAAAGCAAGAGAATTTTATGATGAAATCGCGCGTATCGTTCGTGCGTATATGAAGTAGGAGTGAAAATATGGATGAATTTCAAGAAATACTACAGGACTTTTTAGTCGAGTCGTTTGAGCTGATCGAACAGCTTGACCAAGATCTCGTCGAGCTTGAATCAAGACCCGACGATCTCGAACTCCTCAACGGAATTTTCCGTGTTGCGCACACCATCAAGGGTGCTTCGTCGTTTTTGAACTTCGACGTTTTAACCCATTTGACCCACCATATGGAGGATGTGTTAAACAAAGCAAGACACGGAGAACTCAGTATCACCGCCGATGTTATGGACGTGATTTTGGAATCGATCGACTTGATGAAAACACTTCTTGCAAAAATCCGCGATACGAGTGAAGATTCGGGGGTAGAGGTGGAGGATTGCGTTCGCAGACTCGATCAGGTAAGCGGCGGCGGAAAAATCGAAGCCCCCGTAGTCAAAGAAGCGCCGATCCAAGAGGCAACAAAAGAGGAAGTTGCAGAGGATGTAGCACAGCTTGAAGAGGAAGCCGAAGCGGAAGAGGAGATCGACTACGAAAACCTGAGTGAAGCGGAGATCGAAGCGGAGATCGAACGCCTTTTGGCAAAACGCCAAGCCGAGGACAAAGCAAAACGTGAGGCAAAACAAAATGCGGGAGAAAGTGTTCCTACACCGCCTCCTGCACCTAAAGAGGAAGCCAAAGAAGCGCCGCAAGAAAAACCCAAAGAGCAGCCTAAACCTGCCCCGAGTGCAGCGGTCGTTCCTGCAAAACCAAAAGCGGCAGCACACGACGACGAGGATGAAGACGCCAAAGCGGCGGCTCCTGCCAAAAGAGGTGCGGCAACGGTGGAACAAACGATCCGCGTCGACGTCAAAAGGCTTGACCACCTTATGAACCTTATCGGAGAGCTTGTTTTGGCGAAAAACCGCCTTATCAAGATCAACGACGACGTCGAAGAGCGCTACGAAGGGGAGGAGTTCTTAGAAGAGCTTACGCAGGTGGTCTCGATCGTTTCGCTTGTTACTACCGACCTTCAGATCGCGGTTATGAAAACAAGGATGCTTCCTATCGGCAAAGTGTTCAACAAATTCCCGAGAATGATCCGCGATTTGGCGCGCGAGCTTAACAAAAAAATGGAACTCGAAATCTCGGGTGAAGAAACGGAACTCGATAAATCGATCGTCGAAGAGATCGGCGATCCGCTTGTACATATTATCCGTAATTCGTGCGACCACGGGGTGGAGATGCCTGCAGATCGTATCGCCAACGGCAAATCCGAAGCGGGTACCATCGGGCTAAAAGCTTACAACGAAGGAAACGCGATCGTTATCCAGATTACGGATGACGGAAAAGGTCTCGATGCCGAGATGCTTAAAATGAAGTCTTTGGAGAAAGGGATCATCACCGAAAAAGAAGCGGAGATGATGACCGACAAAGATGCGTTTAATCTGATCTTTAAACCGGGGTTCTCCACCGCAGCGGTGGTCACGAACGTTTCGGGTCGCGGCGTGGGAATGGATGTCGTTAAAACAAACATCGAAAAACTCAACGGTATTATCGACATCGACAGCGAAGTGGGAGTCGGGACTTCGATCAAACTTAAAATCCCTCTTACGCTAGCGATCATCCAAGCGCTTTTGGTGGGGGTACAAGAGGAACATTACGCTATCCCGCTTGCGTCTGTTTTAGAAACGGTACGTATCTCGGTCGATGAGATATATACGGTTGAAAACCGCTCCGTTATGCGTCTTCGCGACGAGGTGCTCTCGTTGGTGCATATCGGGGATATCTTCGAGGTTAAGCGTGTTCTTGATTCGAGCGAATATACTTACGTGGTGGTACTCGGGCTTGGTTCAAGCAAACTCGGGCTTATCGTCGATACCCTTATCGGGCAAGAAGAGATCGTTATCAAATCTTTGGGTGAATACCTCAAAGGGATTGAAGGGATTGCGGGGGCTACCATCCGCGGAGACGGCGGCGTAACGCTCATCGTGGATGTAGCGGCGCTGATGCAGATGGCAAAAGGGGTCAAATCGACCGCCCTTATCGAAGATGCTTCCGCGTCACATGCCAAAGAAAAAACCAAGCCGAGCGATTACGTGATTATGATCGTGGACGATTCCAAAACCGATCGAACCATTATGAGAAAATCGCTTGAGCCGCTGGGGGTTACCACGGTAGAAGCCGCAGACGGACAAGAAGCGCTCAATATCCTCAAACAAGGGGATCACCAGTTCGATGCGATGCTTATCGACATTGAGATGCCAAGAATGGACGGCTATACGCTGGCTATGGAGATTAAAAAATACAACAAGTATAAAAATCTCCCACTTATCGCCGTTACGTCAAGAACGAGCAAATCCGACAGAATGCGCGGGGTAGAATCGGGTATGGTCGAGTATATCACCAAACCGTATTCGGCGGATTATCTTGCAAGCGTAGTGCAGAGAAACGTAAACTTTAAAGCGGAGTTTTTATAATGAGTGATAAATTAAAACAAGTAATCAATCAACAATCGAAAAAAAATGAGGTCGATACGATCAACGTAAACGACGTGGTGCAGCTTGTAGGGTTTATCATCGGCGATGAAGAGTATGCGGTGCCGATTTTGAGTATCCAAGAGATCATCAAACCCATAGAATGGACGCGCGTACCCCAAACTCCTGCGTACGTGTTGGGGGTATTCAACCTTCGCGGTTCGGTGATTCCGCTGATCGATCTTCGTTTGAAATTCGGTCTTAAAGCGAAAAAACACAATGAAGAGACCCGCTTTTTCGTTCTTAAACAAGGGGACGACGTAGCGGGATTCGTGATCGATCGCTTGACGATGGCACTTCGTATCAAACGCTCCAATATCGGGCCGGCACCCGAGACGATGGCGGGGGATGAGAGTCTTATCGACGGAGTAGGAAAACAAGAAGACCGCATTTTGACGATTTTAAAGGTCAATAAACTTCTTGAGAGAGATTTTTAATCTCGGCAGTTATGATCAAACCCTCCTCGCTTAGTATCTCTTCTCAAAACAATACCCTCTCCCTTGCCTTTGCGGGGGAGCTCTCTCTCTTGCAGTTGGCACCCTACGAAAAACGTCTTAGCGCTCTCTCGTCTATAGATTGCGAACGTGTCGTTTTGGATCTAAAAGATTTGGATTTTATCGATACGGCGGCAGCGCTTTATCTTGAAAAGCTCCAAAAGGGGTTTCGTGCCAAGGGTCTGAGCGTTTCATTAGAAGGGGTCTGCTCGGCGGTAGAGCAAACCCTGCTTCTTGTCCAAAACGTGAAAAAAGCCTCACATGAACAGATCTCGCCAAAACAGAAAAGCTTTTTGGAGAAAACGGGGGAATATGTCGTAGACCGCGTTGCGGGGTTAAATTCATTTTTCTCTTTTTTGGGAGTGATTTTTTCGACGAAGTTTCACTCTTTGAAGTCGCTTCGTTCTTTGCGTCTCAAAGAGATCGCTTTTGAGATCAACGAAACCGCTATCAAAGCGCTCTTGATCGTGTTCGTGACCAGTTTTTTGATGGGGGTGGTGGTTTCGTACCAATCGGCGTACCAGCTTAAACTCTACGGTGCGAATATCTTTATCGTCGATATGCTCGGGCTCTCTATTTTGCGGGAACTCTCGCCGCTTATCACCGCTATCGTCATTGCAGGGCGCAGCGGTTCGGCGTTTGCCGCGCAGATAGGGGCGATGAAGATCACCGAAGAGCTTGATGCGATGCGTACGATGGGGTTTGATCCTTACGTGTTTTTGGTGATTCCGCGCATTTTGGCACTTATGATCGTGATGCCGCTTTTGATTTTCGTCTCCGACGTGGCGGCGCTTTTTGGCGGGATGATTATCGCAAATATCGATTTGGGCATTTCGGTGGAGCTGTTTTTGGACAGATTTGCCGACGTGATTGCGCTGAAACATTTCGTCGTAGGGGTGGTCAAAGGTCCTTTTTTTGCTTTTTTGATCGCAACTATCGGCATATATCGCGGCATGATGGTGCAAAACGACACCCAAAGCATAGGGTTTAATACCACCCGAAGCGTCGTCGAGTCGATCTTTGCGGTGATCGTGTGCGATGCGGTTTTCTCGATCGCATTTACCAATTTGGGGATATAAATGGAGCGGATCATCAAAGTCACTAACCTGAAAACGCGGCTGGAGGGTAGGCTTATTCACAACCGTCTCAACCTTTCGGTTGCAAAAGGGGAGATTTACGGGCTTTTGGGTCCTAGCGGCTGCGGCAAAACGACGCTGCTTCGGGAGATGGTGATGCTCCAAGAGGTGCACTCGGGCGATATAGAAATACTCGGGTATCCTCTAAGTTCCATCACCAAATCTCAGGCGCAAATGCTTAGGCAACAGTGGGGCGTACTGTTTCAGTACGGCGCGTTGTTTTCTTCGCTGAGCGTGTATGAAAATATCGCCCTGCCGCTGCAAGAGTACACCGATCTAAGCGAAGCGATGATCGATGAGATCGTGAAATTCAAGATCGATATCGTAGGGTTAAAACCTCAAGACGCCGCGCTTTATCCCTCGCAGATAAGCGGCGGGATGAAGAAAAAAGCGGCATTGGCGCGGGCTTTGGCGATGGATCCGAAGCTGCTGTTTTTGGACGAACCCACAAGCGGGCTCGACCCTATTTCGGCGCGGGAGTTCGATGCGCTTATTTTAAAACTGCGCTCGTTGCTCGGACTTACCATCGTAATGGTTTCGCACGATCTAAAGTCGATCTATGCAACCCTCGATAGAATGGCGGTTATAGACGATAAAAAGATCGTTTACGAAGGAACGCTAGAGGGGATAGAGAACGCCCAAAGCGAGTTTATCAATACATTTTTTAAGGGTCGGCATGAATAATAAAGTAAACTACACCTTAATCGGGATCATCACTTTAGTCGGGATCGTTTTGCTTATGGGGTTTGGGTATTGGCTCTTAAAACCCACGAACGAAGCGGATACGAAACGCTACATTATCTACTTCAACGAATCGGTTTTGGGGCTTAATATCGACGCGCCCGTCAAATACAGAGGGATCGCCGTGGGAAAGGTTGCGGCGATGAAGATAGACCCGAAAAACTCCGAACAGGTAGAGGTCGCCATAGATATTCTCAGCTCCACCCCCATTAAAACGACCACTTTGGCACGTCTGACCGCGCAGGGGATTACGGGGCTTACCTACATAAACCTGAGCATGGGGGAAAACGATTCGCCGCTTTTGGAAACGCAAAAAGGGGAAAAATATCCCGTTATAAAAACGGAACCCTCGTTTTTTGAAAACGTGGAAAAATCGCTCAGCGACGTGTCGATGCAGCTCTCAAGTACCCTAGCCAGAACCGAATCGCTCTTGGGTGCCGAGAACCAACAAGAGTTTTCAAGAATTTTACGCAGTACGGCAAATATTTTGGAGAAGGTCGATCGCACGCTCGATGAAAAATCGATTACGCATATTCAAAACACCTTGGCGCAGCTCGATGCAACGAGTAAAAAACTCGATGCGATGCTGCCGCAAATAGAGGTGTTCGTAGCCAAGGGGATCGAGTGGGAGGCAAACACCTCTGCCTCGCTTGGCTCGATTATGCAGAGCTATTTGGGGATACGCGCAACGATGGATGAGATCAAGCGGGCGGTAGAGAGCGGAGAGTTTAACATCAAAGAGATTACGGGAGAGGTCGTGCCTACTTTAAATACGACCCTTGTGGAGTTGCAAAACTTTATGGTGCAAATGGGGAGTGTTTTAGAGCAGCACCAAAGAAGCCCGTCCGATCTGCTGTTTAGACAAGAAGAGATTAAAAAAGGTCCGGGAGAGGAGTAGAAGATGCGATATATTTTGGGATGGATATCGGTTATAGTGTTGGCGGGGTGCAGCGTGAGTACCCCTGCGGTGAGCGAGTACCGACTTGCGCCGACGTCAGAGGTAAAACAGGAGAAAGCCTTGGCATGTGAGCATTCGCTTAAAGTGCAAAACCTCTTAAGCAGTGCAGCGTTGATGACGCAGAGATTATACTACGGGGTAGGGCAATACAAACAGTTTGCTTACACGCAGGCGGCATGGAGCGATACGCCTCAAAAGAAAATCGGCGATCTCTACGTTGCCTTGCTTCGCGAGAGAGAGATTTTTCAAAGCGTGCACTCCTACCGCTCAAACGTTTTGACCGATAGAACATTAGAGATTGTCGTCGATGATTTTATGCAGTATTACGACGAGGATTATAAAAACTCACATGCCAAGGTGGGATTGACCCTCACCCTTATAGATACGGCGGCAAAAAAGCCCTTGGCGACCAAAAGTTTTAAAGCCCGCAAGCAAGCGCCGAGTCTCGATGCCCAAGGGGGCGTCGATGCCCTAAACGAAGCACTGCAAGAGGTTATGGAAGCAAGTGCGCTTTGGCTTGAGGGGGAATGTAAGTGATTACGCAAAAAGAGTATGCAAAACGCAGAGACAAACTGGGCAAAAAGCTTGCCAAAAATTCGGTAGGCGTGGTGTTGAGCGCGGAGTATAAAAAACGCTCCAACGACACCGAATACCCCTACAGACAAAACAGCAATTTTTACTACCTTTGCGGTTTTAAAGAGGACAACGCCGCTTTGGTTTTTTGCAAAAAAAGAAAAAAGGTGCGCACCCTTTTGTTCGTACAGCAAAAAGAGCCGCTTATGGAACTATGGAACGGGAAACGTTTGGGGGTCAAAAAAGCGAAAAAACGCTTCGAGGTGGATGAGGTACATGCCATAAGTGATTTGGAAGCGAAACTCCAAGAGCTTTGCAAAGAGAAAAATACCCTCTACTACGATTTTGGCAGCGACAACAAACGCCTCACTACGGTGAAAAACGCGGGCGCGAAGGTTGCAACCCACAAAAACATAGCCGCGCCGATCCAAAAGATGCGCCTCATCAAGTCCCAAAGCGAGATCGAAATTATCAAAAAAGCGCTAGCTATCACCAAAGAGGCGCATCACGGCGCAATATGCGCGGCAAAAGAGATGTCGCACGAGTACAAGCTCCAAGCCGAGATTGAGTATATCTTCAAAAAGCACGGAGCCTACAGCGATGCCTACACCTCCATCGTGGCATGCGGCAACCATGCCAACACCCTCCACTACGTCAAAAACGACAAACCTCTCAAAGAGGGGGAGTTGATTCTCATCGACGCGGGGTGCGAGTACGACTACTACGCCAGCGATATCACCCGAACCATCCCCGCGAGCGGCAAATTCAGCGAGGCGCAAAAAGAGCTTTATTCTCTTGTTTTGGATACGCAACTGCAGATTATCGCGATGATAAAACCGGGAATCAAGCGAACCGACCTGCAAAAAAAAGCATGCCGACTTCTCACCGAGGGGATGGTACGTCTGGGTATTTTGCAAGGCAAGGTAAAAAAACTGATAAAAAAAGAGACGTATAAGCGCTACTATCCCCACGGCATAGGGCATTGGATGGGGCTGGACGTGCACGATGAAGCCCCCTACAAAGACAAACATGCCAAAGAGATAGCGCTTGCAAAAGGGATGGTTCTCACGATAGAACCGGGAATCTACTGCCCCAAAAACGACAAAACGATCCCCAAAAAATACCGAGGCATAGGCATCCGCATCGAAGACAATATTTTAGTCACGAAAAAAGGGTGCGAGAACCTCTCAAACGATATTGTCAAAGAGATCGACGCGATCGAAACTATGGCATGTAAAGCTTAGAGCCTGACTAAAACAATGTTATAATGACAAAAATTACGGAGATGATTTGATGCAAACAATACAAATTAATAATCCTGAAATAGAAAAGTTTTTATCTTTAACATACGGTAATGATACGGAAGGCTTGCTTAATGATTTTGTGAAATTTGTGAAACTTTCGCTCGATGACGGTTTCCCTGCAATTTCAAAAGAGGAAGCAAAAAAAAGGGTAGAAAAAGCAGTAGACGAGGTTAAAAACAATGAAGCCAAGCTTTTGACTCAAGAAGAATACGATAGAGAAATGAACGAGTTTTTAAAGACTCTGTAGATGATAATCGTAAGAAGAAGAGAGTATCTAGCAGCGTTAAAAGCCGTCATCTCTTTTATAGCAAAAGACAGTAAAAGTAAGGCGTTTTCTCGTTCCATCTCTCTCGAGATGGAACGCATACAATAACTTTAACTGTTGAAATCTTCCCTCGTTACGAAGCTCCAGCTTCGTAATGCATATATAAAAAATTAAACTGACAAAAGAAAAATTCATCAATGTGCAAAATAGCATCTTGAAAACGTTGCTCTTACTGATAATGTAAGTACGAATATGCTTTATTACTTACGCAATTTTATGAAGTTCTATAATCAAAGAATGTTATAATAACAAAAAGCAGGAGGGTGTTCGAATGCAAACAATACAAATTAATAATCCTGAAATAGAAAAGTTTTTATCTTTAGCATACGGTAATGATACGGAAGGCTTGCTTAATGATTTTGTGAAATTTGTGAAACTTTCGCTCGATGACGGTTTCCCTGCAATTTCAAAAGAGGAAGCAAAAAAAAGAGTAGAAAAAGCGGTTGATGAGGTCAAAAACAGTACAGCCAAGCTTTTGACGCAAGAAGAATACGAAATAGATATGAACGAGTTTTTAAAGACCTTATAGATAGTAATCGTAAGAAGAAGAGAATATCTAGCAGCGTTAAAAGCCGTCATCTCTTTTATAGCAAAAGACAGTAAAAGTAAGGCGTTAGCATTTCAGAGTCAGCTAGATCACAAAATCTCAAATCTCGTAAATTTTCCTTATAAATTTCAGCAATCACAAAATCATGAAGATGTAAACGTAAGAGACATGGTCTTTAAGGGATATACGATAACATATCTTGTCGAAACTGAAAAAAATAGAATCTCCATACTCGATATTTACAAATGGAAAGAGAGATAATTCTTTTCTTGTTCCATCTATCCCGAGATGGAACAAGTTTGCTATGGCATGTAAAGCCCTAAAACCTTTTTTTGGCTTTTCCTTGCGGGTGTGCTACAATACATACCTATTATTTTTAGTTATACAAGGAAAAGCCATGAAACGCTCTCTTCTTTTTTTCCTCATCCTCTTTTTTACTTTCGGATTATATGCTCAAGAGAGCGTTAAGATCGGCGTTCTTGCCAAAAGGGGTCACGATATTACCCTTGCCGAATACGGCGCTACGGCGGAGTATCTCAGCCGCGAGATTTCTCGTTCCATCTCTCCCGAGATGGGACGCATACAACAACTTTAACTGCTGAAATCTTTTTATTTCAATCATTGTAGCTTCAATATGTATTCCATTTCAGGAGAGACGGAACGAGTTGAGGCTGTGAGTTATTTCACAGTCTCAGGAAAAGTGAAATGAGAAAAAAAGTCGCCTAATGGTTTTTGATTAGTCTCGAATGTGTTGTGATGTGATCTGTACGGCTTCAACTTGCCATCCTTTTGTCATACCGTAAATCAGGATGATTCCAATGATGGTTCCGACCGGAAATCCAATCAGCATTAGTCCAGCTATGATGATTGTTGCTATGCGTGCCCATTGTCTTTGATGCATCAAGCCTCTAGTTATAAAAAATAAAAGCACTGCAAACAATAGTCCGAGAATGGCTCCCAATACTTTCCCGCTCATTGTTGCGGATATCATTATAAGCTCCTGGTCAATCGTCAATCCATACATGTAATAGGCGAACAATACTATGAAAATAGCAATATTAATCCACATAAGCACTTGCAGAGAGATAATGCTCAATGCAAGTGAGGTCGGTTTGGAATTAGCTTCGTGCCCTTTTTCAAGAGAGTTTGGTTCATCCGCGATTTTAGTTGAGCGCTTGACCGAAGTGATCGGAACTATTTTTTTGTAGAAAATGTATGTGCTCGATACGACTATCAAAAATGCAAAAATACCAATTTCCTTCAGCGGAAATTGGAGTAATGTAAAGGAAATATCATGAGACGGTACAATGCTGTAGACGAAATAAAAAAAATATACCAGAGCTTCAATGAATGCGACCACCGCCGTACAAAAACTTAGAAAGATGAAGAGAATAGGTATTGTTGTCTTGTTTAATTTATCTTGCACCGCCAGCACTGCTGCTGCCGGTGATATCAACATAAAAAACAAAAATACTATCGTTGATATCATCAGCTTGAATTCTCCGCCCAAAGGCATTACTATTATAGAATCGGACAGTTCACGCCATGGAAATGTTTTTACAATTGTTGACCAAATCAACTCGTGCAGTGAAGCATAGAAGAGAGCGATCAGGACGGAAACAAGAATGATATACCTTGTGATAAGCGTGTACTTTTTCAAGAAAAACTCCTTTTTCATTGATGCAAATAACGGTGGCGCGGGTCATTGACATGCCAACGGGAAATTTTAATTTTCTATAGTGCTGTTCAATGCACCCGCTAGTCATTTAGTGCTTCATACTAAATAACTTTTCATTCCGGCACATTTTATAAAAACAAACCTTAATTCACATAAAAAATACGAATTTTGTTGATATAGCACTCCAAAACTCATGGCATGTACGTCCCATCTCCTCCGAGATGGGACGCATACAACAACTTTAACTGCTGAAATCTTTTTATTTCCATCATTGTAACTTCAATATGTATTCCATCTCAGGAGAGATGGAACAAGTTTTCTATGGTATGTAAAGCCCTAAAACCTTTTTTTGGCTTTTCCCTGCGGGTGTGCTACAATACATACCCATTATTTTTAGTTATACAAGGAAAAGCCATGAAACGCTCTCTTCTTTTTTTCCTCATCCTCTTTTTTACATTCGGATTATATGCACAAGAGAGCGTTAAAATCGGCGTTCTTGCCAAAAGGGGTCACGATATTACCTTGGCGGAATACGGTGCGACGGCGGAGTATCTTAGCCGCGAGATTGCGGGGCACCGCTTTGAGATCGTGCCGATTCCGTTTGAGA
>Ga0265295_1003754_pt1 | contig 21481 bp, 17 predicted proteins | sample Munlansysbiofilm_FD_192503 | JGI IMG/M metagenome (GOLD analysis project Ga0265295, IMG submission 192503) | Leachate microbial communities from a municipal landfill in Southern Ontario, Canada - Methane capture system biofilm | ecosystem: Engineered > Solid waste > Landfill > Unclassified ...
AATTAATATATTCCCATTGGTTGCTGGCCTCGTTAAAGGTTTTCATCCAGATATCAGAACCATTTTCAACGAAATAAGCTGCCGCTGTGGACTCCTCAACCGATGGTGAAACATAGTGCCAACGCCCAGCACTCAGGTAGGTTTCCAATGTTGCCTGAATAGCTGTTGTGCCATTCGTGTTATCGATAAAAGAGGCGTTTCCTGCAAGTGATGATTTTAAGAGAAAGCTTCCACTAACATTTATCGTGTTAGTTACCGTTAATCCTTTTATGGGATTGATAGTTAAAGCCCCGGCTGCACCTTCAACAGTAAGATCTTTTACCTCAACAACTCCATCAACCAATACCGAGCCACCACTCCACACGCTTATACTGGCAGGTGGATTGGCAGGATCAAAAAGATTATCTTTGATTACAACATCCGAAACTGCAAGATACTCCCCACTGGGGCCAAACCCTACCTGATACCCATTATTGTCAATGTCTCCAGAAAACAGACCAAGAGACGTTGTTATAAAAATATCACTATTCAAAATCACATTGTTTGGGTTTAATATGTTCAGCTGACCTAACTCGCCCAAGATTGATGGTAGTTCGAAATTTTCAACAGCACCCTTGACGTATATCCTAGAATTTATATAAGTGAAAAGGTTACCGTTTCCGGCTACAGAATTGTATAAACGCAAGGTTCCCTCACCACTGTAATTCCCAATAACCTTAAACTCACCACTTACAAGGTTCAAAGTGCCATAAATACTCAAATCGCCGGATTTAATAGATCCAATTCCCTTACCATTATTAATGGTCAGGTTTTTTAGAGAATAGATACTGCTCGGCAAACTTTCCGACATAACAGGTTCGCCGGCAAGTGCAAGATCAGACTCATTAGTGCTGCTAAGCTTGCCTGATGAGGCTATACTCATTAAGTCATGCAATTCCAGGTAACGGGCACCTATTTTGAGCTCTCCTTTGTTTTGTATAAAAAGCTTACCAAACACGAAAACATCACCAGCCTGACTCAGGTCATTTGAGCTATTCGTTGCGTCCACTTTGAGATCGCCATAATAACCTCCTGCCGGCAATTGTTTATCCTTTTCGCAAAATATATAGAAGTCGCCATACACATCAAGCCTTGCCAGGTCATTGTTTTCCCCCTCGGGGATGATGAACTCACCCAAAATTGTAGCATCTCTATTTACGCGTAACTCGGCATCGTAACCATTAAGCGTGAGTGTTTCATTCAGGTCTAAATCCAGGTCTGAACAAAAACCCAGCGTACTCAAAACCGGCATATTTGGAGCACCATCAGCAATGGTAACATTGGTGTTGCCATTAGGAACATTATTGTCTGACCAATTGCCGGGTTTTGTCCAATCCGTATCAATAGTGCCTTGCCAAATGCCTTCAAAAGCTTCAGCAAAAGAAAAGAAAACCACGGCACCCTCCAGAGAGCCACCAGGAACCTCATCAAATCTCCAGGCACCAATCACACAATTTGCACCCAAGTCATCGATTGCAACCGATTGACCGTATTCAATACCGGCAGTCATATTCTCAGAAAGCACTGGAACAGGCACAAGATTATCGGCAATCACGGGTAATCCGGTTTCATACATCACTACAAGCCCTTGATTTGGCAGGTTGTAATTCTCGCCATCATCGCCCGGAGCACCAACCAAAAAAGTATAGGTATTAAGGCTGTTTTTGGCAATGCTCACATCATGGCCAAATCTATCGTTATCCACCCACGAAGCTTCCGTGTTTAGCGCGACAGTAGTCCAGTTACCCCCACCAAAATCAGTCATAGCAAATAGCTTACCCGTTTGACTGCTACTTCCCGGTGCACCTACAATTACTAATTGATCATTGATATCAACACTATAGCCAACATTACGAACACCTGCATCCGGCCAATTGATGGGATCATAGAGTTCAGCATCTACCTGCCAGCCATCTACCGGATCTTTTTTATACACATATACTTTACCCAAATAGTTAGTATAGCCAAATTCTCTACCTTTATTAGGTGCCCCTACAACGATTTTATCATTAGAAAATGTTGCAACATCATAGCCGAAATTATCACCATAGCCACCGGTTATATTATTAAAAGCCCAGCCGTCATAAGCAAGAATTTGCTCCTCAAATTGCCAACCGAAACCATCCGGATTGCGATAAACATAAACGGCACCTCGAAAAGGTAAATCACCATCGGTATCACCCCAGTCCGGATCGCCAACTGCGAGAAAGCCTTCAGAAACTGAAACACTAAATCCAAAATTATTCAACGGGCTATGCTGCTGGCCGGGTTTATCAGTCGCGTCTAAGGTGGCGTAATAATCCCATGAATCATTGGTGTCGCGATACTTATACACGAACACAACACCATCCGGACCACTTGCGCCGGTTTCATCAGAGTCGTAATCGGCACCTACTACAGCCCAATCACCATAAATATCAACAGACATACCATAGTGTACGCCATGCTGCTCATTGGATTCGTCAAACCAACATTTTTCGGTTAAAAAGGAATGCTGTGTCCACAGCCCGTTTGCCTGCTTATGGAAAATATAAGCCGCACCGGCAATGGGATATTCTATGCCGCCATTATCAAAACGACCTTCATACATATTGCCCACAATGGCCCAGTCGCCATCAATAGCAACGGCATTACCAAATTGCTTAAACCTGGTAATAAACTGCTCATCAATCTGAGCTGACAGCATCAAATGGATGCTTAGAAATAAACTGAGTGTAAAAATAATTCTTTTCATAACTATAAATTTTGATTGGTTACACTGCAAAAGTAGGGACGTATTTTTGGCACATCAAGGCAAAATGTAAATGCGGCAGAGGTGAGTGATTAAGTGGCATGAAAATGACAATAAACGGTCGGATATAGCCTCAAACTTATTATCATTCAATATCTTATGACAAATAAAAATTTGACACGACACAAATTTTAGTTTAGTTTTGCGCCACAATAAATATCCATGAAAAAAACTCTGTTGAGCTTGTGCCTTGTTGGCTGCCTTTCTATAATGCAGCTATTGGCTTCCAATGCCGACTCCTTAAAAACCCAACTCGGGATTGCCAGCCAGCAAGAAAAAGCAAAGATTTTCAATCAGTTAGCAAAAATTTACCTGAGTATCAATTTGGATTCAGCAGCTGATTTCTCACAAAAGGCGGGAATGCTGGCCGAAAAATTAGGTCAAACCGACCAACTGGCCTTCTCCAAAAAATACCTGGGAATTACAAATTACTACTTAAACAACACCAGCCTGGCCCAGCAATATTACACGGATGCTTTGCTATTGTTTGAGAATATTGGCAACGAACTTGAAGTATCTAACATACTCAACAACAAGGCTCTAATTTATTATGCTAACAATGACTTTGATCAGGCTATCATGGTGCATCAGCAGGCCTTAGAGATAAGAGAGAGATTGAATGACCCGGAGGCTATTATAAATTCGTTGATCAATTTAGGTAATTGCTTCAATGAAATTGGCGACACCAAATCAGCTATCGCATACTTTGAAAGAGCCTTGGAAATCAATAAGCTTATCAATCCTAAAAACCTCAACAATGCACTCGTATTAGGCTTAGGTTCAACATATTCCGTTTACGGTGATTACTATCAGGCGCTTGAACTATATAATCATGCCATTGAAATGGCTGATAGCAAACAAGACTATCAATCATTGGTGGCCTTGCTAAACAACCGCGGCAATGTGCTTTTGAAGCTGGGAGATTCGGAGGCTGCCATCAATGATTACGAGAAGGCAATTGCGCAACAAGCAAAAGTTTGGCGCCCAGGACAGCTTTCTTCCTTGCTGCTGAACCTCGGCAATGTGTATCAGCAAACCGAACAGTATCAAAAAGCAAAAAAGCTTTACCAACAGGCGAGCCAGGAAGCACACAAAACTGATAATTGGCAGGTTGTGGCCCGGGCTATGTTAAATATCTCCATCATTTTTGATCAGCTAATGCAAACTGATTCAGCCTATTATTACATTCAAAAGGCCAGTAATCTGCCTTTTGTTCAAAATAATCCTGAGCTAAGCACGACAGTCGCAAACATATTTGGTAATCACCTGAAAAAAGTTGGAAAGCTTTCTGAAGCTGAAATATTTTTACAAAAAGCACATCAACAGGCTATTGCTTATAAGCTTTCACAAGAACACGCGAAAGCCGCACAAAATTTAGGTAGCTTATATTTCAAAACAAAGAGATTTGAACTGGCAAGGCAATTTCTGGAAGAAAGCCTGGAAATAAATCAGCAAACCGGAAACTTAGATTTACAAATCACAAACCTATTCTCTTTGAGTGCTCTAAATGAAGAAACCGGCAATTTGAAAGCGGCACTTTCCTATCAAAAACAGTATGCTGTATTGTACGACTCCCTTTTTGACATCAAAAAACATGAACAGGTTTCGCAGGTCGAAGGAAGGCTGAATTTAAAGTTAAAAGAAGGCCAACTTGAAAACCAGCAGCTGCTTATTGAGAAAAAAGACAAAGAGCTTTACTTGCAACGGGCCCGAATTGTTTACGTGATAGTAATCGCAGCCTTGCTGTTTTTGTTGCTCGCAATTCTTTATAACCGTAGGAAGATCAAGACTTCACGCAATCAATTAAAGCTTGAGCAGGAACAGCTTGAAACTGAACACCGCTTGCTTAGGGCGCAGATGAACCCTCATTTTCTGTTTAACGCGCTAAATTCTATCCAGGCTTTTATTTCAGAGAATAACACCATGCAGGCAGAGATTTTCCTTTCAAAATTTGCCCGGCTGATGCGCTACTATCTTGATAGCTCTTCAAAAAGTTTCGTGAGCCTCGACGAGGAAATCGCCGGCTTAAGACTCAATATCGAATTGGAACAACTGCGGATGAATAACTCCTTTAGTTTCGATATTGAGGTGGACGAATCTATTGAAACAACGGAGTGTGATGTGCCACCAATGCTTGCCCAGCCTTTTATCGAAAACGCCATTAAACACGGGCTGCGCACAAAAAAAGAACCGGGCCTTTTGTCCGTCAGCTTCACGCTCATGGATCAGAAAAGCATGCGTTGTATCATTCAGGATAATGGCATCGGGAGAGCTGCCTCTAAGATTATTTCCGGCGGAATGTCGAAACACGAATCCAAAGGGATCGGCATCACGCAAAAGCGGCTGGCGATAATCTGGAACAGCAAATTCCAGGATGATTTCCTGAAAATATCAGACCTTGAAAATGACAATCAAGAAGCCGACGGAACACGTGTGGAATTTATCTTTCCTTATAAAATTTAAGCCATGATAAGAAGTATTATTATTGAGGATGAGCCACATAGCCAGAAAACCCTTGCCAACTTTCTCAAAAAATATTGCACGCAGGTAGAATTAATTACTATAGCTGCAACTGTAAAATCCGCCGTTGAAGAAATAAATAAACATAAACCTGATCTGATTTTTCTGGATATTGATCTTCCTGACGGAACTGGCTTTGAAATGCTGACTCAGCTACTACAACCCTGGCCGCATATAATTTTCGTTACTGCCTATAACCAATATGCTGTTAAGGCATTTCAAATCTGCGCGATAGATTATATTCTAAAGCCCGTCGATCCGGAATTGCTGATTAAAGCCATTGAAAAAGTGCAGCATCATGCTGAGCCACCCGAATCTCAATTCAAAAGAATTGCTGCACTCACTGAAAACACGCTGACCGGCAAATTGAACAAAATTGCACTCCCAACACAGCAAGGTATTCAGCTGGTTAAAATTGATGAAATAGTCCGGCTTGAGGCTGATGGAAATTACACGACGATATTCTTGACGAACAAAAGCAAACACCTGGTTTCTAAAAAGATAAAAGAATTTGAAGAGATGCTTAAAAACACCCACTTTTTCAGGATTCACCAGTCTCATATCGTTAACCTTCAGCTTATTGACCGCTATTTAAAAGGAGAAGGCGGCACAGTAATTTTAGAAGATGGCACTCAATTAGAGGTGGCCAGAAGAAGGAAAGATGACTTTTTGAAAAGAATTACACAAAGCTGAGACACAAAATTGGTGTTAAACCAGAAAAACATATTTTTGCCCAAAACAAAAAATAATGTACGAACTCTTTGCTAAATTTATTTTACTTTTTGCCGTAATCGATCCCATCGGAACCATTCCGGTTTTCATGGCCAGCACGGCGTCATTTAACAAAACCGACAAACGCAAAATTGCTTTTAAAGCTGTTGGTATTTCTGCCTTAGTCTTGTTGTTTTTTATTTTGGCTGGTGAAGTTCTGCTCAATGTGATGGAAATTCCGCTGCCGGCTTTCCAGATTGCCGGCGGCATCGTATTGTTCCTATTTGCTATCACCATGATTTTTGGCGAAGGCAAGCCCGAAGATGAAATGAAAACCATCAAAAAAGGACACGACCCCGCTGTTTTTCCGCTTGCTATTCCTTCCATCGCCAGTCCGGGAGCTATGCTGGCGGCGGTTTTACTCACCGAAAACAGCATATATGGCTATCTGGATCAAGCTATTACGGCTGTTGTGCTGCTTGTTGTTTTAGGAATCGTGCTGCTACTGTTACTTGGTTCGCACTATATTTTCAAAATTATCGGTAACGACGGCGCCAGCCTTATCAGCCGACTTATGGGACTTATCCTGGCATCGATTGCGGTAACCAGTATTTTAGGTGGAATCACACAATATTTCGGACTTTCACTTTCCTAACAGAAAGCTGTTTTCAAGGCAAAAACAAGCAACTATCGCCATAGCTCAAAAACCGAAAATCATGTTCTAAGGCATACTGATATGCTGTTTTCCATTGTTCGCCCACCAATGCAGAAACCAGTAAAAGTAAGGTGCTTTTGGGTTGGTGAAAATTCGTAATCAGTCCGTTCACGACTTTAAACTTATAGCCTGGCGCAATCATCAGCGCTGTCGTGGCTTTAAAGTTTTCCAATTGATGCAATTCCAAATAGTTAACCAATTCTTTTAAGGCTGAAACAGCATCCGGAAGTTCGCTATGTTCCTCATAAGGAAACCATTGCGGCAGGTGTAACTCCCGCTGATATGTTCCCCGCTCGACCAGCATCACACCCAACCAATAAAGACTTTCTATGCTGCGCATGGAAGTGGTTCCAACGGCAATGATAGGTCTTTCAAGGGCTTCAATCAGTTGTTGTAAAATCGTTTTTTGCACTACAATTTGTTCGGCGTGCATCTGATGATCACCAATTTCGGGAGAGCTTACCGGCTTAAAGGTTCCTGCACCGACATGCAAAGTAATTTTCGCGAAATCGTGATCGGCAGCTTTAATATCTGCCATCAATTCGGGCGTAAAATGTAAGCTGGCTGTTGGCGCGGCTACCGAACCATCCTGCCGGGCAAAAACCGTTTGGTAGCGTTCTTTGTCTGCAGGCTCAGCTTTTCTGTTGAGGTAGGGCGGCAAAGGAATTTCGCCGGCAGCATCCAGCACTTCTGCAAACGAAAACTCCGGCTTGCTCCACGAAAATTGAACGACAGAATGATCGTCAAGCTTTTCTATGCGTTCTGCATTTAAGGCGATTGTAGTTTCTTTTAACTTGACTTCTAGCGTCAAAACACCTGTTTTCCAGCGTTTTGAATTACCAACCAAACAGTTCCATACAACTGGTGATGATTTTGCGTAGGCTAATTGGTAATCCAGGTTTTGCTCGTGCGGCTCCAACACAAAAAGCTCGATAGCTGCTCCGTTTGCATTTTGAAAGCGCAACCTGGCCTGAATCACTTTTGTTTCGTTGAGTAGCAAAAGAGAATTTGATGGCAGATAATAGGATATTTCTCGGAAATAATCTTCAGAAATGACATTTCCCTGAACCACTAAAAGCTTCGAAGCATCGCGCTGCGCCAGTGGATAGCGGGCAATGCGATACTCCGGAAGCGGGTAATTATATTCGTCGATCTGTATCTTTTTGATGTCGTGCATAATGGCGGCAAAGATACAGCGAAGCTTTTATTTTGAGCTAAATAATGTCGGCTTAAAGGTGAGCATCATCCAGCCCCAGATAGGCGTTTTAATGTCAGCTGGTAAAATACCTTTTACTTTGGCGAAGGTATCATTGGTATTATAAATACTTATGCCGGCACTCAATGCGATCTCTTTTGAAAACTTATGGGCATAAATCATGTCCAGCTCGCCACCAAGTGAGCCTTCGAGCAATGTAAGATTTCCTGCCGGCTCATCAATTTTTGTGGCCAGTGAGAAAATGTGGTAAGTAGCGCTGAGCGTACTTTTTGGCGTAAAATTATAAGCCAGTTTAGGATAAATATCTATTAACCCGCCATTTCGCGTGCTACTGGGCACAAGGTACTGATTCATATTGCCATAACGCGCGGAACGACCGCCATACAACAGATCAAATGCGTGAAATTTTGACTGATAATCAATATCGGAATTGCTGGCATCTTGTCCGCTTAAATAGTCGATTCCAGCGCCAACACTAAGTTTGCGGGCTTTGTAATCAACTTCGGCGGTAATCATATAGGCAGAAACATCTTTACCGCTTTGGGTTTTACCATATTGATAATAAACGTTGAACTTTCCGGTGAAAGCATTTTTTTTATACTCACCATAAAATCCCTGAGTTGCCATCAAATAAGTAGTCGAAGAAGTTTTGTCGGCCTGAGAACCAGTAAGCAAATTAAGCATTGCTAGGCTAAACTCTTCGGTGATTTGATTTTTGAGATAGATAGAATTGACGGTTCTGAGACGACGGCCGATTGGATCTACATCGAAATTATTGACGCCAAACCCGGCTGATAAGCCTTTTGAAGCATCATTATTATAGGAAAGCGCCACATCGAACTGCCAATTTTCGCGTTGATACGAATACAAAAGCGCATCGTAAGTGAGGCCGAACTGGTTCCAGTTTCTTCCGGCCAACAAACGCTGATCGTCGTATTTAAGTTCCTGTCGTCCAACACGAATGCGTGAATTTTTCAACACATCAAACTCTGCCCATGCTTGATGGATTCCGGTAGATCCGGTATTCATATACGAGCCTGTACCAGTGGCAATATTGTCGGAGCCCCAAATGCGCACATCCTGCAAACTAACATACATCCGGTATTTTTCCTGGTTAAATCTCAGGTTGATACGGCTACGCTGCGAAACAAAATAAGTGGGCTCTGTTTGATCGGTTGGCACGCCGGCATAACCATGATTTAGCTCAAGCCGCGGACGCAATTCGGCAGAAATCTCAAACTGGGCCTGCAATCCGAAGGCCGAGAACATAAAAAGTAGAAGTGGAAGGTAAATTTTCTTGTTCATAATTTGGTTTTAAAAATTTAAAAGCAAAGATATCAAATCTTTAAAATTAGCAGAATATAACTTCTCGGGTCTTTCATATTTTGACACCTCAGTATTTTTCTTAATTTTGATGAAGCAATTGCGCCAAAGCAAAACTGTATGAAACATCTTAAATTTGTCCCAAACTTACTGACGCTCTTAAACTTACTGTCAGGTATTTTTGCTATCTTATTGGCATCGAAAGGCTTATTAGCCGAAGCTGCCTATTTAATTTTTATTGCAGCCTTGTTCGACTTTGCTGATGGCTTTGCGGCGCGGCTGCTCAAAGCCTATTCGCCTATTGGTGCCCAGCTCGATTCACTGGCCGATATGGTGTCATTTGGTGTGGCACCGGGCTTCATTCTATACAGACTTATTTTGATGAGTCACGGTCGTATGGAAGTGCTGTTTTTCGGAATAGATATCATTCCATTGCTGGCTTTCATTGTACCGCTTTTTGCAGCCCTTCGCCTGGCAAAATTCAATATTGATGAGCGCCAGACAGATTCGTTTATTGGCTTGCCATCGCCTGCAGCAGCACTTCTGATCGCTTCACTTCCACTGATACGAGAGCAGCTTTACGAAAGTCAAAGCTTATCTTATATGATAACCACCAACACTTATTTCTACCTTGGAATTGCTTTTGCTACATCAATATTGATGGTGGCTGAGTTACCGCTTTTCAGTCTTAAATTCAAAACTTTTAATTTGAAAAACAACGAGATACGCTGGTTTTTTTTAGTGCTTTCCGTTGGACTTTTAGTATTTTTCCAAGCCGTAGCGATTCCTTTTATCATTTTGAGCTACCTCTTTTTGTCGTTGGTAGTTTTTTTGGTCGATTTGCAACAATAACTATTTGCGGCGCAGCTCAAAATTTTGTCCCAGATACACTTTCCGCACATGCTCGTCAGAAGCCAAATCCTCTGATGTTCCGGCTTTTAAAATGGAACCTTCGAACAGTAAATAAGCCCGATCGGTGATGGTCAGCGTTTCATGTACGTTGTGATCGGTGATTAAAATCCCGATATTTTTGTTCTTCAAAGCATACACGATCTGTTGAATATCTTCCACCGCGATGGGATCTACGCCGGCAAATGGCTCATCAAGCAAAATAAACTTAGGATCAACAGCCAGCGCGCGGGCAATTTCGGTTCTGCGTCTTTCACCACCTGAAAGTTGAATGCCATTGCTTTTTCTGATATGTTGCAGGCCGAACTCATCCAGCAAGCTTTCCAGTTTTTCATGCTGGGCGTGTTTGTCCAAATTTTTTCTAAACTGCATCACCGAAAGGATATTATCTTCCACGCTCATCTGCCTGAAAACGCTGGCTTCCTGCGCCAGATAGCCTATGCCGTGTTGTGCTCTTTTATACATGGGCAGATCGGTGATGTCTTTGTCATCGAGATATACATGGCCGGCAAAAGGCTTAATCAGTCCGACAATCATATAAAAAGTGGTGGTTTTACCGGCACCATTGGGACCAAGCAAACCCACTATTTCTCCCTGATTTACTTCTACAGAAACCTGATTTACCACAGTTCGTTGGCGGTATTTTTTCACTAAGTTATCAGAGCGTAGTTTCATAATTTTTTAATTTAAGCTTAGGCTTTTCGATTTCTGCTAACTGCAAAATTAATATAATCTGGCTGTTTAACGCAAGGCAGCAGTTGTACGCCTCAGAAATTGAAATGCAATGATATAAAAAGCGCGAAATTGCTGGCATTGGGGTTGTCGCGATGCGAAAGCCGCCATACGCCGTCGATACGCAAAATCTTGAAAATATTTTCGATGCCGACACCTGCTTCAAAGTATGGCTTGTCGAGCATATAGGTTACATCAGGAAGCTTGTTGAGCTGCAGATTAGCATCAGAAATGGAACCTACAAGTCCTTTGGCAAAAACCACTTCGCGCCATTTGAGTTTTCTAAAAAGTGGCAGCCGGTTGAAGAAAAGCCCATCAAAATGGTGTGTATAATAAATACTCAGGTAGCGGTCAGAAATAAACTCGTAATAGTTCATCAGGTTGAAAGAATATTCGTCAAAAATAAAAGTTTCATTGCCCGGATGCAGCACCAACAGCGGAAACGGCAAAGTACCAAACACCTGTCCGCCTTCAACAATATATTTTGACCAACCGATGGTTCCCACATTGAACCATTGTGTAATACTACCCTGAAGGCGATGGTATTCGTATTCGCCATTGATAAGACCGGGAGCACCATAAGCATAACGCAAATTAAAAACCGGATAATTCGTACCGAGGTTGATGCGGTCAAAATCACGTACCACATATTTTTCGCGGTGAGCATAGCGAATATCTAAGCCTATTTCGGTGGATATAAGTGAATTATGCTTGATAAGCTCTCCTTCAGTGTCATAAGTTTCCAATACGAAAGTGCCGGTCGGGAAAAGCTCACGGTGTTTTAAGTAAACGCGATTAGTATAGCCCGTAAACCATTCGTGTTCGTAAAACACTTCAAATTCGTTAGCCAGATTGAGCTTGTCAGCAGGCTGTCGCCTGAACAAGCTGCTAAGGATGTTATCTTCGCTAAAGGCATTAAAGCTGGCGCCAAGTTGTTCAATATCGTATTTATGGTTTACGCCTACGGCTCTCCGCGGGTTTTTATTTATCACATAAAGCATTCCTGCTCCATATTTCAGCTTCATATCTTTTTGGCCATAAGCCACATGGCCTTCGAGGCGTAGATTTTTACTAAAAAGCGTACTCGTTCTTCCGCCAAGCCTAAACCGATGGCCTTCTACTTCGTTATAGCTGTAAATTTTGGCAATTGGCCCAATTTCCACTTGTTTCCAGGGCAGATAACCGTAAGCAAACATATAAACGAAGTCGGCATAGGTGCGAAAAATCGGCACATTTTCGATGGAATCGATCATTTTGTAAATACCGATTTCCTTTTTTGTCAATAATTCCGGTCTGGAGGTTTCCCAATATTCAGCGGGTTTATCCATGCTGCCTTCTTGCACAATTACCTTAACGGGAGAACGGTAAAAAGCTTCAGGTTTTGGCTGGTTGAGCAAATAATCTGAATACACTGAGGTACGCTGACCAAAGAAGCCGGGCAACTTGTTTTCGGTATTATTCAGCACGTTGAAATCGGCAATGATATAATCGCGCGTAAGCATCCAAAAGCCGTCAACCTCCTTGTATTCCTGCCTTAGCGAGGCATCAGCCACATAATTCAAGTTGGCGTCATCAGCAATGTTCATCTCAATTTTGCGCACCGCGAAAGTGGTATCGTGAACCCACATAGAGCCCGTATAAGTGAGTTCCTGTTTGCGTTTGGGTTTATACATAAGCTTATAACACCACTGACTATCAATAAAACTGCTGTCAACCAAATAGTAGTTGTAATAGGCCAGCCCAAAATTGGCGATTGGACTCACAAAATTTTTCCCAAAAAGCAACAAGTAATTGTCATAGATATTTATATCCTGATACAAATTACCCATAAACTGCGCCATGCTGGGGTTATCAATACCGGAAGCTTTAGCCGCTTCTATTTGTTCAATTTTTGTTTTAGGGCTTGAACGATAATGAATATTAGATACCGCTTCCGAGATAAAAATGGGCAGATAAGCTTTCCCATTTATGGTTGAAGTATCCACATAGTTAAAAATAAACTGAAAGTGTTTAAACAGGTTTTTATCTCTAATTTTTTCACCGAAGTTATTGGCATCAAACTGTATCTTATTGTAAACCTCACACTCCCAGGCATCGAGTTTTCTGTTGTCGTTTTTAGCCTTGTTAGCAATGATTTTCCGGAAAAGGATATCGGCAGGATTTTCACCGGCAACAATTACCACTTCCTGCAAATTAACCTGATCGGCCACCAAAGCGATATTTAGTTCTTGATATTGAAAAGGCTTTATTGCTATTGTTTGCTGTCGATATCCCATAAATGTAGCTGCCAACGAATCCGCTTTTACACGTGTTTCAAAATAAAACCGACCATCGAAATCAGTTGTTGTACCTATGGTAGTGCCAATGAGATACACGTTGGCAAACGGAACAGGTGCACCATTATTTGCATCCGTTACCAAGCCACGTATTTTAGTCAACTGACTGAAAACGAGCAATGGAAATAGCATCAAACACAAAACAAGTCTGACTCCTTTAAACATGATTTTTTTGTGATTACAATTTTGGGGGTTCACTAAGCTCTTCCCAAAACTCCAGTCCACGGCGTGTGTGCGGAATAACGATGGTGCCTCCCACCAGATTAGCTACACCGAAGATCTCCATTATTTCTTCCTGCGTAACACCAAGCTCATAACATTTTATCAAATGATACTTGATGCAATCGTCGCAACGCAGCACCATAGAAGCTACCAGCCCTAGCATTTCCTTAGTTTTTGCATCTAAAGCACCATCCTGATAGCTGAGGGTATCAAGGCTAAAGATGCGTTTCATGATTTTATTATTGGGCGCATCCATCATTTTCTGGTTCATGCGCTCGCGGTATGCGTTAAACTCTTCTACTGCACTCATATTCGCTTAGAATTGTAGTTGTTTGCCTATAAAAACGTTGTAAAAACAAAAATAGTATCAAAGGATGCCTTCTTTGAGAATATCATGCAAGTGAATAACACCTACATATTCCTGATCGCAAAGCACCGGCAACTGGGTGATATTAAAACGCCTCATCAGTTGCAAAGCATCAACCACCAGGGCTTGTTGATCTATTGCTTTTGGATTTTCTGTCATAATATCTTTCGCAGTAAGGCCTACCAAGTCAACTGATTTCATGAGCATGCGTCGCAAATCACCATCAGTAATAATTCCCAGAAGCTTCTTATTTTCCACAACGCCTGCTGCACCTAATCTCTTTGTCGAAATTTCAACAATCACTTTACGCAGATCGTCATCAGGCTTCACTTCTGGTTTTTCGTTGCGCTGAAACAAATCATCAACCCGCAAATAGAGTTTTTTTCCTAAAATACCACCCGGATGCACGCGCGCAAAATCAGCAGCAGTAAAGCCACGACATTCCAACAAGGCAACCGCCATTGCATCGCCCATTACCATTTGGGCGGTCGTGCTTGAAGTTGGCGCCAGATTATTGGAGCAGGCTTCGGTTTTCACGGTAGTGTCAAGCACAAAATCAGCCTGTTTTGCAAGATAAGATTCTGTGTTGCCAACAACGGCAATAAGCTTATTGCCGCGGGCTTTGAGAAGTGGTATCAGCACCTTGATTTCGGGTGTTTCACCACTTTTAGAAAGTAAAATAATGATGTCCTTCTCTCGAATAATACCCAAATCGCCATGAATGGCATCTGCGGCATGCATAAAAACAGCTGTAGTGCCGGTTGAGTTAAATGTTGCGACAAGTTTTTGTGCAATAATGGCGCTTTTGCCAATTCCAGTGACAACCACATTTCCACCAGCAGATAAGATAGCCTGAACAGCCAGCGCAAAATCGGCATTGATTTGAGTTAGAATTTGTGCAATGGCTTGCTCTTCGTGTAAAATTACACGCTTAGCAATCTCCCGGATTTCATCAAGAGTTTTCAAAACGTTGAATTTAAGGATGTTTAAGCAAAGGATTTTTGTTTTTGCTTGCAAAATAATGCAATGCTGCAAAAGTAAGGAAATATCTTAGGGACAAAGCGGTTGAAACAACCACTCTATAATTAAGGTGTATATCACCCTTTAAAAGCGCTTATTTTTTTGATTTGGCGCAGATTTCAACACAACAATGCATTGCACCAAACAGAACAAGAAAATATTCATCAGTTGAAAAGTTATTAAACTAGAGCACTAGTAGTTGTTTATCAACACTTTAAAGTTAATCAACTGATGTTTGCCTCTATAAATTATTATATATTTTTATAAAATATGTTCGTCATTCACGTGTATAATTCATTATATTTGTAGAACAGGTTTTTAAAGCGATAACAATTGAGCAAAGCGCTCGTTATGGTTAAGCTTGTTAAAAAAAATAATTATTCAAAGAAGCAGAAAACAAAGAAATGGCCAAGAAGGATGAATATGGTCTGCACGAATTGCTGAAAAAAATATTTGGTTTTACCCAATTTAAAGGCAATCAGGAGGCTATAATAAAAAGTGTTTTAGACGGCAACAGCACCTTTGTTGTGATGCCAACAGGCGGAGGCAAGTCACTTTGCTATCAGCTGCCGGCTTTAAGTAGGGAGGGAACTGCTATTGTGGTTTCGCCGCTTATCGCCCTGATGAAAAATCAAGTAGATATTATCCGGAATTTTGGAACTGAAGATGGCATCGCACATGTGATGAATTCCTCTTTATCCAAAGCAGAGATGACACAGGTGCGCGAAGATCTGGTCAGCGGAAAAACCAAGCTGCTCTATGTTGCGCCCGAATCGCTGACAAAAGACGAGACGGTTGAATTTTTAAAAGCGTTGAATATCTCATTTGTGGCTATTGACGAGGCACACTGCATTTCGGAATGGGGTCATGATTTCCGTCCGGAATATCGCAGGCTACGCCCGATTATTGACGCCATTAACCCGAAACTTCCGATAATTGCGCTGACGGCAACTGCCACACTCAAAGTGCAACAAGATATTTTGAAAAATCTGGAAGTACCGGATGCAAAAGTTTTTAAATCGTCGTTCGACAGGCCAAACCTGTATTACGATGTGCGTCCGAAAACCAAAGACGTTATTAAAGATATTATTCGCTACATCAAAAACAATCCGGCAAAATCAGGTATTGTATATTGCCTGAGTCGAAAAAAGGTAGAAGAAATTGCTGAAACGCTTGTTGTAAATGGCATCCGGGCACTGCCCTACCATGCCGGCCTCGACAGCAGCACCAGGCGTATGAATCAGGATAAGTTTTTGATGGAAGAAGCTGAAGTAATCGTTGCTACCATTGCCTTTGGCATGGGAATCGATAAACCGGATATTCGTTTTGTAATCCATCACGACATCCCAAAAAGTATCGAAGGCTATTATCAGGAAACCGGTAGAGCCGGCCGCGATGATGGCGAAGGCAATTGTGTTACTTTTTACAATTACGAGGACATTCAAAAGCTCGAGAAGTTTAACAAAGGCAAGAATGTGGCCGAACAGGAAATTGCCCGTGAGTTGCTTAATGAAACAGTAACTTATGCGGAATCTTCTGTTTGCAGACATAAGCTACTGCTGCACTACTTTGGCGAATCTTACGAAAAAGATAACTGCGGATCCTGCGATAACTGCCTCAACCCCAAAGTAAAATTTGATGGCCAGGAAGATATTAAGCTGGCGCTGGAAGCTGTTGTAAGCACCAAGCAACTGTTTAAGTCTAAGCATATTGCAGAATTGCTTATCGGTAAAAAAACCGGAGATATAAAAGCTGCGCGACACGACCAAAACGAATTCTTTGGTGCAGGCGAAGGTAATGACTTCCGCTACTGGAGTGCTGTTATCCGACAAGCGCTGATTCAGAAACTTATTGTGAAAGACATTGAAAATTACGGTATTTTGAAAATCACTAAAGAAGGCAAGGAGTTTATCAAGAAGCCGCACACGATCATGCTCGCCAAAGACCATGATTATGAGAATCCGGATGATGAAGATTTTGAAACAGCAAAAGCTTCAGGCCCCAAAGGTAGCGGCACGGACACAACTTTGTTCAGCATGTTAAAAGACCTGCGCAAAGATTTGTCCAAAAAAGAAAATCTGCCACCCTTTGTTATTTTTCAGGATCCTTCGCTGGAAGATATGGCGATTCAGTATCCTGTGAATATGGAGGAGTTACAGCAAATTGTTGGCGTGGGTGCCGGAAAAGCTTCCAAATACGGAGCACCTTTCCTTAAACTCATCAAGCAATATGTTGAAGAAAATGAAATCATCAGACCTAATGATATGGTTGTGAAATCCGTGGTAAACAAGTCAGGCTTAAAGGTTTATATCATTCAAAGCATCGATCGAAAAATCCCGCTCGAAGATATTGCCAATGCTAAAAACCTTGCTATGGATGAGTTGCTCACCGAGTTGGAAAGCATTGTGGCCAGCGGCACACGTCTTGACATCAATTATTACCTCAACGAATACGTGGACGAATATCATCAGGAAGATATCTATGAATATTTCGGTGAAGCCGTATCAGACTCCATCGAAAAAGCTTTGGAAGTATTGGGTGAATCAGAATACTCGGAAGAGGAAATCCGCCTGATGCGCCTAAAGTTTATGTCGGAAATCGGAAATTAATATGCGACTTCTGCCCCTTATTTTGGCTTTGCTTTTGTTTTTTACTGCCTGTCAAAAGGCTGAAAAAACAAAAGCAAAGCCTGCTGTTTTTCTGACTGAAAACCAGATGGTTAAGCTTGTTACTGATATTCAACTCTTGGAAGCAGCACTCAATCAGCGGCGTAATATTGGCCAAAACATCAACGAAGTAAAAACCTTATGGTTTAACCAACTATTTGAAAAACACCGGCTTACTGATGTTATTTTTGAAGAAAACCTGTCGTATTATAATGAGCAACCCGCTCTGATGGATCGCATTCTGGAGGAGGTGCTTGCTAATATCATGCAAGAACAGGCTCAACTAAAATCTGTTGTAGCTGACACGCTTACTAATTAAACTTTCTAAGGAGTTATCTGGCTTTTCTAAAAAATTATTGGTGCTGTTTCAACGTGTGAAAATCGCCTGTCGCCCTTCCGATGAACCGCCAACTTGCAGTGTATAGTTAAAATCCAGCCTTTTATCATTTTTATAAGATCCGCTGCCATTCACCTGCCAGTTTTGTCCAATGCGCTGACTTTCGACAACAATGGATTTGCCGACAACCAAACCGGAAGCACTACTGCCTGATCCGGCAAAATTACGTAGCACAACCATCGCTGAGTTCGAGTTATCGCGGTCGATGGTGACCTCATAATTCAGTTTTAAGGCGTTATCAGAAACATTCCAACTCCCCAAAAACATTGTTCTGTTATCCGAATCACCACCCGGAATATCAATTTCATCATCGAGCGCACAAGAACTAAGCCCTATCAATCCGGTAACTAAAATCATAAATACCAATCGCGAAAGTTTCATAAATAAGTTGTTAAATTGACTACCTGACTACCATCTTCGAAGTGAATAATTCATTCGATTCGCTCGTAATCATAACAATATATGTGCCACTGCTCAGGTTTTTGGTGTCAATATTCAGTCTATTCTCACCTTGAATGCCGTTTACCGTTTCCTTGATCAACACGCGACCGGCAAGGTCAGAAATTCGCAGGTGTAAAGTCTGTGGAATATTTAGCGCAAAGCTTATACCGGCTTCATCTTGAACGGGATTGGGAACAACAATTACGGGATTTGACTTATAAGCTGAATGTGTTGCCAATCCTACTAAAGTTCCTCCTGCATTGACGACCGCATTCGTAATATTTTCAGAAGTGGGTTCCCAGACACGGTTTGCAGCTAGTTGATAATCAGGCGTTATGACAATTACCGTAGGATAAGAAACAACTTCAAAAGCTTCAAAAGCCTCATTGCCACCACCTTCTAAACCACTGGAGAGCGGAAGGTTAAGCCCATAGATATCAGCAAATTGAGACACCTGGTAATTGGTACCGTTATAATTAATGCCCAGAAAAAACACATCTCCCTGGTTCATCCCAAAATTCTCATAAGCCAGCTGAAAATCATGCGCGAAAGTTTGGCATGGCCCGCAAGAGGTTGAGAAAAAGTTGATTACAACAATTTTTCCCTCGTCGAGTATATCATAAAGACGGTATGTATGGCTGTCTAAAGTTTTCACAGAAACATCTACTGCCGTATCAACCTGCGCTTGAGAAAAGCCTTGGCTAATGAATAATCCTAGAGAAAGTATTAAAAGAAGTATGCGTTTTTTCATAACAAAAGGTGTTTTTATGATTTGAGCCACATCGACAAAAGTCAGTTGTGAATAATTCACAAAGGTAATCAAAGAAAATAAAATAGCGTTTTGAAAATTATCTTTTGATAAATCAGGCTTTTATCAGCTCAAAAACCTTGTCGGCCAGTCGGCTGGCACCTATTCTAAAAAGTTTGTTGTTAAGCCAATCTTCACCCAAAATATCTTTCACCAATAAATAATAGGCATAGGCAGTTTCCGGATCAGCGATACCGCCGGCGGGTTTAAAACCAACTTTTTTAGCTGTCTTTTCGTGATATTCGGCTATCGAATCGAGCATAATAACAGCTGCAAGTGGTGTGGCTGCCGGCGAAATTTTCCCGGTGGATGTTTTGAGGAAATCGGCTCCTGCCATAAGTGCTATTTCACTGGCTTTCCGGATGTTATCAACCGTTGAAAGCTCGCCTGTTTCCAGAATTACTTTAAGATGCGCCTTCCCGCAGGCTTTTTTCACGGCCTTAATTTCTTCGAAAACGGTATCAAAATCGCCCTGCAAAAATGTGCCACGCGAGATAACCATATCCACCTCATCAGCACCCTGTGCTACAGCAAACTCAACTTCTTTCAGCTTTATTTCCAGCGGCATTTGCCCGGTTGGGAAAGCACAAGCTACTGTTGCAAGCTGCATTCCGGAATTTTTAATCAGGGCTTTAGCCTGTTTCACAAAAGGACTGTAAATACATATTGCAGCCACTGAAACATCGGCTTTTTGATAAGCCAGTGCTTTATCACAAAATGCCGCGATACGATCCGCGTTGTCAGTAGCTTCAAGCGTGGTGAGGTCGATACAGCTGAAAATGAGCTGCATGGCTTTATTCCAATCGGCTTCGCTTGGCTTTTGGCCTACTAAATTATCTATCCTTGCCTCAATTTGTTCCTTATTGAAAGGGTATGCATTAAAATTCATGGGTTCTTTTTTTGCAAATTTAGCATATTCAGTGAAATCTTTACCAAATACCCAAAATCTACTATCCGAAAACGGATATAGGTATCATTATCGTAGAGTGAATATTGTACAATAAAGCCCATAAACAGAAAGTCGGAATTGTTGTAAAAAATATTTTGACCTTTAAAATACTTAATCAAAGCTACTTATAGTAATAAAAAAAACTATGCGTTATTTTGGCACGCTGATTGAAATAGGGAGGGCAGAAACAATACTCAGCATCATGTTTGGCTTAAAACTTCCATTACAATCGAAAACAAAAAGGTATCACAAATACTACAAATGTGATCGTTGCGGATACATAAGTATCGTAAAAAATTCAAACTGCCCGATTTGTACAAAAGACGGCAAAGTCATTAAAATGAAATAACACCAATTATACACATTAAAATTAACAGATTACCATGAAGATAAATGACATTTACTCACAAAAAGAACTTGAAGAAAGTGGGCTGGTAGAGCGTCAGGTGAAAGACATCAATGCCAAGGTTTATCTTAACGGTTCTAAAGTTTTTTTCTTCGAACCATTGACCGACCATCATTCCTTCCGCTTATATTCAATCATCAACAAGCGATCCTTTTTCTTATAAGCAGCTTTCACCCGAAGGCATTCACTGTTCATCCTTATAATAACAGCCCGCAAGAAAGTCCCGAAACAGCCATGTTTCGGGACTTCGTTTTTTATGGGCTTTTAATAGTCAGCATCACGACCCGACAGATGTACCAGATCTTTAATTAATTGATTAAAATCATTGGCAGACAACAATTCATCCAGCGAGAGCGTCATACGATAGCGCCATTTGTTTTCAGGATCGCTGGGAACATTGATGCGTTCCTTATCTGTTTGATCCCAACGCAAGCTGCCATCCATAGCTATTAAATCCTGAATGGGGAAAATGGCCCACATAGCCGGCGAGTGTAGATGTTGATTTATTATTTCCTCGCAAATCCAAGGCTCAGCATAAAACGGCATTTTATCATTATGACCTAATACATGGCGATAGAAACGTTTAATCTTTTCTTTATCCTCTTCCCACCAGCCTCTTATCGTTGACATATCATGTGTAGATGTTGTGCAGACACTCAAATAAGGCGCATCAGCAGGATGAGCAAATTCCACCTTTGGGTTTTTTGGCATGCGTTGCACTTCGAGGCTCAGCATATTTAATTGCTGCATCACTTCAGGAACGCCTTCCGGCACCATTCCCAGATCCTCTCCGCAAATTAACATATTGGAAGCCTTAGCAATAGCAGGTAATTTTCCCATGGCATGCCATTTCCAGAAATTATCATGCCGTTTATAGAAAAAATCAATGTACAAATCATCCAAAACTTGCTTT
>Ga0265295_1003756_pt1 | contig 21466 bp, 20 predicted proteins | sample Munlansysbiofilm_FD_192503 | JGI IMG/M metagenome (GOLD analysis project Ga0265295, IMG submission 192503) | Leachate microbial communities from a municipal landfill in Southern Ontario, Canada - Methane capture system biofilm | ecosystem: Engineered > Solid waste > Landfill > Unclassified ...
ACTTATGGCTACTAAAGATAAAGCAGGAAAAGAAGAACGCAAAAAGCCCAAATTAGACATCAAAGAAAAGCGCAAGGCGAAGGACGAAAAAAAGAAAAAAACTTCCGTCACCAGCAGCGGCGCTTAATCCCCCATCCGACTCAGACTAAGCCAGCTTCAACCGCTGGCTTTTGTTTTGGCTTCTGTCTTCATACAAAGGGACATGGCTCATTGCGGCTGGTCAATGATTGCGTCTTTTGGATGAGCTTAATCGTAAACCTTGGGAACCATCCCCTTATGGTCGGCGGATGACCGGGGCGATAAAGTAATAATCCTTGGCATAATCACTTTCACGCGTCCAGCCAATATCGCCCGAATCTGCGCGGACTTTCCACCAAACCCCTTCCTTACCATTTCCACAAACCGGACCTTCCAAAACTTGCATATATGAACCGGGAAGCATTCGATAAATCAATTTATCCGAATCAATTTTTGGTTCGGGGTAGATTCGGTTAAAATCCTCCGGCTCGGGCTCAACAAAAGCCTGTTCTCCCACTTTGAGTCGTCCGGGTTTTGCCCCGGGGCAAGCATCGACAGTTGAAATAGGGATAAAGTAAAATTCTGTACCATCACCTTCGGGAATCCAGCCATATTCACTGTTTACCGTCCGTACTTCCCAAAAAATCCAGCCCAAATCACATACGGGACCGTCGATAATGTGGACAATTTCGCCGCCATCCAGTTTTCTAACAACCGTGGCATCGGCAATTTTGCCAACCGGTTCGGTTCGCATGCTAACTCTGCCGGTGTTGAAGTTCACATAGGCAGAATCACCCTTATGCAATTGCGAAACAAAACAACCTGAAAAGGGTTTGTATTGGCTTGGGGTGGGTGTGGCTTTTGGCTTTTCAGTCGCTGAAGGCAAAGCCGTTATTTGGAGTGAATCTGCGGTTGCGGTCGAGCTAAAGCTCTCTCGCATTCCGGAAGAATCACCGGAATTACCCGAAATCGCTGCGTTTGGGTCGATTTGCTTCCTTCCTTCCTCAATGACGTTCGAATGGGGTTCTTTCGCCGACGAAGAAGGGGAAGTGTAGGTCAGGTTGATCGAACAGGCAGAAAGGATAACCAAAACAAGCAAACTGATAGTAGAAAGCACGCCTTTTCTGACTAAGCATATTTTATTAATCTCGTTTGAACGCTTCATTTCCATAACTCCTGTTCCCTATAAATTTTATATAATTATTTTTGAAATAATTTGCAAATTTCACAACAAATTATACCAAGAAAGACGTCCTCCGGGAGAGGCTACGAAAGTGGTCCAGCAATTCTCAATATGAAATAAATCGTGAGATTTATACAAGGGTAGGGGGAGGTCCCAATCGTGAGCGCTCTATAATCCACTGCTTCGTCAGACCTCCCCTCGTCCTAGAACTGCGTATATAGTGAAAACTAAATCGTTTCCGTGATTCCGACGATTGATGAGGACAGTTCCATAAGGAGAATTCCTGGAAAGTGTGCTGTCTCGCAAGCTTTCACTCAAACAGCTTACCCTGCAAGAGATGGTCGGAAAAGCTGCGCCTGTGTAGTGGGCACAAGCCGAATTGGTCAATTGCTTTGAGATGCTCTGGGGTGGCATAGCCTTTGTTTTGGGCGAAATCATAGCGAGGGTAATCTGCACTCAGCTCAACCATTCTTTGGTCGCGGGCTTGTTTTGCCAAAACCGAAGCGCAGGCAATTGAAAGGCTTCTTTGATCCCCCTTGACTAAACTCGTTTGCCTAATCGCCAAATCGGGTAATTGGAAGTAATCAATCAGCAGATAATCTGGTTTTTGAGCTAAAAGCGCGATTGCTTTTTCAAAAATGATTTTGCCGGCTCTTGCCATGCCCAGTCGGTCAATTTCCGTCTGATCAAGCCAGGCAATTGCAAAATCGAGGGCGATTTCTTTGATAATCGGTGCCATTTGCTCCCGCTTAATGGCATTCATCTGTTTGGAATCACGCACACCGAGCAGTTTTTCTTCCAATTTTGGCTCATCGTGTGGCAAAATTACAGCTGCGCCACAAAGCGGACCGGCCAAGGCACCACGACCGGCTTCGTCCAGTCCGGCGATCTTACGGCAGCCATACTGCCATTGTGTTTTTTCAAAAACAAGTGTGGGGAAAGGTGGTATCAGCTCGGGGTCAAAGCGCCTTGCCACGATACAGCCCTTTTCTTTTATTGGAACGAATTAGGAGTAAATCTTTGAACATTCGCCAGCTCTGACTCAGAACGTTCATGCGTGAACCTTTTTGGTAGGTCCAGGTAACCGGCACTTCCTGAATGGCAAAGCCCTGTTCGCGGGCGATGCAGAGAATCTCTACGTCAAAACTCCAACCATTCAGCCTCTGTTTGGGGAAAATCGTCTCGGCGACTTCAGCACTAAAACATTTAAAACCACATTGACTGTCTTGTATTCCGGGTAAAACCAAAAGTCGGACCAAAAGGTTGAAGGCACGCCCAATCAGATGGCGATAAAAAGGCTCATCAATGCGTTTTGAGCCAGGTTTTTCGCGCGATGCGATGGCCAGTTGGGGGTTTTCGAGCATGGGAGGCAGGAATTTATTGATTTCTTCAATCACCATTGAAAAATCGACATCCGCCATGAAGCGATATTGCCCCTCCGCTTGGAGCATGCCTGTGCGAATGGCGTTGCCCTTACCGGCTTGTTCGAGCTGGATAATTTTCAATTGCGGAAAATCTTCAAGGAAGCTTTTGGCGATCTTTAGCGTCTCATCTGTGCTGGCATTTTCAACTAAGAGCACCTCAGATTCGTAGTTTTGGGCGTTGACAAAGGCTTTTACTTGGCTGAGGGAACAGGCAAGGCGCCCGGCTTCGTTGTGGGCGGGGAGGATGAGGGAGAGAAAAGGTTTGCTCACGGCTATCGCTTTGCTGGGTCGTTGATAAGAAAGGTCGGGGTGGACGGACTCGAACCGTCGGCCTCTGCGTCCCAAACGCAGCGCGCTAGCCGACTGCGCTACACCCCGGCAAGGCTTGATTATATCGTAGTTGCGGCAAAGTGGTCAAGTAAAAATAGGGAACAGATAACCAGAGATGAAAGCAAGGACCATGTTTCCGGTTTCCCGCAGCCTGTTATAATACATTCCTGATTAGAAGACAGGAAAATATGCTCAAATTACGCCTCATGACCCTCAACCTCGGTGGTGGTGTGAAGAATTTCACCGGCTCACCCGAAACTGCCAGCGGAAAAGCACTGGCTATGGCAGAATTGCTAAACCAAATCCAGCCTGACTTTTTAGGCGTGCAAGAAATTGCTCAATATATTGATGCCGATGGCACGCTTCACAGCATGGTTGAACGCATTAAACGAGATGGCGATTTTAATTATAGTTATTACGGCGAAACGCTTTCGATGAAAAAGCATATGCAAATCAAAAAAGACCTGATGATAAACGGACTTTTTAACGATTGGTGGGATTGGTCCAAAGGTAATGCGGTTTTTTCCAAAACAGCCCTCGCCCGTTTAGGCAATTCAGCCAAAGAAGGTGTGCCTCGCAACATCCCAATCTTCCAACCGCTTAGCTACGAAGGCACGCGCGATACCGACCCGCGTTATGTCATCCTGAGCCGCCTCAAACAAGATCCCTTTCCTTATATAATCAATCTTCATCTAACCACTTTGGTTGGCGAAAGAGGCGACCATGTCTGGTCTGAGGTCTCGGATGCGGCAAAATTGACCCGTTCACAGCAAATAAGCCGCGTTTTGGGGCTGGTTGAAGAACATATTTTGCTTCAAAATCAACCTTTGATTTTAATGGGCGATTTTAATGCGGAAGTAAGCGAATATTCCCTAAAAGGTATGCTTGAACGCGACCATAATTTTGTTCATCTGGCTCCTCAAGAAAAAATTTCAAGTCATCCCACAGCCGGTTTGGTTGACCATATCTTTTTCTTCCCCGCGAAACGTCTGGTTAGCTATGAAGCAAAGGTTATTGACAGTGCCCTGGCACACAAAATTTCTGATCACCTGCCGGTTGTGGCAGATATTGTGATCGAATAAATTAGAGGCTAATAAATATATGACAAAACATTTATATTTTGGAACAGATGGAATTCGGGGCACTTTTGGCAAATCACCGATGGATACCGAATTCATGTTTCAACTTGGTATGGCAGCTGCTTTGTCCTTATCCAACAACTCGGATAAACCGCCGGTCTTTGTCGTCGGCAGAGATACCCGAACGTCCGGTCCGGCTTTACAGCTGGCTCTGGTTCGTGGTTTGCGGGAAGCCGGCGCACATGTTTTAAATTTGTGCGTAATCCCTACCCCGGGAATTGCTTATTTAACCCATTTTGTTGGCGCTACTGCTGGCGTCGTTATCTCTGCTTCCCATAACCCGGCAGAAGAAAACGGCGTCAAATTCTTTAACAGCGAAGGAATGAAGCTGAGCGAAGAACAAGAAACGGCAATTGAAGAAAAAATCAGCGAGCTCCACAACCACAAGCCTGAAATGCAATGTGAGACTCTGGGTGAAAGAAGCCCCCAACTATTTGAAGCTTATTTGCAAGATTTAATGACAAGCGTCGATGGTTTGGATTTAAGCGGTTTTCGGATTTTGATGGATTGTTCGAACGGGGCTGCCTGCAAAGCGGGTCCCGAAGTTTTCAGACGTCTCGGAGCGGATTTGATTGCCATCAACACCGAAGATGACGGCGTCCACATCAACGAAAATTGTGGCTCAGAATCTCTGCGCGCTAATCCAGCGCATTTAGCCGGTATTTTAAAAGATGAACAGGCGGATTTGGCAATTGCCTTTGACGGGGACGCCGACCGGGTAATTATGATGGACGAGTTAGGCAATTTGATAGACGGCGACCAAATGCTGGCACTTTTGGCTGAAGGCCTGCATGAAGACGGCAAACTTTTGGCTAATACCCTGGTCACCACCATCATGGCTAATGGAGCCTTGAAAAAATTTGGCGAAGATAAACAATTCAATGTGATTCAAACGCCGGTTGGCGATAAATATGTGACCGAGGTCCTGCTAAAGTTAAGATCAGAATCCGACTCCGAAGGAAAAATCGGTTTGGGTGGAGAGCAATCGGGGCATATTGTTTTGCTGGATGAAGACCACCGCACAGGGGACGGCATTCGCTCAGCGCTGCTTATCCTCAAAATGCTTGCTGAAAAACCCGGTTTGACGCTTTCGAAATTTGCCGGAAGAATTCAAAAAAACACCCAAATTGTCGCTTCCTGTAATGTCGCTTCAAAACCAGATTTGAAAAAACTGGAAGAATTTCAATCAAGGTTTCAAGATTTAAAGAATGAATTGTCCGGTTTGGTGGATTGGAATTCACGCTATTCCGGCACTGAGCCAAAATATCGTCTGATGCTCGAAGCCGATTCCCGCAACAGCGCAGAAGATGTCGCTCGGGTAGCCTGGAGCGTCTGTGATTTGATTCAAGAGGCAACTTCCACGGCAGAAGGCGCAAAAATCGAAGTCCTGAACGTCAGTCAGGGCGGATTAATGCCCCGACCATCGGAAAAATAAGGAGAGATATGAGCACAAAAGATTTCACCACATTTAAAGCACAGCTTGCAAAGGAATTTAACAGCCTAAATCGCAATTTGATTGTTGCCGACCAAGCCGAAAGCTGGCAGCCGGCGGTTGCCAGGATGGCAGCCTTTTTGGAAGACGTAAAACTGCTTCTCGAAACAGAGCCTTCTTTAGTTGGTGAAGACCTAAGCCTTTCCTCCCGAATTTTTAGCCTTTTGCTCACCCTTGCCGCAACCGGTACACAAGGTCGCCTCGAGCTTTACAAAGGGAAAGACGAAAAAACCCTTGCCTATCAGGTTGAAATTGAAACTGACTACTTGCCGCTTACAAACAATTTGCGACTGAAGGCGCTTGAGCTTGCAAAGGACTACCTAAGCAATCCCGTTTTTAAGAGTCTGCATAAGGACATCGAACACGAAATTTACCCATTGCTTGAAAGTCTGAACGTCAAAATTGACCCGGACCGCTTCATGCCTTATCGGGTTATTCAAATTGGCAATATTGCCGATCGACTTTATGCCATGCGTTTACGCACTGCCGACCCGATTTTGCTCGGTTTGGCAGGCAAAAAAGGTTTGTTGCGCGAAATATATGACCGCAAATATTTGCGCTTTGGCACATCCGGTGTTCGCGGACGCTGGGGAAACGATTTCACCGAAACGCGCGCCCGTCAGGTGGTTCAGGCGGTTTGTGACTTCCTGAACAACGATAACATCCCCTCTTATGTCGGCGCAGAAGATCTTTCCGGCAAAATCATTGTTTTAGGACATGATACCCGCCGAAATTCGGATCTGGTTACCCGTTGGGCGGCTGAAACCTGTCTGGCAAATGGTTTTCGCGTGCACATTGGAAACCGTGATATTCCGACCCCGGCTTTGGTTTTTTATGAAACTGAGGTCTTGGATGAAAATGAAGTTGCCGGTTTGCTGATTGCAACTGCCAGCCACAATCCTCCCGAATGGCAAGGTGTCAAGTTCAACCCGCGTTTAGGCTATCCCGCTCCGACCAATGTTACCGATTTTATCGCCCACCGCATCAATGAATTGCAGTTGGCGGATGAAGCCGGTGGCCAAAGCGATGTGGAAGAAGCCCGCAGTCGCGGTTTGGTTCAGGGCTTTGACCCTCTGGATAAATATGTCAAGTGGATTCAGAACAACGCGAATGGCAACGCCCGCATTCCGATTGACTTTGACCGAATTCGACGTTATTTTGCCGATAAGATGATTGTGATTGACGAAATGCATGGTGCCGGACGTGGCTATCTAAGCCGTTTGGTCGGTGAAGCCGGTGTGAGGCACACGATTGTCCATGCCGAAGTTGACCCCGATTTGGGCGGGCAAGATTATGCCAATCCTGAAGAACCTTTTAACTGGTTGCTCAAAAAGACTGTAGCCGAGACGGGTGCCCAGGTTGGCTTTGGGATGGATACCGATGCAGACCGTTTTGGTATCATCGATAAAGGCGGTGTTTATTTCCGCCCGAACCAAATTTTACCGATGCTGATTAGATATTTAGGCGTCGATCGCGGTCTGACCGGAAGGGTAATTGCTACCCAAACCGGGTCACCGCTGATTGAAGTTTTGGCAGGGATGATTCCCGGAAACGATGAAAACAAACCGGAAGAAGGAGCTTTGCCTGCTTATATCGGCCAAAAAATTTATAAAGCACAATACGGAGATATTAAGAGTCGTGCTTTGAAGAATGCCTTTGCCGTGCCGGTTGGGATTAAGTATATTGAAGAAATCCGCCGGACCGATGCGGCTTACAACAACCTTAAGGTACTGCCGAAAGATTGGCGCGATCGAATTTTGATTGGCGGTGAAGAATCGAGCGGGCTAACCACCCGCGGACATATCACCGATAAAGACGGTCCCTGGGCAAACATTTTAATTTTAGACATGCTGGCTTATTATGGAACGCGTGTAGAAAAGCCACTCAACAGTTTGCAAGAAATTTGGGACGAATTGGTCCACTTACCCGGTTTGTGGGAATCTTTTGGCACCTCGACTGACCCGACCTCTCATGCCGGAAGAGCAGATGTTGATGCGCCTTTGGAAGCAAAAGAAGCCTTTATATCTCATTTTCTCGACCTGCCGGCTTATACCCCCGAAATTGACGAACCCGAAATTGACCTTTTCAAAGTTGAATATTTAGGTGGAATACGGTATGAGTTAGTTGAGGCACAACTTTCTGATGACAATGGCAACGATCGCTACTATCTGCGAATGCGCGCATCGGGCACGGAACCAATTAACCGCATTTATATTGAAGCCGCTAATTTGGAAGCCGGTCAGCGGATTATGGCTTATGTTCTCGAAAAGCTGGAGGGTATCACCTGCGAGGTGCTTAGTGAAGCTAAATCCCCCTGGCATTTGGTGGATATGTTGTCGCAATCACAACTGACCGATGCCACACTGAGAGCGGTTCAGGAAACCATTCTTTACAACGAATGGGATGTGAATGACATCACCACCAAAATTCAGCAAATGGCACAGACGCTCGAAAAGCGCAACCGAAAGGTGATTGGCGCTTGGGAAGTTGCCTTGCAATAAGAGAGCGTCAAAAGAAATTTCAGACCAAAGCATGGTTGGGTGAAGAAAAATCACCCAACCATTTTTTCATCGGTAGAGGCGGGTTCAATTCGTGAGCCTTGTGAAATTGCTTAATCCGAAAAACCCGCCCCCATATCATTACCCCCGCTGCATTCATTGAAGCTCTGTAATATTTGGGCAGAATTGCTTAACTATGCAAAAAATGACTAATGGGAATGCCTTTCCTTAAATGGAACCTCGACTTTTTCGGGTAAAATCAAACTATGAATAATAATAACAAACGCCCCCAAATATTATTGACAAACGATGACAGCATCGATTCTCCCGGCATTTGGGCTGCTGCGGAAGCGCTTTCTGATCTCGGTTTTGTGCATGTGGTTGCACCCCGCGTTCAACAAACCTCAATGGGCAGGGCACTACCCCGTGAGTCCGACAATATCCGCGAAACCAAGGAACTGGAAATCAAAGGACAAAAATGGCTTGTTCATGCAGTCGGTGGCTCGCCCGCGCAATCGGTTTTGCACGGATTGCTGGGAGTTATGACCGATATCAAACCCGATTTGGTCGTTTCGGGCATCAATTATGGCGAAAACGTTGCCTCAGGTATTACCATCAGCGGAACAGTCGGAGCTGCGCTCGAAGCGGCATCTTTTGGTATTCCGGCATTGGCGATTTCGCTCCAAACCCCAACCACAGAACATTTTAACCTTTCGGATAAAGTTGATTTCAGCTCAGCCGCCTGGTTTACCCACTTTTTCGCTGAAAAACTGCTCCGTCTGAAAATGCCTTTTGACGTTGACGTTTTGAAAGTGGATGTTCCCTCAAAGGCAACGCCCGAAACACCCTGGGTGGTAAGCCGCCAATCGCGGACGCGCTATTTTGAGGTTGCTAATGTGCTTGACCCTGAAACCGGGCTTGAAAAAATTGGTTATGAGGTCCGGATTGATCCTAAAAAAGTCGAAGACAACAGCGATGTGAAAGTTGTTTTGCTGGATCATAAGGTTTCGGTTACACCGATTAGCCTCGATTTGACCTCACGCATCGATCTTGGTCCTTTCCGAAATTTGCTTGAATCCTAATGATTTGGATGAATCAAAAAACACCCTCAAATTCTGCTTTGAGGGTGTTTGCTTTAATAATCAGGGAATTAGATATTGAACCGGATTTCTAAAATATCGCCGTCTTCGACGATGTAATTCTTTCCTTCAACGCGCAGGCGGCCGTGATTGCGGGCTTCGGCGTTGCTGCCATAGGTCATCAGGTCGTCAAATGAGATAACCTCAGCACGAATAAAGCCTTTTTCCATGTCAGAGTGGATCGTACCGGCTGCTTCGCGTGCGTTGCTCCCTTTGCGCAATGTCCAGACATGCACCTCTTTTTCACCGGCGGTAAAAAAGCTGTGTACGTTCAATAAATCGTAAGAGATTTTAATCAGACGCGAGCGACCGAGTTCGCTGATACCAAATTCTTCCATGAAGATGGCTGCATCGTCAGGCTCTAAGGCAGCAATATCGACTTCCAATTTTGCCGGCAAAGTAGTTACGGTCGTCTGAGGGTGTGGGCTGATGTAGTCGATTGTTTCCTGCTCTTCAGATTGGTTGAAAAGGATGATTTGCGGTTTGCGACTCAAAAAGCCGAAACTGGAAACAATTTTATCTTCTTCAGGCGTGAAGTTGAAGTGGCGCAATGGTTTTTCTTCGTTAAGCATCGCTTCGAGCCTTTCGAAGAGGTCCAATTCACTTTGAATCTGATCACGAGGGCGGGAAACCCCACGCCGAAATTCTTCACGTAGTTTTTCGAGGCGCCGTTCAACCATGACCAAATCGTTGATGATGAAATCTCCATCCATAACTTGAATATCGCGCAACGGGTCAATTTTATCGCCCTGAAAAGGCACCATATCGTTTTCGAACTGGCGGACAACATGCAAAAAGCCATCCATTTGAGCAAGTTGGTTGATCATGACACCGGAAATTCCAGCCCGACCGGCATTACCATCCAAACCGGCGATGTCGGCATAGGTTACTTTTGCCCGCACGATTTTCTTGGGTTTGAACATTTCGCAGAGTTTGTCAACACGCACGTCAGGCACGTCGACAACTGCCGTATGCACTTCCATTTGTCCGGCAGACATTTCAGCGGCAACATCGTCACCCGTCAAAGCCTTGTAGACGGTTGTTTTTCCGGATTGTGGTAAACCGATAATTCCTAATTGCATAGCATTCTCCTAAAGCTGTATAAGCCCGTTGATTATAACGCATTCCAGGCAGGGAACAGGGAAGAAGGACGAGGGATTAGAATAAGTTATCGTCATAGCTGTCGCCAATTAACTACCAACTGTTAACTGTTCAATGCCGCCAACGATCAATTGCATATTGTATACTTAGTTATACCGATAAAAGAAGTGACTACAAATGAAGTTGCGTAGTCGGTTCAGCTTTAGATTTTCATGGAGGAAGAAATGAAAAAAACGATTCTCGCTTTATTGTTATTGAGCCTGATTCTGTCGGCTTGCAGCATGCCTCGCTTGGTAAAAGTTGATAACCAAGGCGACCCAACCGCCACTCCGGTTTTTGAAGAACCGGCAGTAATCGAAGAACCGGCCCAACAAATCGCTTTGCCGACTGATGAACCCTTGATTGAAGAAGATGAGAGCCAGCAGTTTGAAGAAGATCTTCAGCCATTATTCTTTGAAGATTTTGACCAGGACGATGGCACTTGGAACACCGGCTCTTGGGACAACGACACCGGTTATGACGAAATCAAAGATGGCGAATATTTAATGACAATCACAACCAACAATTACATGCTGTGGAGTCAGATTTTTGAAGTGGACAAAGCAAGCGTCTTCCTGCAAGCTGACCTGCGCCTTATTTCAGGCAATGAAGAAAACGGTGCCGGTTTTGTCTGTCGTTACCAGGATGAAGACAACTTTTATTTCATGTACATTGGCAATGACGGTTACTATTCAATCGATAAATATGTCAACGGAATTTACGAAAACCTTAGCAGCGGTATGGCATATGAAGGATATATCAGTTCAGATTACAACCGTTTGGAAGGAGAGTGTAACAGCAATTTCCTGGGACTTTGGGTAAATGGTGGATTGCTGGATTACGTCGAAGAATCCGATTTAACGGATGGTGGCGTCGGTTTGTTTGCCCGTTCCTTTGATGAAGCTAACATCACAATTGGCTTTGATAATTTTGCGGTTTTTGATGCTGAAACCTACACACAGGATCAAAGCTATATAGGTGATGATTTTATGGATAGATTACTCTTCTTCGATGATTTTGAGTCAAGCGAGAACGAGGTTTGGGATTTAGGCGAGTATAACGAGCTTGACTTTTCTATCGTGGATGGTTGGTTGACCTATGCTTTTAAAATGCCTTCCTATGTTAGTTGGGATGTAACCGGTATGATAGACCAGCAGAATGTTTTGATGGAAGCCTATTTCGCCAATGATGCCGAAGCGACGGAAAACCTGCAAGGTTTTGTCTGTCGTTATCAAGACAGTGAAAACTTCTACTTTATTACCTTCGGTAACGATAGCTATATTCTGATTGGAAAGTATTTCAACGGAGAACGGATTGTTTTGACCGAAGGATATGATGAGAGCGGAATAATTCAAGCCGATTTCAATTTAGCTCAGGTTACATGCCAAAATGAGCGCTTTAGTCTGTTCGTTAACAATGAAGTGGTTGCCGAAGTTGAAGACGCGAACCCGATGCTCATAAGCGGTGATGTCGGTTTCTTTGTCGGAAGTTATGACGATCCGAGTGTTAAGCTCAGCATGGATGATTTTGTAGTTTTATGGATTGACTGAAACCGTGATTAAGCCAAAAAGCCGGAGATGAATTATTGAATCTCCGGCTTTTTTTGTTTGTGGAAAAATTTTATGCTTTTTGATTTTTCTGGGCTTGGAAAGCGTCGTTATTTTCCTTGGCGTTGAGGGCTTCTTTTGCTTTGCGTTTTTCTAAACGTTCTTCATCTTGTGCTGCCAACGTGATGCCGGTTCGGATAAGCGAATAGAAAAAGTATAAAAGCAAAACGATTCCAACTATAAGGACAACAATACTTCCAATCGTCAAACCAATCGTTTGTCCCTGAACGTCGAAAGTCCAAAGATTTTCGCCAATCCCGGTGAAAAACAAGACAGTGTTCAGGATAATTCCCATCAGACGCACCTCGGTCGGCCCTAATCCAATACTGGTCATTTCAAAATGTCCGGTAACGTGTGTCTTAAGAAAGACATGAATCATCACCAATAGGTAGGCAGCAAGGGCGAACAGAGTGATTTCAAGGCGAGCGATGCCCGAAAGTCCCATGCCGCCGAAAATCAACAAGGTAGTAATGCCATCGATTGAATGATCGATATAAAAGCCAAAGTTGGGTCTTTCGTGGTGTCGATAGCGTGCCAGTGTGCCATCCAGGCTGTCGCCAAACCAGTTGATAATAAAGCCCAAGCTGGCAACAAAGAGCCAAACGTTCCCCTTAATCTCACCGGTTCCGACCATTGCATAAGCTACTCCGATTAGAATGGCGCCAAAAAAGCCGAAGGCGGTGAGCATATCTGAGTTTACCCAAGCGGGCATATGGCGGGCGAAGAATTGTAAGGCTGGGCGCTCCAAGGGCCCAAGCAAAATATCATTCGTGCGCTTGTCAGTTTCTGTACTGTGTTTAGTATCCATTATTCCTCTTTATTAAACTCATAGTAAATCTTCGATTTTTGGAAAAACATCGCGCCAAACCGGATAAAACATTGACCAGTCTGATGCGTATTTTCTAATAAAATCTTCAGCCGGTTTTAATACTTTTTCAACGTTCCGGACGACTTCTTCAATCGGATCCGGGTAAGGATCCATTTCGATGGCTTCGGAAGTGTCAATTTCAAAACTACCATCTTCTTGTCTTGAGCCAACCAAAACCCGGACAAAGGCATTATTGTCCAAACATAAGCGAGAGTAAAATGTCGGCAAAACGGCAGGACGGCCAAAGAAAGTGACCGCATATTTGGTATCTTCCTGGTCATCCAAAGGGCGATCTAAGCCGGTAACCGGAGCGATGCCGTTTTTCAGAGCTTGTTTGGCACCGCGAAAAGAAGAGAAAGAGAGCGGGTGAACTTCCGCACCAAGTGAAGCGCGCAACTCGTTTTGCGCCTTGTAACCGGCGGTTGGGTTCGGATAGGTCAGGACGTAAAGCGGAACTTCAAACCAACGAAGTGCCATCATAAAGAAATCAAAATTACCGATATGAGGTCCTAAAATAAAGGTGGGCACTTTTTTGTCGCGAATTTCGATAATTGCTTTCTCTGCTTCAGGTGTAAAACGAACTTTTGATTTCCCCTCTTCGGGATGTTGGTAATAATAAAAATATTCAAAAAGCGAGGTCACCTGAGAAGTGGTTACCCGGAGTGTTTGATCCTTTAGCTCTTCTTTATTCATTGTCTCGCCACTGACAACCCATTGGTTCGCTTTTATGCTGCGAATCAAATCGCTCTTTTGCCGTAAAGAAAGCAGTTTGCCACCAAGTTTTGCCAACTTTCGTAAGGTGGAAAGTGAAAAGGTCTTCCCAGCCCATAAGCCAAGTCGTATTGCTACTGAATCTTGAAAAAAACTCTTTAAGCTCATATATTGAGATTGTACCTTAGATGAATAATAACACTTCCATATTTGCTTAGTTGTATCTGAAAAAGGGGTATATGACATTTGTCATATTTTCTTAGGATGTCGGAAATGTTTCACTAAGCTTGATAATAAATAGGCAAAAGCCGCCAGCAAAATAATCACCGGGCCAGCCTGGATATTCGTTTGGAATGAAATCACCAAGCCCAAAAAGCAAAATAGGACGCTAAAAAGGAAGGATGAGAGCATTACCAGACGGACATCCTTGAATAAATTGAGCGAAATTGCCGGGGGAATGGAGATTAGGGCAATCACCAATATCAAACCAACCATGCGCATTGCTACAACAACCGTCAAACCCACCAAAACCAGCATCGTCAGGTAGAGGGCACTTACCGGCAAATTGCGGACTGCGCTAAAGGTTTCGTCATAAGAAATTGCCAGTAAACTGCGGTATGTCAAGAAGACAAAAGCCAAAATCAGAAGGGCGATAATTGCCATCAGGATTAAATCACTGTTTGAAACGGCAAGAATACTTCCAAAAAGATAGCTCATCAAATTCGCTTTATAGCCGGGTGTCAGAGAAATAAAAATGATTCCAATCGCCATACCGATTGACCACATGACGCTAATCAGCGTATCTGCTCCGGATTTGGATTTGCGATGTGCTATTCCCATCACAATTGCCGAAATCGTACTGAAAGCCAAAGCTCCAATCATTGGATCCTGACCGAGGAAGTAGGAAATACCAACTCCGCCATAAGCCGCATGAGCAATCCCACCGCTAAGTGAAACGATGCGGTTCAGGACGACCAAAGTGCCGATGATGCCGGTTGCGAGGCTAATCCAAAAGCTGGCAATCAGCGCATTGCGCATAAATTCGTAAGAAAAAATTGTGCTTAGTTGTTCAATCATGCTAATCCTCGTGCATATGGCTGGGCAAAACGCGATGGGGATGTCCATGGGCGATTAAATCGACCGGACATTCGTATGCTGTTTCAAGCATCTCACTGGTGATTTCTTTTGTGCCCTCATAGACCAGGTGCCGGTTGACGCAGCCAACGGTTTTTACATAAGTTGAAATAGCGGTCAGGTCATGCGAAATGAGCAAAATCGCCAGGTGCTCGTTCAACTCTGCCAATAAATCATAAAGCTGATGGCTTGAACGACTGTCCACGCTGGAAGTCGGCTCGTCCAGTAATAAAAGTTTGGGCTGAGTTACCAAAGCGCGAGAAATAAAAACGCGCTGGCGTTGCCCACCGGAAAGCTCGTTCATGCTCTGTTTGCGAAAGTCAAGCATGCCGGTTTCAAGCAATGCTTGCTCAATTGCTTCTTTGTCTTCCGTTGTCAGGCGCAAATTTTTAAAGAGATGCCTTTGTAAGCGACCCATGGAAACCACATCCCAAACACTGATAGGAAAATGCTTGTCTTCTACCTGAAACTGGGAAACATAACCAATCTGACTGCGTCCTTTCTTTGGGTCTTCGCCCATAACGCTGATGCTGCCTCGGTCAGGTTTTAGCAAACCAAGGATAACGCGAATCAGAGTGGTTTTTCCACCGCCATTTGGGCCGATTAAGCCGACATAATCTCTCGGGAACATTTCGAAGGAAACGTCTTCCAGAACCATATCGCTTTCATAGCCAGCCCACATATTTTTAATCGAGATAATCGCTTGTTCGCTCATGAGCTCCTTAGTTTAGAGCGATTTGTAAAAACTCGCCAATTTGCAGCATGTTGGCTTGCCAATCGTATTGCATTGGGTCAATCTCAAAAATTTGAGTAATTCCAGCCTGATTGGCGAGCGTTTGGGCGTTAACCGGACTGGTTCCGAGCTGATTAAAGAGCGCATGAATACCATATTCCTCGCTCAAATGCAGAATTTCAGCTAACTGTGCCGGGCTGGGTTCTTGCCCGTCGATCTCAACTGAAAGCATATCCAATCCGTAGCTGTTTGCCAGATAACCCAAAGAAGGGTGAACTATCAAAAATTGTTTTCGAATTGGATTAGCCAGTAATTCATCCAGTTTCGCCTCAACATCATTGATTTCAAGCAAAACATTTTGCAAATTCGCTTGATAAACCGTAGTGTTTTCGGGGTCAAATTGAATGAGAGTTGCCGTGACATTTTCTGCAATTTGTTTCATCCGCTCGGGCGAAAGCCAAATATGAGGGTCAAAACCATGGTGATGATGATCTTCATGATCGTGGTCGTCTTCATGATCGTGGTCGTCATGTTCGTGATCATCCATGACATTGCGTTCAACGCCTTCGCTGATATCAACAACGGTTAAATTCTGGTTGGCATCAACAAATTTGGGAATCCAAACTTCTTCAAACTCAACGCCAACGGTTAAATAGAGGTCAGATTCTGCGATGGCGGTCATCTGATTGGGAGTCGGTTCATAGGTGTGGGGATCGTCGCCACTGCTTGTCAGTGATTGCGTTTTGACCAAATCGCCACCGATTTTGTCGACCAGCCATTGAACAGAGGCTATGCTGACCGAAACGGAGAGTTGGTTTTTTGTTCCTACTTGACCTTTGCTGTCTTTCGGAGCGGAACTACAGCCAGCCAGCACAAGCATTAATATCAGAAGGATGGGTAAGATTTTTTTCATAATTCCTTAAAAGTTAATTGTGATTTTTTACTTGGCACTGAGGACAAATGCCAAAAAGTTGAAGGAGGTGACCTTGCACTACGTAAGAAGTTTCCGCTTCGACACGATGGATAAGATCGTCGATATCATGTGAACCGGAGAACTCGATAGCACGATGGCAATCCTGACAGACAATATGGTGATGATGTCCGCCGGATGCCAAAATATAACCAGGGTTTCGCTCTGGGTCATAAACAACCGTGACGAGGTTTAGTTCTGTGAGCAAATCGAGGGTGCGATAAACGCTGACCAAGCCAAGATCACAATTTTTATCGAGAAGCTGCTGGTGAATTTGCAGCGGGCTCAGGGCAAGCTCGCTCGATTCCAGCAACTCCATAATTCTTTTGCGCGGCTCAGAAACGCGGTAGCCGTTTTGTGAGAGTATATCTTTCCAGTGCATTTTTTGTCCTTATTGAAAAACTTTATCAATAAGGCAGATTATATTCGTGTCTGGTGAATTGCAAAGGAATTGTACAAGGAACCAGCAATTCTCATTATGGAATCATTTACATCAATCATGAGGGTAATTGTGAATCTGACACCGCCCCTTGTAAAATTGCCCAAGATGAATGTACGGGCGGGTCAAAACGTGAGCAATTTGGCATGATCCAATCCGTAAAACCCATCCTAATAGACTCAGTGGCTTGCACGGAGAGGTCTTGCTGAGTTACGGATTATTGAGCCTTTGTTATTAGGATCTCCCCTTACGCTCCTGACTATTTATCAGGGTAAAAACCAAGCTTTACTTCATAATGAAAATTGTTCATAGGGGACAGAAAACAGTTAGAGAAAACAAACTCCTGTTTCCTGCCCCACTGATATAGCTACACCAATTCTGCGTCGAGACTTATTTCAAGCCCTGCCAGAGCGACTGAAACGGGGCAGCCACTTTTCGCAGCAGCAGCGATTTCCTGAAATTCTTCATTGGAAATACCGGGCACCTGGGCTTGGCATACCAAATGACTGCTGACAATTTTCGTTCCGCCGTCCACATTGCGCAAAGCAATCTCCGCAGTGGTCTCAACTTTTTCCGGAATAAAACCTGCCTTGCTCAAGGCGTTGCTAAAAGCCATGGAGAAGCATCCGGCATGGGCTGCGCCCAAAAGCTCTTCCGGGTTGGTGCCCGTTCCTTCTTCAAAACGCGAACTAAAACTAAACTGTCCTGTGTAATCAGCAAAGTGCATTTCACCTTTGCCACTTTTTAAATCTCCTTGCCAAACTGCAGTTGCTTTTCTGTCTGCCATGTCAACTCCTTTTTCGTTGAATATTTATAGCTTAATGATAACAAAGTGTCTCTTCGTTTCAAAATTATTGTAAGGGAAGTATGCAATCGTTTGGATTGAAAATCCGCCTGAATGGAAAAATTAACGGAGATAAAGCCCAGATGCCGGGAAACAAAGACCCATCTGACACCTGGCACCAAGCTTGCACCTTAACGGTTGAGAGCAATGTCAGCATTGATTAAAAACTATGAAAAACCAAAACGAAACTTCAAAACCAACACCGCCCAAGCAAAAGCACAGGGCTTTTAAGATTTGGATTCCAACCCTGGGGCTCCTGCTTCTGGCACTTTTTCTCATCTTTTGGGATAACCAAAGCATAAGCCAAAAAGAGCCGCTGATTCCGACTCCGATTGCCAAAAGCCTAAACCCTTTGGAAGCTTTGCTCTATTCTCAATTGCCCGAGCTTGTTTCCTCAGCCGGTCACAGCGGCTGGGTTCTCGATGAGCTTGAATTCAACGCTGATAATACCCAGGCTTTGCTTTGGATGGCCGAAAGTGATTTACAGGATGATGATATTGTCGCTCGTGAACCCGATATCGTTCTTGCCCTTTGGCAAGCTGATAGCCAGAGCTGGCAACTTCATCAACCAAGCGACGAAGATTTTGCCCAAATCTTCTTGAACTCCGATTTTAAGGACAGTGAATTTGCCCAGCGCATCTTCCCCGATGCCGATCCAAAAGCCGGACCCTCCGGTCCAACTTATGGTGGATATAAATTGCCCTGGCGCGCAGGCCAGACCAAACGGATCACCTGGAGTGTTGCCCATTCTTCTTGCAATCCTCAATCTTATTGCACTTATGCTTACGACTTCGCCGACGGCACAATGTTTGACGTGGTAGCCGCCAAGGGCGGTTTCGTTTATCATTGGAAAGACAGTTGCGCTAACGGAAATTCAAAATGTACCAACAGCTTCACTCTTGAAGATAGAACGACCACGCCCTGGACCTATCAAATTTACCTTCATTTTGCCCAAAACAGTATTCCTGCCGAATTGAAACAAGAAGGCGTTTACGTCCGACAAGGACAGTTCATCGGCAGGGCTGACGATACCGGCGTCTCAACCGGACACCACCTCCATTTTATGGTTGTCGAACAAAGCACACTGGATAAATGCAGTTTTTATTGTTTTGGGAAAGCGGTCGATGTTACCTTCACGGACGTCAAAATTAACTTTGACCCGAAAACACAAGGCGGACGACCGCGTTTGGAATCTGAGGCGCGTTGGTATGGCGGACAGGGGCAACGGGAATACACCAGCAGCAATGTGCTTGCGGGCGCAAGCCTTCCGGCACCCACTCTCCCACCAAGCGCCACTGCAATCCCTGAGCCAACTGCTGAGCCTCCGGCTGAATTGGCATACAAGTTTTATCTCTTCCCAATTTTTAAAAATTCGAGATAATATAAGAAAAAGCATTTTCAGCACAGCTGCACTAAAGCCTTTATAATAAGGGCAGGAATTTTTATGGCAGATAACACAGAACTAACCGCACGTGAAACCGAAATCCTCGCCCTGATCGCGGAGGGCAAGAGCAATAAAGAAATTGCCGCCGAGCTGTTCATCAGCGTCAACACCGTCAAAGTTCACGTATCGAATATTTTCCAGAAGATTGAAGTCTCCTCTCGAACCGAGGCGACGCTTTATGCGATTGAAAACGGAGTTGTAAGTGCTCCGGGTCAAAGCATTGTTTCGGAAAATATTCCTGATGTTAACACCTCGGACTTAAATCAAAATGAGGGAAAAACCGACCTGCCTGAGGATCGACCAAATTGGATCAAAAGAAGCTGGAAGCTATTGCTTGTCTTATTTATTGCTGTCTTTGTTTTCATTCAGGTCGCTATTCCATCTCTTTCCTTTTTCAGAGCCAACCCGACATTGGATCCGTTAAGCGAAGTAATGAAGCAAAATCGGATGGAAATCTTAAAATCTATGCCCTTTCCCAGTGTTGATTTTGCTACCGTTATCAATGACCATTTTATTTATCTCATAGGCGGAAAATCTGAAGAAGGCATTATCGGTACACTTGAGCAATATGACATCAATTCTGATGAATGGCAAAGCTTACCGGAAAAACCCAATCCTGTAAGTGGTATAGAAGCAGCTCTCGTGCGTGGTTCTATTTACGTCCCTGCCGGAGAAATGCAAGACGGGTCCTTTAGCAATGTTTTAGAAACTTACAACATTGCTGAAAATAGCTGGGGAACAAAATCACCATTACCCATGAAGTTGAGCAATTATGCCCTGGCAAGCTATGAAGGACAAATTTTCTTGTTTGGCGGTTGGGACGGCAAAAATGTTCTGGACTCAGTCTATCGATACGATCCTTCTCTGGATAAATGGTTCGAAGGCGAGAGCATGCCTACCCCAAGAATGAATGCAAGCGCATCAGTCCTGAACGGGCAAATTCTCTTAGTTGGTGGAACTGATAATGAAAACATCTTGTCCACCAGCGAATCATTCTCACCCGGGTACGGAGTCAATGATAAGGGAAAGTGGGAAGTTAACGACGACCTTCCCTTTTCTTGTGAACATTGCAATAGCAATATTCTTTCTGATCAATTGTTTATTATTGTTGGTAGTAGCGTCTGGCAATTTTCAAATGCTACCAATAAGTGGTCAGAGATTAAAATGGCAGAAAATCAATCAATTCCAGATCAAACACGCAGCTTGACAAGTAACGATGGTTTTCTTTATATTTTTGGTGGAATTGATCAAGATGGAAATCTTTCAGATTTTTCTTCGAGATATCGTTTGCTATATACAATTTCTATACCGAATGTAATCAATTAACTTTTTTATACTAATCAAGCAATGTATAGAGAAGTTCTGGCAAAATTATATTAATGCACGCCAATGAAAGAAGTACCCAAAGAGGTTAAGACTATGAAATATCTAAAAAAATTTACGCGCTTGATGGAAAATAACATAAAGACACCAATGCGTCTCCGAAAGATAAAAGCTTCAAATCCCCGAGGTGTTGAAGTTATCAAGAAGGTAAAACAAGATAAGTTAACATACTTAAATGAATCAGCCTTAACGGACTTATTTCTTGCTACGCAAATAGTTAGTGGGAATAACCAAGAGGGAATAATTATTGAAGCCGGTTGTGCTTTGGGCGGTTCAGCATTAGTCATTGCCAGTGGAAAAAATAGAGAACAAGAATTCTTAATTTATGATACCTTTGAGATGATTCCTCCCCCTTCAACAGATGATGGTGAAGATAGTCAAAATCGATGGGAGGAGATTTCATCCGGAAATTCCAAAGGACTATTTGGTGATACTTATTACGGATATCTGGACAATCTAAAAGAAAAAGTCGAAGACAACTTCAAGGAATACGGATTCCCAGTTAAGGATAACAATATCAAATTAATTAAAGGCTTATTTGAAGATACAATGGTGATTAATAAACCTGTTGCTATGGCTCATCTGGATTGCGATTGGTATGAGTCTGTAATGACCTGTTTAAAAGAAATAGAACCAAATTTAATTCAAGGTGGGATTTTAGTCATAGACGACTATGAAGATTGGTCGGGTTGTAAAAAAGCAGTTGACGAGTATTTTGAAGATAAAAAAGATCAATATGTGTTTAAGCAACTCTCCAGACTGCATATTATAAAAATATAATTCTCCTGAGTTTCTCAATTTAGTGTCCTGAAAACATTTCTTTTCCTCGTTGAAAACAGATTGTTTCAGCAAAATGAGAAACTCAGGTCGTAAGCAAACTTGCGCGTTTCAAGCCGGCAAAAAATTTATCGTAGGCCGGCTTGTGCTTTTCAAGCCGGCAAGATCCTGGCAAATTATTAAGCCGGATTCA
>Ga0265295_1003757_pt1 | contig 21463 bp, 23 predicted proteins | sample Munlansysbiofilm_FD_192503 | JGI IMG/M metagenome (GOLD analysis project Ga0265295, IMG submission 192503) | Leachate microbial communities from a municipal landfill in Southern Ontario, Canada - Methane capture system biofilm | ecosystem: Engineered > Solid waste > Landfill > Unclassified ...
CAAATATTACTATAACAGGCACTTCCGTCATTCCTGCGGAGGCAGGAATCCAGAACATAACCATGGATAACCTCTCAGACATCCACACTACTACCACCACAGATACCATCAAAGAAAACAGCGGAAGTCTGACAAATACCTTTGATGCTGGGGCAGTTCAAAAAGAGCTTGATGTACAGGTCAGAGTAACGCAAACCTTTGATACAAATAGACAAGAGGTAAAAGCAGAGATTAACTCTATCATTGATGAAGCCAACAGAGTACTAGAGAACGACCCTAACAATCAAGAAGCGCAAAAAACAGTCTCAGATATGCAAAACCTCGGCATACTTGTAGATAGCATAGCAGGAGCATTATACTCTCCAAGTGATAGTGCGGCGGGAGCAGCAGCAAATACTCTAAGCCCTGCAATAGTTTATGAGATAGGACAACATTTCAAAGAAAACGAAGAACTAAATAAACTAGACAACGGTAATAGACCAGGAGAGGGAAGTGCCCAACATATTCTTGCCCAAACACTTGTAGCAGCAGCAACAGCCAGCCTTGCAGATAATGATGCACTAAGCGCAGGACTTAGCGCAGGAGGAGCAGAAGTGATAGCTCCTATGCTCGCTGACTGGATGTATGATAAAAATCCTCAAGATTTGACAAGCGAAGAAAAAAACACAATTTCAGCTATCATATCACTTGGCTCTGCTGCTGTTGGAGCAACTACGGGAAACACTACGGATGTGGCAAGTAGTAGTGTGGCTGGAACAACTGCGGTGGAGGATAATGCATTTTATCTATACAACAACAAAGTAGTTGCAACAGATAAAATAAATGACAATAAAGTTGTTGATTTAACATATATGGAATTACTTAAGCTCGGACTTCTTTATGGGTATGAATACTCTGATAGTCTAAAAATAATTAGCCAACAAAATCTATCAAGTTTTGAAAATGTATATGACCTAACAAATCCGGCACAGTTTAATGAGTTAAGAACTTTATATACAGGCTTATATTACAATAATATAAATGGAAATGCCGGTCAGGTATTTATGAACGGCATGAACAACTCATTGGCTGCAGCATATGATAGCGTAGCTCTTATTCAAAATGATTTTGGAGCAACAGGATTGATATCAAATACTACAGATAGAACTTTCGGAGTTTTGGGGGATGCTTATGAATGGGTACCGAATTATCTCACTACCAAAGATATACTGAATGAATATATGTTATCACAATTATCTTATGGAACAGAAGTGATAACCCATAGTGCGGCAAATGAAGATATTTTTAAAGCATATAAAGTAGCATCTTATATAAATGAAGCATTGCCACTTAATATCATTTCAGTAGGCTCGCCGAGATCGATAACAGACTTGCAAAACATAGGCTATCCAAATGGCATGCTAAGTATCTATCAATACAATAATCCACATGACCCTGTGGCAAATGGATGGTTGAATGGGAATGCGAATTACGAGCCAAATACTTGGAATATAATAGATGACCTTGGCAATTACCATTCGTTTAAATACTATTATCCTACAGTGAAACAACAATTAAATAAGGCAAAATAATGAGTTTATATGCAAAAAATATTTTTATACTCTCTTGCTTTGTGCCGATTTTTCTTACAGCTTTGTTTGTTGGTTCCTGGTGGTCTTTATGGATTTTATGTTTCATTGTTTTGCTATCAATCTTTATATTATATTTATTAAACAAAGAAAGCAACATATCTAATATTGTATTATTTTTAAAAATAATACTTTTTTATTTGTTTTTACTTATATTGAACGTTTATTTATGGGGATTTTTCTTTACGGAATGGATGGTATTGGATTTTTGCAGAGCAGTGGAATTGTTGAATATAATCACTCTTATGGTGACTTCTCTTCGATAGAAAAATTGTATTATTATTTTCTTTCGACTCTATATTACCCTATATACATCTTTCTTTTCATCATTCCATTTGCTAATCACTTGGATAAAAGCGTTAAAAAAAATAAAAAAGAACAAGACGCACAAAAGAAACAGTAGTGATGTCTCTTAATGCCGCAAATGATGTAAACATACGATCAACAACATATACCACATCAAACACAGACGGCCAAAGCGACTTTAGCAGAACAGGTATAGAAAATACAGCCAATATCATAGTAGCCAACAACGACGGTACGCTATGGATACAAAGTGGCGGATATGACCCATATCAGTACGAAGAGTTGAAAGATGTTGTGGGGTATAAGCCATGAAAAAAGTTCTACAGTTTATAGTTTATAATAGTAGGTGTTCTATTTGGTGGATGTGGCGGTTCTAAGAATATTAAATTGTCATCTAATACAAAGCTTGTTAGTGAGAGTATCCATATAAATGCACCAGAGCCTTCATATAAAATAGCATGGGAGGCTTGGTATTTAAATAGTACCAAAAATAATATTCAGCTTTTTCGTAAAATTCCCAACATGATGAGTGAGAATCTAAAGGTGAGTGTAAGATTTATCAAGCAAAGCAACTATCAAGACCATAAGATGTTTTTTGATAAAAACTTTGATTTTGAAAAATGGGGCAAAGAGGTGTTAATCCGCCCAAATGTAGTTGCGAATATGAAAGAAAGAGGCGTTAAATATAGTAAAAAATATGTGGATTACATAGGAGGGTTACGATGTACTACGGATGCCGAATCCTCTTCTCCAGCACTTGGTGTTGGATTCAAAAAATACTATACCGTGTGTGGATATTATGATACAAATGGAAACAAAAAAAGAGTAGATATAATGTATCATTACATATCCTCATTTGGTGGTACAAAATTCCAATCAGATACTACATCAACAGTAGCATCTAGTAAAGACATAGAAGTATTATTCAAACAAGATATGAAAGCCATCTTTGATTCACTGGTGATTCACGATATGGATAGAACCAGGATGCAAAAGGCAGGACTGCTGCATGATAGAGCTTATGATGTAAATAGTGAATATAAGTGAGAATATAGTGTTAATATTTAAAGGAGTAAACATGAATACAAAAAGAGTTTTAGCGAGTGTTGTTTTAATTCTACGGGTCAGTCGCCACCTAAAAACATAACTATTTTTATTTAAAATCATATTTTAGTTTCATTGATATAGGTCAATGATTTGACTTCGATTAAAGCATATAATAACTTTTATAATATTATAAAAGGAGTCAAAAATGTTTGATATATTTAGCGGTAAAAAAGAGAATCATACAAACAAAGTAATTGATATGTTTTGTTATCAATGTGAAATGAGTATGACCGGAGGATGCGGTTCAGGCGGTCAGGATATTGGTACTTGCGGCAAGACTGCTGTGGAGTCAAGATTGCAAGACTTGATAGTCTTCGGCGTAAAAGGATTGGCTGCTTACAGAGCACATGCCAGGGAACTTGTCGAGGAGAATTTGAAACAAGATATGGATAGACTTTTGAAAATCGATGATGTAATAGCCCAAAGCATGTATTTTACACTCACAAATGTAAATTTTAATTTTGACGAACATATAGCACAATTGATGAAGCTTGGCAAAGCTGGAGTTGAGGCGTTAGATCTGCTAAGTGATGTTCATACTAGACATTTTGGTATTCCGACACCAGTGAAAATCTCACAAAATAAAGCTGAAGGACATGCCATCTTGGTAAGCGGTCACAATCTTGATATGTTAGATGGGCTGCTAAAAAGAATCAAAGAGAGGGGATTAGACAATAAAATCAATGTCTATACCCACTCTGAAATGCTGCCAGCACATGGATATCCGAATTTGAGAGAATATGCAAATCTAAAAGGCAATATAGGTAAGGCATGGTTTGATCAAACAGATTTGTTTAGTAAATGGCAAGGTGCGATTGTGGTAAATACGAATTGTATAGTTCCAAGAGATAAATCCTCAAAAGTAGATAGTTATATAGATAGAATTTATACTTATGGTATAGTCGGTATTGAAGGTGCAAAAAAAATCGAACATGACAATTATGATGAATTGATAGATCATGCATTGAAATTACCAGAGGTTAATGGATTTGACAGTAATGAAACATTGACAACAGGACATCATTATAAAACTATTCTCACTCTTGCCCCTCAAATTTTAGAAGCAGTTAGCGAAGGTAAAATCAGCAAATTTTTTGTGATCGCAGGCTGTGATGCACCCGGCAAGGGCGGAGAGTATTTTCGTCAGATGGCAGAAGCTTTGCCTGAGAGTGCCGTGATTATCACATCAAGTTGCGGTAAATTCAGGTTCAACGATATAGATTTTGGCAATGTTCCTGGCACACAGATCCCTAGGTATTTAGATTTGGGGCAATGCAATGATTCTAATGGGGCTGTTCATATTGCTGTAGCGGTTGCAAATGCTTTAGGGGTAAAAGATCTTAATGATCTGCCCGTAGAGATAGTGCTTAGCTGGATGGAGCAAAAAGCTGTTATTGTATTGTTGGCACTATTTAGCCTAGGAATAAAAAATATATATCTAGGCCCAAAAGCACCACAATTTCTCAATAGTGATATAGCTAATTTTTTGGTTGAAACTTTTAATATCCATGTGATTGATAATCCAAAAGATCCTGGAGCTCAAGCAAGAGAAGATTTGGAAAAACTACTCGCATAAATATAAACAACTCCTCTTTCAAACAAGAGGAGTTAAAAAAACTCTTTTAATTTTTCTTTGTCTATTACAGTAAATTTATTTTTATTGTTTTCCAATATGCCATACTCTTTGAATTTTTTTAGATTTCTAGATAATGTTTCTGGGGCTATAAATAGCATCGAAGCAATTTGGTGTTGTTTTTGGGCGATAAATATATCTTCATTTTCGTATATAAAATTTGCTATTTTTGCTTGTGAGTTAAGAAGGAGATTTTGCTGTATGACATTGTCTAGAAATTTCATTTTTTTAGTTAATGAGCTGATAACTTTTACAGATAATAATGGATTGTTTTGCATTAGCTCTTGAAAATTTTCAAATTTAATTTTTGCTACATAGCCTTCTGTCAGCATTTTGCAACTTGCGGGAAAACACATGTGCTCTAGATTGGCAAGTTCGGCTATAAGAGACTGTGCTTTGAAATTGTGAAGTAAAAGTTCATTGCCTTTATTGTCAACTCTATAAACTTTTGCTGTCCCATCTAACAATATATGCAAATACTTTGAATCTTCACCTTCTAAAAAAATAGTTTCATTTTGCTTTTTACGTAAAATTTTTGTATCTTGACCAATCATACCCAATTCGTGTTCAGATAACATTTTAAATAATTCAATATCACTAATCTTCATATACCGCACCATTTGTCTTTATAAATTAGTTTATATCAATAGTGTTAATTGGCTATTAAGTTTTAAATATATATTTCATAAAAAATGAGAATCAAGTAGTCAGGCGTTGTTTCGCTTATTCTTATCAATATTGTTTTCACAGTTTGCCCGTTTTTACTATAATTGATCCGATTTATTGAGAAATGTAACCACTATGATACCTTTTTACTTTATATTAATATTTGTTGTCTAAATGAGTTAGAAAATGACATTTTTCGTTAATGAAAAAATTTTTCTTGTTTATTTTAACTTTCGGCGTTTTTCTTATTTGTATATAAAACGATTAAAATGAGAGATGTTTTTTGCCATAAAGTGCTAGCACAAGGGCTATACTAGGCAGTATGGTGTTTTTGTTTTTAAGCAAGATATAACAATTAAAAATGATGATTTTCATTAATTTAAAAAAAATTTCTTATTTATCTTGACATTTAAGTATTAATAATGTTATAGTCTCTATTGTAATAATATTTTATAAGGAGTAATTATAACGTATTAATGATCGTTGGTTGTTGGCTTGTTAGTTGGAGCATCCGCAGTAGTGGGTGGAGAAATAATAAATGTATCATTTGAACAATAGTTTCAAAATGATATTAAAACAATCTAAGGAGAAATATTATGAAAAAGTTTACATTATCAGTAGTTGCGGCATTATCAATGAGTGCATTTGCTCTAGCAGGTGGAGACATAGCTCCGGTAGAACCGGCAGTAGTAGTGCCAGCTCCTATGGTAGATGATAGCGGTTTTTATGTAGGGGTTGCTTATGCAGCCGGAAGATATAATAATGATTATGATGGATGGGAATATAATCTCGCTCCGGATTTATATGAATGGTCTGGAGAAGAAGAGGTAGATTATAACGGCATCATGGCACAAGCTGGGTATAAATTCAATCAATACATTGCAATTGAAGGAAGATACTGGTGGTCTTTGGGTGACGGCGATTATTCCGACAAAGGAAGCGAGACACTCAATGGGTTCCCAAATACTACTTGGGATTATGATGCCGATTACGGTGATGAACTTAGAGCTTGGGGTATCTATGTTAAGCCTATGTTCCCGGTAACTGAACAATTTGATATTTATGCATTGCTTGGATACGGTAATGTGCAATTGGAAAATGATTTTGGTGAATGGCTGGATGAAAGTGATTTCCAATGGGGTATCGGTGCTTCATATGAGTTCACTGAAAATCTTTCAATATTTGTAGATTATGTAAGATTGTATGATGAAGACAACTCAGCATCGTGGGCACTTGCAGCAGATCTGTATGGTGAAGACAATTGGGATGAAGAGGTTTATACCATCAATGTCGGTTTGACATATAAATTCTAACTTCACTACCAAGCCTTTTTGGCTTGGTAATATCACACTTCTTAATACATTTTATCATCATTGCATCTTTCATAACACCTTGCACAAAAACTTATGCTACAATCTCAAAATAAAATCAAAGATAATCAGGATTATAAATGGCCGGAATTTTGGGATATTTGGCTGCACTAGCCGATGATATAAGCTCTCTTGCAAGCCATACACTAGCCGGAAGCACAAAGGCAGTAGCAAGCTCTCTGGATAATACATCCGTGATGCTTGATGATATAGCTACATATACAAAAGTAGCAAGTGCTAAGTCTTCAGGTATTTTGGTAGATGACCTTGCGGCTATTGCAAACCTTACCAATGAAACCACCACCAGCCTGCTACATAAAGAGATAAAAAAAGCTCATTCTTTAGAAGAGTTAAAAACCAATATTGATGCACTTGACCCAAAAGCAAAACAAGCCGTATTGGAAGAACTTGATAAGTTGCGTGAGTCTATAGGTGCCGAGGCAAAAAGAAAAGCAGCTGCCAGGGAACTTCCTATAGTATGGAAGATAGCCAAGGGAAGCATGCTCAATAAGCTTATTATTATCCCTTTGATACTTATAATCAGTGCAATAGCCCCATGGCTTATGAAGCCAATTTTGATATTGGGTGGATTGTATCTGGCATATGAAGGCGTCGAGAGCGTGCTTGAGAAGTTTTTCGGACATCATGAAGCCCAAAGCCAAAAAGAGACACTTGAAGAATTGAGTACAGAACATTTTGAGACTAATAAAGTAAAAAGTGCTATTAAAACAGATTTTATCCTTTCACTAGAGATCATGGTCTTGGCCCTTTCTTTTGTAAGTAACACTACCATGGTTATCAAGTTGGCTACACTTGTCGCTGTCGGAATTGTCACCACGGTAGGAGTTTATGGAGTAGTCGCATTGATCATAAAACTCGATGATATAGGTTTTTTCTTGCAGGCACGCACAAACGGAATGATTAATAAAATAGGGGATGTCTTAGTAGCCGCGGTACCGTATCTTATAAAAGCTATTTCGGTGATAGGGACTGTAGCTATGCTTGCCGTTGGAGGCGGTATAGTCGCTCATCAAACAGGATTGCTTCACGGCATCGAAGAGATAGTACATCATTATATTTCTGTTATGGATTGGCTTGTTATGTTTGCTATAGAGATAGTTTTTGGAATGATAATCGGCTATATAGTAGTCAAATTGGTATCTATAGCTATTTTTACGAAGAGTAAATTTAAAAAAATTGTTTAATTTACTCTTTGCATGCCCATACACTCTCTTTGCATAGCACATCGAGATAAGCACTAGCTTCGCTTTTGCCGCATGAGAGAGCCTGCTTTAGATATTTATATGTTTTTTGCTTGTCGTTTGGCACATCATTTTTCCATCCATATATGATCGCCAAATTAAGCTGTGCATTCGCATCTCCCATGGAAGCAGCTTTGCTTAGCAGTGTTATGGCTTTTGGTATATCTTTTGGTATATCTTTGCCGTATCCAGTATAATACAAAAATGCCATATTGGTATAAGCTTCTTTGACGCCGTTCGTCATTGCTTGAGTATACCAATATTTTGCCTGATTGATAAGCAATGGTTTGGTTTTGGCTTGTTTTTGATACATATACCCCAGACTATATTGCGATGGAGCATGGTTTTGGTCTGCTGCTTTGGTGTACCAAGATATAGCTTCTTTGTGGCTAACATTGGTACCTTTGCCTGATAGTGACATCAAAGCGATATTATATTGAGCTTTTGGATCACCATTTTTGGCTAAAGCGTAAAAAATCTTATAGGCTTTGGCATAATTTCCCTTATCATACTCCGCAATACCATCTTTCATCTCCATGCCAAATGCAAATGAGCCAATTAATAGTGCCGATATAATAATTTTTTTCATTTTGGATCCTAATTAATTATTATATAAAAACTTCCGCGACAAACACCTTGCTTACTCTGCCCCCAAAACTATATATACCTTCATTATAGCGTATATCTATCTCTTCACCGCTTTTTGGAAATACTTGCACTTGAGATGGTAAAAGGTCTTCTTTGTGTGCCCGCACGAAACACGCCACCATACCTGTACCGCATGCCAAGGTCTCATCTTCTACGCCCCGCTCATATGTTCTGACATATAGTTTGCCATCAAAAATTGCAGCTATATTGACATTTGCATTGTATTTTTCTCTCAGCTCTCTTGCTTGAAGCAGGTCAAATGATGATATGTCATCTCTAAGTGCTACAAGATGAGGTACCCCTGTATCGATCAGCCACCATGTCTCGCCATTTTCTATGATCTGTTGTTTTATGAGTTTTGGCGGCACCATATCAGATATGACATAATCGCCATTTATTTTGGCTCGTATTGCTCCGGCACCAGTTAAAAATATAGATTCATTATTTATAGATATGCCCATTTCATGCGCATAGTGTGCTACTGCTCTTGAAGCGTTGCCGCACATTGAGGCTAAGCTTCCGTCACTGTTGTAAAATTCCCACTCAAAATCATATTCATCATGCGGAATAAGCACCACCATGCCATCGGCTCCTACGCCATTGTGTCTATGGCAGAGTTTGATTGCCAAGTCTGATCTGTCTTTTTTTTGTTCAGCATAAAAGATGATAAAATCATTTCCGCTGGCACTATATTTGGTCACAGTCATTGTTTGCCTTTGTAATCATTCAAAATTATATCACGAACTCTTTCGCATTCTTGCTGAAGGTGCTTTAAGTCTTTGCTATTGTCTATCACATATGTAGCAAGCCGTCTTTTCTCTTCTATATCCATTTGTGACTCGATGCGCAACAAGGCTTCTTGTTCACTAAGAGCATTGCGTTTCATTAAGCGTTTTATTTGCTCAGATTTTGGAGCATAGACGACTAATGATCTATCTATTTTGTACCTTTTGTTTTCAAAAAAAAGCGGAATATCTATGAAATATGGAAATTTTCGCTTCTCTTCTTGTGAGGCAAGTGCCATAATTTTATCATAAATCAGCGGATGAAGCAAAGCTTCTAGTTTGGCTCTCATTTCGGCATTGGCAAATACTATCTTGCCGATCTCTTTTCTGTCTATTTTCCCATCTTTTAAGATATCTGATCCAAACATAGAGATAATGGCATCGCGCTGCTCTTCTATGGTTTGATGAGCTATTTTGTCTGCATCTATACATCTAAAGCCGTATAGCGACATAAATGAGATTGTAGAGCTTTTGCCTACAGCAATTCCTCCGGTTAGAGCGATAGCATAATTGAGCGTCATTAAGATTTGATAAGCCCTAAATATTGTTTTCGAATATATGTAGGCATCACAAATGAAGCAACGGCAATATCTGAATTATAATAATTAAAGCCGTCAGTCAAGTCTGCTCTTTGTAGATTTATATCAGCTGTTGGATGATAAAAGCTGCTTGCTATATATGCATATAAATAGCTATCATTGCTAGATGCAAAACCGTAAGGCATAACTATACGAAAATGTTCTCCCAATGTTTTTAGCTCTTTTGATGCACCGGATACATCTTGTGCCAAAGAACTAGCCAGAATTGAGAGGACACCTTTGGAATTTAATGCACGTTTGGCAACCCCACAAAATAGGGGATCGCTTAGCATCTCTTTGTCATTTGTAATGATAATATCCAAACTATTTTCTTGGATATTGGTTAATTCGGATATAGCATCACCCGAAGAGATCTTTATCGTGTTTATCTCTTTATGTTTGGCTAATTCATCTAAAATCTCTTTTGGTTCGCCTATGATGGCTACTTGTTTTGGCTCTGCATGTATACACATAGGGATATGTACAAGCATTTCGTATATTGTATTATCTGTATTTTGCACTTTTTATCCTTGTTTAATTGACTTTCAAAATATTTCAATTTAAGAAATTCGATTTTATCCAAAAAGAGTCAAAAAAAGTTTAAACAGATTAAAAATATCCGATTTGATGTTATAATGGTCAAAAAGGAAGCTCTATGATAGATCAAAAATCACTACTGGATATTCTGCACTTTCGTCATGCATGTAAGCTTTTTGATGAGAATAAAAAAATATCCAAAGATAACTTAGCTTTCATTTTGGAGACTGCCAGACTCAGTCCATCTTCTTTTGGTATGGAGCATTGGCGTTTTATAGTTATCAAAAACCAAGAACTCAAAGAGACCCTAAGGCCAATCTGCTGGAATCAGCCCCAAATTACTACTTGTGATGCAGTTGTGGCTATCGTTGCTAAGCACAAAGCGGTTTCTGCCCCGGCATATTATAAAGCTATGTTTGCTAGAAGAGGGCTGGATGATGATGCAATGCAAGCTTATGTAGAAAGGTACGAAAACTATATCAATGACTTGCCATCAATTAAAGCATGGAGCCAAAAGCAGTGCTATCTAGCAGCATCTAATATCATGAATTATGCCGCCATGATAGGAGTAGACAGCTGCCCGATAGAAGGATTTGAGAGAGAAAATGTAGAAAAAGCTTTAGATATAGATAGTTCCAAGGAGAGCGTAGCGCTTATTGTGGCGCTTGGCTATAGAGTAAATCCGCAGACACCAAAGTTTCGTTTACCGTTTGATGAAGTGGTCGAATTCAGAGAATAGTTTTAAATAATTCTTGCTATATATGTATTTAATTTGTCATCCCAAACTTGTTTCAGGATATAGGATAGGTTAAAAAACCATTTTAAACTCGTTCATACTTTGACAAGCTCATTACGAACGAGTTTTGTTAAAAATTATTTTTGCAACTCATCATAGCCATACACATCGTCTCTAAATTGCAATTCACCATCATAGTCTACCCATGCAGTTAAATATACGATATCGACAGGTATGCTGTTTTTTAGATTTAAATTTGTTTCGGTCTTGCCTTTTAGTATCTTGTTTGCACGCTCTAGATCTACTCTGCTGTCAATAGATGCAAAAATTTTTAGCAGTTCCATTGGTTCAGCCAAGCGGATGCAGCCATGGCTAAATGCTCTTATCTCTTCATTAAATAGTCTTTTTGTCGGAGTATCGTGCATATATACTGCGAAATTATTTGGGAATAAAAATTTGACTTTGCCCAAAGCATTGGCATTTCCAGGAGGCTGGGCAAACCTAAAAGGTACTGTTCTGCTATATCGATATTGACTCCAATCGATAGTGGCCGGGTCTATTTTGGGCTCATCTCTATCCCATCCTCTTGTTACTTCTATGCCTTCTTTTATCATCGCATTTGGGTTTTTGAGCAGTTTTGGGATAAATTCTTTTTGTATGATACTTTGAGGAACATTCCAATATGGATTTAGGATTATGTTTGATACGCGATTGCTAAATACAGGAGTACGATGTTTTTTATCCCCGACTATTACTTTCATCTCCTTTATTGCTTTGCCGTTTTCTATAAACGTAAATTTAAAATCCGGGATATTTATCATTATACTTCTTGGCTCAAAACGGTGATTTAGCCACTTGATGCGATCTAGATTTAGTCTGATTTTAGATATTCTTGTATCTATACTTTCTCTGAGAGCTTTTAGGGTTTTTGTATTTATTATACCGTTTGGCTTGATACCGTTATTTTTTTGAAATTTTATGACAGCTTTTTGAAGGCATGTATCATATAACTTTGCTGTTTTTGGCGTATTGCACTTTGCAAGTTCCCCAGTCGAGCGCAATCTTTCCCTAATTGCCGGAATTGCCACATTGCTTTGACCTATTTTGATAGAGCCTTTTATGGCAGGAATTTTCTCCCATCCGCCATTTTGTTTGATTTCTAAATATTTTATAAGTTCCTTTTCCATAAGAGCATAATTAAAACCTTTTGGAGTGGCTCTGTTTAGAGTATCATCTAGACTTCCATTGATAATGGCATCTTGCATGATATTTAGCGGATTAAATTTGCTGCCGTATGTGATCCAGCCACCATTTATCTCTTCTTCATTTGCTGGATTTACCAATTTGCCTTTGAAGGCACTCCAGTTTATATTGCCATTCAATAGATAATCTATATATTCTTTATAGAGCCCGGCTATTTCAAATTCTAGCTTTATTTTTTCTTCCATACTCAAGCTTGCATATACAGCTTTGCTTTTAGAGGAGATTATAAATGCATTTTGGCGAATTTTGGAGTCAGGTTCGATGGTTTTATCGGCATCTATTTGTTTAAACAGTTCATGTGAAAAATTTGAAAGAGTGTTTTCGTGTGTCCATACAGGTACAAAATACAATCTTTCATAAAACTCTTTAAAAAAACTTTTTTTTGGTTGATTTTGTAGAGATACTGCAATAATAGTTGAAGCTTCTTCGTGGAATTCAGCCGATTGTGCAAATGAAAATATTGATACATAAATAAGTAGGATATGTTTCCAAAAACCAATACGGTGTGTGTATCGTATCAAAAGATACTCCTTGTATAAAATTATTCGAATTATACCGCATAACCATACAAGAAATACTTGAACTTTTAATGCTTTATATTGGATTTACTTTAATTTTTTTGGCTTCTTCGTCTCTGATAGCGACAAAAGTGTGTCCTACTGCAACTTCAATAGTTTGCTTTGCCAATGAATGAGTCCTAAGTTCTACCTCTTCACCCTTTAGCAGCCCAAAAGATGTCAATCTATCTTTAAGAGCTTTGGGGGCATTGATGCTAATAACAACAGCTTTTTGGCCTTTTTTTAATTTATCTAGTGTCATATATTGACTCCTGCGAGTAAAAGTGTAATACGGTACGCTATAAAACTAAGTATCCAAGCTGTAGTCGTGGTGAATATAAATAGATAGACTAAATACTTCCATCCACCGGCTTCTTTTGCAAATACCATCGAAGCTGCCAAACATGGCAGATAGATCATCACAAAAACTATAAATGATACAGCAGACGCGAAAGGAATATTTTTCTTGATCTGTTCGATGAGCCCAGCATTGGCCTCATCAACTTCATCACCAAGAGAGTATAAAACACCTAGGGTAGATACTACAACCTCTTTTGCAGCCAGTCCTGTACCAAGGGCAACGCTCATTTTCCAGTCAAAACCAAGAGGTTCAAATACCGGAGTAATGGCAGTACCTACAATTCCGAGATAGCTGTTTTTTAGCATCTCTTCTTGATGAGTATTTTGCAGTGCTATTTTGGCTTCTTCGTTAGTTTGCTGTTCAAGTTGAGCTATAAATAGTTGTTCTTTGGCTTCATTTTTTGGATAATTACTGGCAAACCAAACAAGCATAGAGGCCAATAATATAAAAGTACCTGCTTTTTTAACATAGCTTTTTGCTTGAGAATAGACCGTGTGCCAAATAAGTTTAAATGATGGCATACGATATTTTGGCATTTCCATGACAAATGGTTCATCATCGCCTTTGAAAACAAATACTTTGAGAGCTTTTGCTGCCAAAAGCCCGAGCAATGCCCCTGTTATGTATATAGCAAAAAGCATCGTCCCAGCATTTTCTTTGGCAAAAAACGCACCTATGAATAGTACATATATAGGCAGTCTTGCCCCACAACTCATAAATCCTATGATAAAAAGCGTAATAAGCCTGTCTTTTTCATTTTTGAGTGTTCTAGCTGCCATATAAGCAGGAACCGAACATCCAAAACCGGTCACAAGCGGTATGAAGCTTTTACCATGAAGACCAAACTTATGAAAAAATCCGTCAAGCAAAAATGCTACCCTGCTCATATACCCGGTCGTCTCCAATAATGCGATACCCAAAAAAAGTATCAAAATATTCGGCAAGAACATTATGACCGCCCCTACACCCGAGATGATACCATCTCCTACAAGAGAACCCAGATTGCCGTCTCCAAGTACCGATTTTGCAAAATCGCTAAGTGCGACAAACACGGCATCTATTGCATCCATCGGCACAGCACCAAGAGTAAATGTCAATTGAAATAACATCCACATAAAAAACAAAAATATAGGGATGCCCAGATAAGGGCTTATAAGAAGATTGTCAATTTTTTGTGTTGTGCTTTTTGCTTTCATTCCTTCTGTGGACATAGCTTCCATTTTGGCACCTTTGGCAAATGCAAAATGCTCATCTGTAAAAATTTGCTCTAAATCTTTAGTATCGTAATGTATATAGATGTGGTTTAAGCCTTCTCTCAATATAGGCAAAAGCTCTATCCAGACAGGCTCTTGGTTTATGGCACCATATACTGCATTGTCCTCTTGGAGTAATTTGACTGCTAGCCAGCGAAAAGATGGCGCGAAGTCGGGCAAATGATAATTTTTGGCTTTGAAAAAATCTACTATATTGTCAATCTCTTCTTCTATCGCATCACTATAGACTACTTTGGCATCATTATATGGTTTGCTATGCGTATCTACAATAGTTTTTTTGAGTTCATCAATACCGGTTTTATTAGTTGAACTTGTCTTGATGCATGGAACGCCAAGAATTGAGCTCAGCCTTTTCTCGTCTATTTTGATCCCTTCTTTGTCAGCTTCATCGATCATGTTTAGAGCTACTATTACTTTTTTGCCCATTTCCAGCAATTGGGTTGTAAAGACCAAATTTCTTTGTAAATTGGTAGCATCGACGACGTTGACAATTACATCATATTCATCGCTTTGCAAAAAGCTTTTGGTGACTTTTTCTTCTATTGTGTATTCAGTTAGCGAATATGCTCCCGGCAGATCAATAATGTGCACTTCATGATTTTGACACGATACTTCATCACAAATGGTAAAGATAACCTCTGTCTTATCAACGGTGACACCAGAAAAATTACCCACCTTTAATTTAGCATCTGAGATAGCGTTGATTAGCGAACTCTTGCCTACATTTGGCTGACCAGCTAATGCCACCACGATTTTTTCCATATAACAACCCCTTTATTCACTATTTTGATAATAGTTATCGAAGAATAGCCGTTTTATCCTTAAAGTGCTCTTAACTTGATAATGATTATTAAAGTTATATTATCAATCTTCTAGAGCTTCTTCTATCATTTCTTTGGAACTATTATGTAAATTTACTTTGATCTTCTCATCAATAAGAGATACTCTGGTATCCCCACCGAGGTATAGCGTATGGAGGTATTGTTTTATTTTGTCATAATGTTTTTTGTCAACATCAAATTTTTTTAGAAATTTTTTGACACCGACCCATTTTGGTTTTTTATGGCTCTCGTCATGATCATTGTTTAATATAATTGTTGCTTGTTCTTGATGTTCTAGTTGATGAGAATAGATTCTTTTCATCTCGCCAAAAGCTTCTTTTAGAAGCTCTATTTCGCTGCGAAATACCGAAGATAATTCTTGATTGCTCTCTTTTAAGTCATGTATTCGATTTTTGAGAGTTTCTATAGTTTCATTTTTGGCATCTATGATAGTTTGAAATTCATTTGAGAGGGGTTGTGATAGCTTCGAAGCAGATGATGATTTTGACGCCAATGGAGATTGGTTGTCAGATGATATGTTTGCTTTCGGTTTTGTTTTTAATTTGCTGTCATCATCTACCACAATAAATAGTTGTTCATTCATCTCTTTAGAAGCGAGAGACCCTCGTTTAATTTTTGCATATACAGCTTGTCTGGATATACCTGTCTCTTTGGCATAATCTGCCGGCTTGACCAATCTTGACATTGTCATCTTCTCCTTGCACTAGAGTAATGCTTAAATGATACCATAAAATATATCAATTACAATAACATAAAAATATAGACATTAATTTATTTTATCAATTAATAAAAACAATAAATATAGTTTTAAATATGTTATCATATCGTAATTATTAGTTAAAGGATTAATTCTGGACTATATGATTTGGATTCATGCTCTTGCTTCGCTTGGGTTGCTGCTTTTTGGAATGTTTTATCTTGAGGCACGTATCAAGGAGAGCGTAGGAAGATCGTTCAAGATGTGGGTAAGGCGTGCAACAGGAACTAATATGCGTTCTTTGTTGATGGGCGTAGGAGCGACGACATTTTTTCAAAGTTCATCAGTAGTATCTTTGATGGCGCTCTCTTTGATAGGTGCCGGAATTATATCCTTGGAAAACGCTATAGCTATTATTTTTGGCTCCAACATCGGTACAACTGCTACATCTTGGATTATCGCGCTTGTAGGTTTCAAAGTCGATGTGGGGGTGTTGGCATATATTATGCTCGCAATAGGAGGTATAGGCGGAGTAATGACCGAGGAGTCATCTCGTCTGAAACATATATTTGGGATTATTGTCGGGTTTGGCCTTATTTTTTTAGGGTTAGAAGGAATGAAAAATGATGTAACAATTTTTTCCAATACTTTTGATATGGCTAAATATGCCGATCTCAATCCGTATCTCTTTTCTATTGTAGGTTTTTTGCTTACAGCAATAATACAATCAAGCTCAGCTTCTATGGCAATAGCTCAAAGTATGTTATTTGGACACGTGATCAGCTTTGAGATGGCAGCAGCTTTTGTAATTGGATCAAATGTGGGAACAACTGTAACAGTGATGTTGGGAGCAATTGGCGGAACACCCGATAAAAAACGCACTGCCATTGCTCATCTTTTTTTCAACTTCTCCACCGGTGTAGTAGCGCTTTTACTTCTTTTCCCACTAGTCTCTTTGGTTAATTTTATGAGTATTTCCGATAATGAGGTTGTGAACATTGCATTATTTCATACTGTATTTAATTTTTTGGGAGTATTGCTATGGTATCCGTTTATTGCTTTTCTTGCAAAAGGATTGATGCTTCTTTTCGAGACAAAAAAGAGACAAGTCACGCAATATATTCAAGACGTATCGGCAGATCTTCCGGATGTAGCGATCGTTGCATTAGAGAAAGAAGTCGATTATCTTGCAAGCAAAATTGAAAATTTTGCCTTGTTGTCTATCGGGGTGTCTCCAGCCAAAGCACTAGATGGGCAAAATGACACAGACAAGCTTTTGGAGCAACACAATGATTATTTTGATATACAATATAATAATCTATATAGAGATATTAGACTTTTAGCAGGAGAGATATTTGATTTTGCGATGATGCTTTCAGCCAATGTCACAGATAAAACCAAGCTCGAAGAGATAGAAAAAATGATCAAATCAGTGACATATCTTGCCACAGCGGCAAAATCAATAAAAGATATACTGAATGATCTTGAGTTTTTTAATGATACTCAGACTTCAGAAGAACAGCAATTTTATAAAAATCTTAGATACCAGATACTTACAAGCGTAATAATTTTTCATGCAGCCAAAAAAGGCGACATAGCAGCCATATCAGAGATGGAGATACGCTATAGCAAAATAAAAGAGTCTTATAAAAACAGCGTAGAGATACTTTCTGATATCATAAAGAATAGAAACATTCCTAGAGAAGTGAATATAATTGCTATTAATGATATGCATTTAAGCAAAAGTTTCAGCAAGTCTCTTAGAAATTTTATATACCTTATGCAAAATAACAATAATCTCTAGCGGACTGCGATGCAAATATAAGTTCAAAGATTATTAAATATCCTTGGCATGTTTGATACAATATCTAGCATGAGGCATAACTCGTAATCGCTCTAGAGGAATCTGCTCGCCGCTTTCTTCGCATATACCATAATTTCCGGTTTTGATCTTTGATAATGCATGGATAACTTCGTCTAATTCGTGTTGCTGTTGTTTTAGAAGCGCCGCATGGTGCATATTATCACTTTCCAATGATGCCATGTCTTCTATATCATCGATCTCATCTTCGCTTCCAATAACGTCTATTTCATCTTTTAGGCGAGCAATATTTGACTCTAGCTCTTCTTTCATCTCCAATAAACTTTTTTCAAATTCCTGATAATCTATAGTTTTCATGACTTCTCCTTTTATTTTTATTGCTCTTCTTTGATTTGCGTCCATTCGCTTAGATCGGAAGGAAAATCTTGAAGTTCATTTTCCCATCTGTCCCACTCGGTATAGCCAGTGTTAAATCTTGCAACATCCTGGGCTGCGGACTCAGCGTTTTCATAAGAACCGAGTATTTCATCATTTATCCAAAGCTCATATCTTTTATGACCTGTTTGTTTTATTTCAAATGTTCCGACATCTGCGTTGTAGGTGTAAATATCCATTGCAATCTCCTGTGTCAAATACTTTTTTATATAATACCATAATATAATATTTTAATATATTTTTTTATAAAAAATAAATAAATTAATGATTAATATCTTTAAATATTTTTAATTTTCTGGGTCTGTGTTTAAAAGCTTTTTTCGCTATTTTCAAGGCTTCTTTTGTAAGTTTTTTTTGTTCTTTTGATGTGTAAAATATTAGCATATCTAAATTGGTTAGGTTTTTATTGTTATGCAGGTATTCTGCAAAAAGTGCCAGGTCATGGCTCCTGCCCAGCAAAGATGTTAATTTGTCAAGATCTTTGCTCCTTTGTTTTGAACGTCGAAGTTGATTTGATAATAATTGGATTTGATACATATGATATTTGGCATATTTACGAAAGAGATGAATATCCTCTACTTCTTTGGTCGCAAGGGCTAGATGCAGAGTGTCATATGCTTTTTTATATGTTTGTAAAAACCCGATTTTCAAGTCTTTTGTGGTGTAGTTTTCTCTTTTTTGATCTTTTGTAGTGTCCAATGCCATCATCATTGATTGTTTACAAACTTGAAGTTTCTGGTCTATGTCCGCATCAGTAGTAGTATTGTTTTCTAAATTTTGCCGGAGTGTGGTTTGTATCTCTTCAAAATTATCTATTGGTAGTTTGCTTTTTTTGATCAGCCATTGAAAAGTATCATACATGACTTTTATCTCGCGTTCTTGCGATAAACTCTTGGCAAGCTCTTTATAAAATTGATTTTGGCTTTTGAGGAATTCTTTGTCGTCAAAAAAAGGCTTGATGAGGTAGAGTAGTGATCTCATTTTTTTGGTCATTACTCTAATAGAGTGTATTTGCTTGTCGCTTGAAATAGAAGACTCACTGATTTCTTTGGATGTATCCTCAAGTAATTTTTTTATCTCATTCAAGGGATCAAATATTATTGACTTCATTTGGTCGAACCTCCATTTGAAAGCATTTCTAAATCATACCATAAATTATATTGAAATAAATAAAATACTTATATAACTAGATTTTTAGTTCGATTTTAGTGATTTTATTGTGGTGTAGGCAAAAAAACCTTTTTTCGTTTCTGTATTTTGAATGAAAAATGTGTATTTAGCTTTTCCATTATTGCCACGAAACGAAAAAAGAGAATAAAACAATAATCAATCAAAAATAATAGTTGAACACATTGCTACACATCCAGCTGCACATAATGCACTACCATTACAATCTCTTGCACATTCTACAATACATTTGCCCGTGTCTTCAGTAGAACGACTAGTACCAATAGAAGATAGTTTTATGTTTGCCGTTTCTATATTAATAATGTATGCTGGCATATTTGTTGTGGGATGCATAAGTATTAAAGTATTGTCATCTTCAACTTGAAATGTGTAAATTTGTCCATTTTTTGGGTTTTTAACTGTAAGCATCATCTCTGGTTTTGTTTTCATTTGTATTTCCTTTATTTTCATTTTAAACATAATCATATAGTACTACAAAGAAAATAACAATGCAAGATATGTAAAAAGATTGGACAAAAAAAGAGCTAGATTTCTCTCAAAGTGACTGACAATTTTGGGCACAGTAGCCATTTTAATTTTAATAAAGTCTGTATGTATGAGGATTTGTGATGCGATGGCGGACAGAGGGGGATTCGAACCCCCGGTACTCTCGTACGGCCGCGTTCCAGGCGACTAGATTAAACCACTCTCCCATCTGTCCATCTATTGAAGAGTTGGAATTATATCTTAATATTTTTAAAGGAACTCTTTGCTATACTTCTATCTCTTTAGGCTACAAATAGGCGTTGAGGACAATGATTAAATTGTCTTGAACGCCTCTTTCTAGACCTGTGCAACGACACTAAGGGACAAAGAGTCAGGATGGGAACATAGCAGCTCATCTCTTTTTGTTGTGTGCCGCAGGTATCTGGGGAGAGGTACTACATACCTCAATTCGATTCAATCCATAATTTATATGTTATAATTTTATATATTACAAGATAGATAATAAAGAGTATATCATGAATAATAAAATAAATGTAGTATGTAAAAATTGTCTTCAGACCAATGCTTTGCCGTTAAAAGAGAGCTATACGAAAGCAAATTGCGGATCATGCAAAAAATCACTTTTAGATACAAAGCCTATAGAATTAAATAGTTCAAATTTTGATCATTTTATATCTCATAATGATCTGCCTGTAGTCGTTGATTTTTGGGCTCCATGGTGCGGACCATGCAAAATGATGGCACCGACTTTTGAAAAAGTCGCAGAGCGTTTCCCTCTTAAAGTAATATTCGCCAAATTGAATACTCAAAATGAAGAGATGATAGCAAGACGTTTTGGCATAAGCGGGATACCGACCATGATATTGTTCAAAAACGGCAAAGAGAGCAAAAGAATCTCGGATGCACTTGATGAACTATCTATGACAAATTGGATCGCTAATTAATAATACTATATGAGATCGTTGAGCTAAATATATTTACATCTCATCAGTGATACTCCATTCATAAAACGGTAATGCCTCGAAACTAATATTTTCTATACTAAACTCATATTGATTGGCAACCGTTATCATTATTACTTTTTTGACACCGTGCCGTTTGTAGATCGAAAACTTTTTTTGACTCTTTGCCCATATGCTTTCTTCGCTATCGAACGGTGCCGGGATGATCAGTGTTAAATCATCTGTGACATATCCGTGTATGCCTAGAGTCTCAAAGTGTATATTTTGTTTGATGAGTGTCATGGCGATCGTAGAGTCAAATTGCATCATAAATGAATGCT
>Ga0265295_1003759_pt1 | contig 21458 bp, 20 predicted proteins | sample Munlansysbiofilm_FD_192503 | JGI IMG/M metagenome (GOLD analysis project Ga0265295, IMG submission 192503) | Leachate microbial communities from a municipal landfill in Southern Ontario, Canada - Methane capture system biofilm | ecosystem: Engineered > Solid waste > Landfill > Unclassified ...
GGACATGTGGGTTATATAGATTCTTCCATTTTTTTTACAACAGCCGTGTAGGACAAGGTTCCCCCAAAAATATCAAGGGCGCTGCCAATGGTAAAATCCACACGTCCCTGCCCCAACCTGTTCACAGTGTCAATGTCCGCCATGGTGGAGACCCCGCCGGCATATGTGACAGGTATGGAAGAGTGTCTTCCAAGCATCTCCACAAGCTCTGCTTCGATCCCCTGCATCTTTCCCTCCACATCCACCCCATGGACAAGGAACTCATCACAAAAGCCGGACAGGCGGGCCAGGGTTTCCGGATTTACGGCCACGTCGGTAAAGGTCTGCCACCGTTCCGTTACTATCCAGAATTCATCCCCCCGGCGTCTACAGCTGATATCCAGCACAAGGCGCTCTTTCCCAACAGCTTTAACAAGCAGCTTTAACCGATCCATATCCACCTTGCCCGCTGAAAAGACATAGGAGGTAACAATCACATGGCTTGCGCCGGCATCTAAGAAACGAAAGGCATTATCCGGCGTAATGCCCCCCCCGGCCTGGAGGCCGCCGGGATAGGCTGAAACAGCGTCGATAATTGCATCCTGATTTCCGGGCCCAAGACCAATCACATGACCACCTGTCAGGTTATCCAGCTTGTAAATCTCGGCAAAATCCCGTGAAGATTTTATGCTTTCAAAATTCATAACAGGTTTTTTACCTTTTTTATCGGCCAGGGTCCCCCCCACAATCTGAACCACCTTGCCGTTGTGCAAATCAATACATGGTCTGAACCTCATCGTCTTACCTCCCTTCATGAAATCCTTGAATCTTTAGGGCTATTAAAAAACATACCATAGCAGTTATTTCTCTGCAACCTTGGGATTTTGATCCTCCTGGCAAATGGCATTCTAGCGGTCCTTACCTGGAAACCCTTGTTGTACCATCGGCAGCAGTGATGATCCTCACCCTCTCCCCTGCCAGAAACGTGACATCGGCTTCCTGCACAACAACGATGGTGTGACCGCTGTCTTTTCTCACGACTATTTCAAGGCCCTGTTTTCGGGTAATCCCCTCTTCAGCGGCCGTTCCTGCAGCAGCTCCGGCAAGGGCGCCAACAACGGTGGCAACGGTTCTGCCCCGGCCACCCCCCACAGTGCTGCCCACTACACCGCCCGTCACAGCACCTGCAGCTGCTCCAATGGGGGTTTTTGTACCTTCGATCATCACCTCCCTGACAGATTCAACGGTTCCTGCTTCAACGGTCTGAACCTGTCTTGCCTGGTCCCGGGAATAAACCTGACCAGATCTACTCGATGCACATCCGGCTAAGCTTAACCCGACCAATGCCGCGAAAAAAAACGATGCAACTTTAAATTTTAATGTTTTCATAAACAAATCAACTCCTTTTTTTAACGATAATAGGACCACTGTTTATTATATAACACCTTAACATTAGGTTCAACACCAATTTAAATGACAATACCTGGCATGCCTTGAGGGAATCAAAGAAAAAAACTTTAACCACGAAAGTCACGAAAGAATAGGTTTTTCTCCTGGTATCCTTTACTTTTCGCTTTACACTGAGAACATTCACCGATTTGAATGGTGACTCTATCTTTCGTGTTTTTTCGTGCCTTTCGTGGTTAATATGTGTAAATTATTTTTATGCTGATGAAGGGTACCAATGATGCTAAAAAATAACTTTGTAGCATAAAAATGAAACCTTACAAAAAAAAGGAACTGAAAAACAAATGAGTAAAATAGGCTGGATCGGAACCGGGGTAATGGGACAATCCATGTGTATGCATCTTTTGAATGCAGGACACAAAGTTCACCTGTACAACCGAACAAGAGCAAAGGCAACCCCTTTAATTGAACAAGGGGCTGTCTGGTGTGACACACCTGCTAAGGTGGCAGAAGAAGGCGAGATTATCTTCACCATCGTTGGTTTCCCAAAGGATGTGCAATCAACCATCCTGAGTACAAACGGCATTATCGAAGGTGCAAAACCGGGAACCGTGGTGGTGGACATGACTACCTCAAGCCCCGGGCTTGCCCTGGAAATCCACAAGGCCCTCAAGGCCAGGGACATCGAAGCCCTTGACGCTCCCGTTTCAGGCGGAGACCTGGGCGCCAGGGAGGCAACCCTTGCTATCATGGTCGGCGGTGACAAATCTGTTTATGATAAAATCCTGCCACTTTTTGAAATCATGGGAAAAAACATCGCCCTCATGGGCGGTCCAGGGGCAGGTCAACATACCAAGATGAGCAACCAGATTCTCATTGCAGGAACCATGATCGGCACTGTGGAATCCCTTGTCTATGCCTACAGGAGCGGACTTGATCTTGAGTCAGTCATCCGGGTTATAGGCAGCGGTGCTGCAGGTTCCTGGAGCATCAACAATCTTGGCCCCCGAATTGCCAGGAAGGATTTTGACCCTGGTTTTTACATCAAGCATTTTATCAAGGATATGGGCATTGCACTGGACGAGGCAAAACAGATGAACCTCGCCCTGCCCGGGCTGGCCCTCGCCAACCAGTTCTACGTGGCAGCCGCAGCCATGGGCCATGAAGAGCTTGGCACCCAGGGGCTCTACAAGGTGTTTGAAAAAATGAACGCCCTTAAATCATAGCATAGCCCTGGTCAAAAGCCTTGAGGTTGAGGATGACCTTGGCCCGGGGAAACTTTGATTCAAGATTTTTTTCAAACAAGGATCTCTCAAGGGGCAGATCCCCTGTGGCGGCAAGGGCACCCGCCATGATGATATTGGCAAAGATAGGGTCCCCGATGCGGGTGGCCATACCTGTTGCGTCAAAAAACCAGGATCGTCTTGAAAGTTCCTTTATCCTCTCCTCCATTTCAGCCATGGACGGGTAATCAAGCCTTCCGGAAATTACCCCGATGGGGTGGGTGGGTCTTGTGTTGCATATAACGCAGATATCCTGGTTGCCATAGTCTTTGAGCACCCTCAAGGTTTCCATGGGTTCCAGGGATACGACCATATGGGCTCGGTGAACGGGAATCTGGGGCGAAAGGGCTGCCTTTGAACTTATACGCACATGGCTCATCACGGATCCGCCACGCTGGGATGCACCAAAGGTCTCACCGATGGTCACCTTGAAACCCTTTGCCGCAAGCATGTTTCCTATCATGCGTGAGGAGATGACATTCCCCTGCCCCCCAACGCCTGTGATGATGAGGTTGTAGGGGTCGTGGAGTATATTTGCCGTGGAAGATTTTACAGGTGGTGTCATGGAGTCTCCTTTAGCATGATGGCGTTAACAGGGCAGATTGAGGCGCATACTCCGCATCCTACACAGAGTATCTCGTTGATTTCTGCACGAAGGTTTTCACCGTCCCAGATAAGGCCCGGGCAGCTGAAAATCCGGGTGCATATTCTGTTGCATCCACAGGCGTCTCCGATGCACAACTCTTTATCTACCTTTACCTCAAACGACCGTGTATGACGTTTTTGGGGACTGAGTGCACAGGCCTGTTTCAAGATAAGTACCTTTACGCCCTCTGGATCCTTAATGCAGTCAAGCAGGTATTTCTGGGTGGTTTCAAGGTCAAAGGGATCGCAGGTCCGGGTCAAGGCTCCCATGGCCCGGCACACCTTTTCAATGTCGATGGATGGCACCTGGTTACCGATTGTATCAACAGTCAGACCGGGATGGGGCTGGAACCCGGTCATGGCCGTGCCGCTGTTGTCCAGGATCACAAGGGTAAATGCAGAATTGTTGTGGATGGCGTTGGCAAGGGGCGGCATGGCCGAATGGAAAAAAGTGGAATCACCGCACACGGCAACCACGGGCTGGTTCATGCCGAAGCGGTCCAGCTTGCCGAATCCGCTCGCAAGCCCCGATCCAGATCCCATGGAGTGGAGGGTCTTGAGGGTGGAAAAACCTCCTGGAAGCATTCCCATGGAGTAGCATCCAATGTCGCCACAGGTAAACCCCCGGCGGTTGTCAAGGGCCAGAACCATGTTGATGGAAAAGAATGAAGCCCTGTGGGGGCATCCAGGGCAAAAGGAGATCTCCCTCGGAGGAATCGGAAGAGACTCTGTCTGCCCAACACGATAGCCCTCATTCAATCCAGGGGGAAGATCAAGAATGGCTTCAAGGGCCCGGGTGACACGTTCGGGGTTCATTTCTCCAAACATGGGAATATGGCCGCTCTGTTTACCATAAAAGGCCATACCAGACCTTGCCTCACCTGATCCTGCCACACCCGGCCCCACCATATCTGACCCTGCAAAAAGGACCTTGACAGCCTCCTCGATAAAGGGCTGAACCTCTTCGACAAACAACACCTTCCGGGTTGTTTTCAGCCTTTCCAGAACCGTTCTGACCGGAAGGGGCCAGGTGGTTCCGAGCTTTAAAATACCCACCCGGTTTCCCAGCTCATAGAGATTGACAACCTCCCGGCTGTAAAGATCGCAAATGGAGGTAGTTATGATGAGCAGCTCGGGCGCTTCCGGCCCCTCATAGGTATTGAAGGGCGAATCTTCAAAAATTTCGGCAGCCAGATCTAGCTTTGCAAGCTGAGAGCAGTGCTTTATTTCAACCGGCGGAGTCATGATCGGCCCCTCCATGGGATCGAGCACCTCCCCGTCAAACCGGAAAAAGGCCCGCCTATCCGGAATGGCAAGGGTGCCAAGGGTGACGTTGCCGCTTGCATGGGAGAGCCTTGTCACGGTTCGGACAAGCACAGGCATATTCAGACGTTCCGACAGTTCAAAGGCCCAGCAGGTCATGTCCTTTGCCTCCTGGAAATTTCCAGGTTCGAGCATGGGGATCTCCATGAGCTTTGCATACAAACGGGTCTCACCCTCGTTTATGCTTGACAATGCCCCTGGGTCATCGGCCACGATCAGCACCATACCGGCCCTTACCCCGGACAGGGCAAGATGCATGAGAAAATCAGCCGCAACATTTACCCCGGGCTGTTTCATGACTGCAAGGGAGCGAAGCCCTGCAAAGGAAGCTGCAGCAGCAACCTCAAGGGCCACTTTTTCGTTCACCGACCACTCTGTATAGATGTCTGGACAGTTGCCCGGTTCAATGTTTGGGGAGAGCCTGGCAAGGGTTTCGATAATTTCCGATGAAGGAGTGCCGGGATAACCTGCGGCAACGCTGATACCAGCCTCAAGCGCTCCCCTTACAATGGCCTCGTTGCCCATCATCAGATGGGTGTCGCCGGGATTACCCCGAATCAGTATTGACATGACATATGTTCCTTTTATCCGAAACTCCCACCAAAGCGTCATTATTGGCGGAGTTTCAATATTCGTTGTGGCCATGAGCCATCTCTCGCTCCGGCCATGCCGGTTATCTAAAGCCCATAATGGTTTTTTGGAGTTCCGGTTTAAGGGGTTTTTGAAACTCAGGGTCAAGCATTCCCATGCTCCGCTGGGTCGAAACGGCCCTCTCCCTTTTGTTTTGTGCGGCCAGAGTCAATCCGTCCAGACTTTTCCCTGAAAGAGGGGCAGTGGTGAGCAAACCCTTTTTAACGGCGTAATCCACGAGGCGTTCCCCCTTTTCAGTTCTCACAATCAGGGTGTTCCATCCAGGATCATACTCCAGGGCACCCACGGCAATGTCGCAGTAAAGGGAAGTCATATCCGGGCAAACGGCACATCCTGAAAGAACGAGTTTACGAAGATCCTGAAGGGGAATTTTCACCTCCCGGCGGGTCATATCCTGGCGGTTTTCAAGGGTCAAGATCGCATCTTCAGCAGGTGGCGGTGGAATATCCATGAAGGAAATGAGGTCGGAGTCGATATTCTCTGCCTTGAGATAGGCCAGAAAGTCATCTCCATCAAGGGCCCAGGTGCAAAACAGCCCGATGGCAATACCTGTGGGGTCCTTGAAATCTGTAAATTCCAGGGGGTTGGTTCGCAGGTTTGCAAGACCTGCCATCTGGCAGGGGGTGCCCACCACACCTATATTTTCATCACCCCTTAATGCAGCTTGGTTGAACATTGCCATGGTGGGGGCGGCTATGTATTTTGATGCGGCGCACTCCAGGACATCCCCAGGCGCAGCAACTATCCTGGGATCGGGAATGATGCCATGGCTTCCTGTCAGGACCGCACTCTTAATCATCCCCATTTCAAGCGCTGCAATCACTAAGGCAGACACGCTCCCACCATTTTGGAACTCTTTTCCAGGACCGTGTTTTTCCCTTCCTATCCCGGAGCCCATCCTTGCCATATGAACTGACCTGTAATGGCCAAGGGGATTCTCTGTCAGAGGCTTCTGAAAAAGAGAGCTTGAAATTTTTTCCTGATTTACACCAGTCCTGGGGCAGGCTGCATGGCACCGGCCTGTTTGTTTGTCGCAGAAAAAAAGATGGGCTATTTTCCCCCCATGGGATTTCACATAGGGGCATAGATCGGCACATGCACCGCACAAGGTGCAAAGATCCCCGGCAAGAATTCGGTTTGACAGCTCGGCAGGTCCAAGTATCTCCATCTGTATTTCTCCTGTTAATCATCCCAATATTTGTTGTGGCCGGATTCACCCCAGCCCCTTCTTTTGAAACTTTTTTGTCCTACCTGTCAACACTTAAGGCAACATAAATCCTATTATTACGAACCCGCTTGGCTTCAATATCCTATAAACCTCTCTAAAAAACTTTAAGACCTTATCAACAAAACAGATAATTGTTACCATACAGTATTTATCAAATGAGCAACCGACCACCCTGACAAAAGTTAGGGCAGGTGTCCAGGCCATGGATTCGGTCCAGCCATGCTTTTCAGCCGCCTTTGCCGCGGTGAACCCTTGGGATAAACCGGCATTTCGGCCAAATGGTAAAAAACAATCTTCAACCCTATATTTGCAGGAGCGTGGTGAATTTGAGTTGACGCAACGCTATTCTCTAAACATAACTATGCCCATGGGATGGAAAAATAAATTTTTTATTTTTTTGACCTGGATCAAAGTCGTTACCATATTAATCATTCACAATGGAATTTTTACTGTCAGATCTCTTTCAGACCTGCACATCCTGTGGTTGTTTTTATATGAAACAGCTATCGTGTTTCATCGTTCGTTGTGTCCGCAGGACATGTGGGTTATAACATAAAATAGCCTCAAGTAAAATTGAGGAGGAGACTGCATGAATAATATGGAATGGACTGAACAGGCAGAGGACGCCATCTCCAAAGTACCTTTCTTTGTAAGGAAAAAGGTTCGCAGGAGGGTTGAAAAGGAAGCTGCAGAATCCGGCAGAGACCGGGTAACCCTTGCGGAGGTAAAGGCAACCCAGGCCCGGTTTTTAAAGGGAATGAACTCTGAGATAAAAGGATACCAGGTTGAGACCTGCTTTGGCGAAAAGGGGTGTCCCAACAGGATTGGTTCGGCAAACGAGCTGGTTCAAAGATTGGAGGCCCTTTTAAAGAAGGTCGATATTCTCACGCTTCTAAGGCAAAGGGTCAAGGGGGATCTCAAATTCCACCACGAGTTCAGGGTGACAGTTGCCGAATGCCCCAACGCCTGTTCCCAGCCCCAGATCAAAGGAATCGGCATCATTGCGGCGGCCAGACCTGAAATAACCGACGAAGAGTGCACAGGATGCGGTGCCTGCGTGGATGTCTGCCCTGAAGGGGCAATAACGCTGGCCGATGATCCTGAACAACCTGAAATCGATTTTGACCGGTGCCTGATGTGCAAGAAATGCATCAGGGCATGCCCAAGCCGTACCCTTGTGACCGGAGAACAGGGGTACAGGGTTCAGCTGGGAGGACGTCTTGGCCGGCATCCAAGACTTGCAATGGAGCTTCCAGGCATCTATACTCAAGACCAGGTGATTGAGATAGTTGAAAAATGCATTCAGCTCTACAGGGAAAAGAGCCTCCATGGCGAACGCTTTTCCAAACTTCTCACCCAGGCTGAATTTGAAAAAATAGCCCTGGATCATCCCGGCCAATAACAAACTTACATGGAGGAGCTATGAAACAACCATCATACTATTTAATGATTGCCATCCTGATCGCAACCCTTTCTGCAGGCTGTGCCACCATCATGACCGGTCGAGGCAACCAAGAGATAAAGCAGGAGAATCGGATTGAGCTTGTAAAGGGATCTGAAACTAAAGGTGTCTGGAGCGGCAGGGATCTGACCGTCTCCTTTCGGTACAGCTTGACCGAACAGACCCTGAAAATTAACGGCGCCATAACCCTTACCAAACACCTCAACAACTACAGCGTAATGGACCGTCTGCATCTCTACCTCCATTTTGTGGATGGCGAGGGTATGGCGGCGGGCCAAAGCCTTGTGTACAGTGCACCCCACAGAAGGGGAATTTCCATGCTTGACCTGAACTTCAACCGTTTGATTACCGTTCCTCCAGGCGTGGAAGCAATTGCCTTTACCTACGCTGGACAGGTCAGCGACGGCATGGGCAGTGACGATGGGGCAATTTCCTGGACTTTCTGGAACTCCCTCTAACGAAAGCTGTAAAATCGTTTGACAATCCCGATCATAATCTGGTTTGATGCAACCCTTAAGGTTTGAACAATGGGGCAGACACCCTAGGCAACGACCAGCTTAAAAGGACAGAAATGGACCCTGAATCTATAAAGGCAGCCCAATGGATAGACAACGGCAAAGATCCCAGGAGCGCGCACTGGCAGGCGGGACTCGAAGCTATGATAGAACTCTTTTCCCCCCACGTGAAACCTGGAGTGCTCACCCCGGTAGCCCCCCTTACCGAGGCTGATTTTTCTGTTTTCCAGGCGGCTCTGGGAGCAATTGATCTTACGCCGGAACTCATTGCCGTGTTTTTACCCCCCTCCATTGCCCAGTCTGTAACACCACCTGAAACGGCCGATGAACTCAATCGAATCCATGGGAACCACCCTTCATACAAGATTATCATTGCCCGGCCAGGTGATGAGATGCGTATCATCTGTGGAGAAATTTCACCGGAAGCTGCAAGGCCCGGGGCGGACATTTTTCAATCCGGGGCCCTGCTTGGCTCCTATGACTTCACCTCCCAGGAGATCTGCCTTGCCGAATTTGCAAAAATTATCCGGTCCCATGCCTGGAAAAAGGGAACCTGGAGCCCCAGGGAAAACGAAACTTATACCCTGAACTGGTTTGAACGATCAATCGACCTTGGAAGGAAAGATCTGAGCGTAGATAAAAATCATTCTTTTTTCCACAGCCCCACCCTGATCAAGAGCAACCGGGTGGACGCTCTGTTTTTCCTCGTTTCAACCCTTGTTGAACGCCGATTTAAAGACCCTGATGATCCCCTGAATCAGAGGGTAACTGCCGCAAAATCCCTGGAAAATCCCGTCCTCGTTCGGGAACGCCTCGCCGACCTTGTTACCAGCGGCATCCTCGAACTTTTGAACCTTGTAAAGGAGCTTGAACTGATCGAGTTCAACGAACTGTCCAAGGTTGAACGTGAACGATTCAAGAACGAGACCGAAAGGAGCGTACAGATCCTGGTTGACGCCCTTTTAAAATAGATCAAGAAAGGCTTTTTCTGCCTCGGTCGTGCCGATAAGAATCAACTCTTCGTTCTTTTTTAAAGCAACCATAGGATCTGGACTGACAATCATATCCCCCGACGACTTGATGGCGATCACCGAACAGCCGGTTCTCTGCCTGATGTGGCTTGCCACCAGATTTTTCCCCACAAGGGAGGCTGGCATGGGCCGTCTGAAGATGTTTAACCCTTCGGTAAACATGGAGATCTCGTCACTTTTCAGCACATTGATAATAGCGTTTGCCCCCATTGAAGCATAGGACAGAACCAGATCTGCCCCGGCCATGTGCAGCTTTGCAACGCTCCGCTCGTTGGTTGCCCGGCTGATAATCTGAACCTGGGGTCGCAGCTGACGGCAATAAAAAGCCAGGTAAATGTTCATGGCATCATTGTGGGTGGTTATGATGATGGTCCTTGCCTCCATCACTCCGGCACGTTCCAGGACCTTAATATCCGCAGCATCCCCTCGGATATATCCTTCCCCTTTACCCTCCGTAACAGCGGCACGCTTCTCAACGACCCTGTAGCTGATACCATGTTCTTCCAGCGTTTCAACAACAGCCACCCCCACACGGCCCCCGCCAAGAACAAGAACCGGAGCATCCTTTGCATGCATTCCCTCTCGAATGGCATACCTATCCTCAAATCTGCCGAGTTGTCGTTCGGTTCCCACAAGCAGCAGCAGGGTAGTTGCGCTGATAACCGTCTCTGGCCGCGGCAAATGAAACATGCCCTTTTCCCAGAGTCCAACAACAGTGACCCCGGTCTTTTCACGCATCCCGATGTCAATCAGGTTTTTACCGCAAAGCCGGGTCTGGATCGCCGGAATCTCAGCAACGTGCAGCTTGTCAAAACTGATTACAAAATTCACCGGCCTTCCCAGCCCGATCGTTCGACTGCCCAGTGCACGACCGAGCATTCTGGCAAATTGAAAGACGTGGATATTACCGGGAAACTGGAGAATATCCAGGGAATTTTCATGATTGGCACTGGTGACGATGGGAACGCTCCGGGAAGTTTCTCTGACGGTAAAGGCAACGGAGGTGTTGATCATGTCGTCACTTGTTGCCACAACCATGGCGGCATTTTCAACACGAAGGCGGTGGTAGGTTTCAGGATCATCCGGCTCACCCACAACGACCCTCAACCCTGCATCGTGGAGCTCCGCAGCCTGCTGCAGCTCAGCCACAATCAAAACATACTGAAAAGCTCTCCTTCTGAGCTTGGCAATCAGTTTTTCCGTTATGGGGTCGAGGCTTGTAATTATGATGTGACCCGAAGTATTTTCCGGTAATTCCCTAGGAGTACGGCTCTTTGACTGTGCTTCCAGCCAGGGAGAATAAAAAAATTGAATAAAGGTGAACGGCAGCATTATCAAAAGCAGCATCACACCGGAACTGAGCACCACAATCGAAAAGAGCAATCCAAGATCCGTAGAAAAAGTGATATCACCAAACCCCAGGGTTGACATGACAGTAAGGGTCCAGTACAGACCAGTAACCCAGCTGTACTCCCTGCCTTCATAGAGCATGATCTTATGAAACAAAAGACTGTACAGAACAACAATGGTGAGAATAAAAGCTATGAACTTGGCCAGAAGGGTCAGGTTCTTTCTGGTGGTTTTATTCTGGAAAAAAAACAATAACTGGGAGGGTAAAAATTTCATGTCTTAGCTCTGATTAGGTCCATTAAATGCTCAAAGAAATAAAAAAACAAAGCTTAAAGAATCAGGCTCGAAACTTCCTGTATATCATATTTCCATCATTTTTAAAGACAAATCCAACAGTTTCAGCAATTCTAATTATGCAATGTCAGCGTTGGGGGCGGCGACCAGTATCGCCTTGCTGAAAATCCCCCGACTTTCTTCGTTCAGCAAGATGATACTGGCTGACGCCTAAAGAAGGAAGTCAAAATTAGAACTGCTGCAACAGTTTAAAATTTGCGTATGGCTTCCCAGTGCTTATTTTAATTCTTAACTCCTTAACCTGAGAGGGGGAAAATATGGAGACAGACAAAGGATTAAATGGGCAGAATGGGCTTGAATCGCTGACCTTTGACAACAGCTTTATCAACCATCTTCCCTGTGATATAGAAACCGAAAACTATCGCCGCCAGGTCAAGAATGCAAACTACTCGATTGTCCATCCTGCCAGGGTTAAAAATCCCGGGCTGGGGGCAGCATCACGGGAGGCAGCCGATCTCATAGATCTTTCCATGGACGACGTAAATTCGCCTGAATTTCTTGAGGTCTTTTCCGGGAACCGCCTTGTTCCAGGCATGCAGCCCTTTGCAACCTGCTACGGAGGTCATCAGTTCGGCAACTGGGCAGGACAGCTTGGCGACGGCAGAGCGATCAATTTAGGAGAGATCATCAACCGCAGGGGGCAGCGTTGGGCCATCCAGCTCAAGGGAGCAGGCCCCACCCCATACTCGCGCAGCGCAGACGGCCTGGCCGTCTTGAGATCTTCGGTGCGGGAATTTTTATGCAGCGAGGCCATGTTTCACCTGGGAGTGCCCACAACCCGGGCCTTGAGCCTGATCACCACCGGGGAAAAGGTCATGAGGGACATGTTCTACGACGGCAATCCAAAAATGGAACCGGGAGCCGTTGTCACCCGGTTGTCACCGAGCTTCACCCGATTCGGCAGCTTCCAGATCCACACCGCAAGAAACGAGATCGATCTTTTAAAACAGCTTATGGATTACACCATCAAGACCGATTTTCCAGACCTTGGGGCTCCGTCACCCGGTGTTTACCTTGAGTGGTTCAACAAAGTGTGCGAGGCAACGGCAGACATGATCGTTCACTGGATGCGGGTGGGTTTTGTCCATGGGGTGATGAACACGGACAACATGTCCATACTCGGTTTGACCATTGACTATGGACCCTACGGGTGGCTCGAGGATTACGATCCAAACTGGACCCCCAACACCACGGACGCCCAGGGTCGACGCTACAGCTTTGGAAACCAGCCCGGCATTGCCCTGTGGAACCTTGCCCAGCTGGCCCAGGCCATCCAGCCCGTTGTCAACGACAATGATGCTCTGGAAGAATCCCTGAAAACTTACAGCACCTTTTTTCAGGACAAATGGAACTCCATGATGGCTGAAAAACTGGGGCTGGACCGGTTCAGGCCAGGAACAGATGAAAGGTTGATCACAGAGCTTCTCCAGGTGTTAGCCCTTGTTGAGACTGACATGACCCTTTTTTTCCGCAACCTCGCAGCGGTTGACCCTGACCGTCAAACCCCATCCAGGGATCTTACAGACGCCTATTATAGACCCGAGCAGCTCACAGAAACCTATGTGGACCAACTCGACAGCTGGATCAAGCTCTATGGACAGAGACTAAAAACCGACACCCATGATCCAGGAACAAGACAAGAACGGATGAACCGGGTCAATCCAAAGTATGTGCTCAGAAACTACCTTGCCCAGCTGGCCATTGATAAGGCAGAACAGGGCGACTTTTCCGGAGTCACCGAGCTTCTCCAGGTGATGCGCAACCCCTATGACGACCAGCCGGGCAACGAACGGTTTGCCAAAAAACGACCGGAGTGGGCAAGGAATCGACCCGGCTGTTCCATGCTTTCCTGCAGCTCCTAATATCAAACTACTGCCCAGACTGATGATAGATTGACAAAATGCCCTGCACCTTCTACAAATAATTATTTTAATGTTCAGACCTAAAGGATTAAACCAATGGCCCTGCCCTGGAAAGTTGTTGATAAATTTACCACCGGAGATGAAGGCGTTCTTGAACTTCGCCAAAGGGGAAAAAAGGATTTTCTCATCACGGTTGGCTCCCAGGTGCTTATGAACTCCATGGCCCAGCGATCCGAAATCGCCCTGGGCGAACTCGGGGCAGCTGGCCTTAAGGACCACCCGGCCCCAAGGGTACTTGTGGGAGGCCTTGGCATGGGCATCACCCTCAGAGCCGTTCTTAACACACTGCCTGCAACGGCGGAGATCGTGGTGTTTGAAATCAATCCCCATATTCTCACCTGGTGCCAAGGCCCCCTGGCAGAGCTGACCGACGGCGCTGCAGCAGATTCCAGGGTTAAGGTCAAAATTGATGACGTTGCCAAAGGTATACAAGAGGCATCCAAGGGAGATTCAAACCACCGGTTTGACGCCATTATCCTGGATCTCTACCGGGGACCCCATCCCAAAACTGATAAAAAGAACGATCCCTTTTACGGCTCCCGGGCCATCGAGCAATCGTTCAAAGCCCTGAATCCCGGGGGAACCCTTGCAGTATGGGGAGAAAACCACGATGAGGGCTTCATCCAGAGACTCGGCCATGGAGGTTTTTCAGTCGAATTTAAACGGGTTGGCAAGGGCGGTTATTGCCACGCTGTTTTCCTGGCCTCAAAAAGGCAAGGACCGCAAATTAAAACCCCGGGAGCTTGAACTTCATTGTGACCTCTCCGGTCTGCCGGTCAATGGAGATCATTTTCTCCTGACCATGGGCGTTGTCCATTTTGTAAACTCATAGACCAAATTTTGGCGTTTCTTGACGGCCACCTTGCCGGACAGCTCCCCAAACTTTAGACCCATGCCGGAAAGGTGCCTTGTGATGAGAAATATCATGGTGGTCCAAATCTTTCTTTTCTGAAAGATCTGTAAGCGATAGGAGAACTTTTTTCACAAGGAGGTCCTCTGAAAGACGTTTGACAGTGCTTCTACTCCATATTCACTGATGGCATTCTCGATGGTTTCGATCATTCGGTCAGTATCTTTCGAGATTACGCCTCTTATTGGAACCACATTTGTAGGATGTATCCCGTAAAAAGGAACGTTTTTTAGGTTTATGCCTCTGATGAGTTCTTTTTCTTCTTCAAGAATTTCTAATTCCGTTGGATGCAGAAAATCGCCTTTTTGAATTGCTGCATGAAGTTCGGTACCCTCAAACACGGCGAGAGTTCCTGCCCAAATGAGCTTTGGTTTGGTTTGATTAAGAAAGTAAGCTGTGTGCTGTGCATTCTCAATACCATTGCCACTTCCGGCTACCCCAAGCATGAGGAGGGCCATGTGATTTATTCCTGCTTCATTTAACCTGTAGAGCTGCTTTCGGGCCTCATTTACGGTGTTGCCTTTATTGATCTCCTGCAATACCTTGTCCCAGCCGGACTCTATACCCATATACAGGTCATTGATCCCCGCCTTTTTCAGCGTTTGCAGGTCTTTATTACTCTTGTGCTTGATATTGTTGATAGAAGCGTACATCGTAATGGTATGGCATTCCGGAAAATGATTCCGAATGGTTCCGGCTATTTCCAGGAGTTTTTTTGCAGGCAGGACAAAGGCATCCCCGTTGACAAGAAAGATGCGTTCAGCCCTCCTGTATATCTGGCGTGCCTCTCTCAGGTCCTTTTCGATCTGCTCCAGGTCAATAATGCGAAACTTCACATCGCGGTACATGTTACAGTAGGTGCATTTGTTGTGTGCACAGCCGACAGTTACCTGTAATAACATAGTATCTGCTTCAACCGGCGGTCTGTATGTGGTTCCTTCGAATTGCATAGCTAATAACCCATTGTCCTCTATTGCCTAACGATGAATTATAACCTAACCATATCATGGTTAATTGTATCCTTTTAAAGAATATCATACAATTGCGACGCAGCCGCCTAACTTTGGACATTTGCGGCTTGTCCGTCATCATGTCCGTTGTTGAGATATTTTTGAGAAAGGGTCAAATGTAGGCTTGACCACATTTGCATTTGTATCCCGATTGAAATCTATAATGCAAGAATCAAGGTTTGACCCCATAATCAGGTCGTCAACCGGTATTGCCTCTCTATTATGGTGGCCAGATCCGGACCCTTCCAATAGGGGCTTATCCATCTTGGACGTTGGTCCTTCCACTTGGGATTTGCCCGGCGCCAATGTCCGCGAACCATGAATTTGACCATGAGTGTGCGGCCGGAATCACTTTTTTCAACGGCCTGCAACTCTTTGACATGGGAAATGTTAATTTTTCCGGGAAGATAAATCACTTCCTGGGAAGATAAATATTCAATATCCACCCCCTCCGGGACAGCCTGCCGCCCGGATTTGACCAACGGGCTTGGCCGGGTTTCGGTAACCACATCTGCGCTGGTGGTATAAAGGATGGCATTGATCACCAGGTGAAGCATCCGCCCCATCAATTCCGATTTAAGCACCGGGTCCGGCCGTTTTGCGACCCCACCCTCGCAATGTCCTGCCAGGATCTGATCTAAATTGTCGTGGGGGTCAATTTCCAACTCCCGCACCAGTAAATACGGCCACTGCTCGATAAACGCATCAAAAACAAAAGCAATCTTCACCCGCCTTGGACCGCCGGGCCGCCCGGCCTGTGTCACATATACCGTCAGTATCTGAAGTTTTCGCCCGCCCATGGTGCAGTCCGGTATGTTTGACAGCATTCTCTCGGCAATTTCAAGGGTGAACCGGTCTGTAAACACAAAGGCAAAAGAGGCATAGGGCAATTTCAGCATATCCCCTAGAAGATCCAGTTCGGTATGCCCGAGCATGTATGAAAGGGTGTCTTCAATCCAAAAAGTCTTTCGAAGATGCAATTCGTAATTGATCATATACTCCAGGTGACTTGCCAGCAGGCGCCCCTGTTCCCAAGCCGCATCTTTATCCATGCCCTCTTGAACGGCCCTATCGGTATGGTTCCGGACAAAGCGCTGAAAATCAAGGTTGTCTTCAAGTTCCCCATACTCCAGGGTCATGCCATCATGGAAACCTTCCCAGTTCCGATACCCGGCCGCTATTTTCCGGGCCACCTCCTCTATCCCGCCGACCATACGCTCCATGGCTTCAGCACCTGTAAGGGCCGGATGGCTGCAGTCACGAAAATCCGGATTCTCTTTTTCCAGGCCCAACTCACCCCACATCCATGACGGATCAAACCCGGGCCTACCCTTTGCCAACTCGGTTTCATACATATGCTCAAGGTCCTTAAGCATTTCTATCATCCGCGGCTTAAGCCTTGTGGTCCGGGCGGCCTGGCGGGGCGTAAGGCCATCAAGCATGGGAATGTCCATGTCCAGCCATTTTTTGTAATACTTCTTTTGTTCTTTTTGCAGGGCCTGATCCAGTTGTTCCCTGTCAGCCGGCGACAAACCTTCAAGGCCTTTGTCCGGTTCCGAAGGATTGGATTTCAGCTCCTCCATGGCTTTTTCCAGGCTGGTGTATTCGGTAAGCCTGTGCCGGGCAAGCCCCTTGGCAATCCTGTTGATTTTTGTTTTTCCCTTTTCAACCCACTCTCTGGAAGTAGTCTCCAGAATCAAACGCCGGCCGTCCAGGCGGAAAAAACCGTAAATTCCCTTTTTGCCGTCTTTCGGTTTTGACAGCCAGGTCCAGTTCAACCCCTCGGAATGGCGTTCAAGATCCTTTTGTGAATCAAGCACCGCCTTGAGTGCATCTGAATCATCCACATCAAACCAGGCTTTGGAAATCACCATTTCATTGCCGTCAAAGGTTTTCACACTGGGAATGGGGCCGGTATAAGGTGCAAGCCACATCTGATGATAATCCGGAGGCATCTCCTTGAAAAATTCCGAATCAGGACTCCCCGGACTCTCCTGAATAAATGCCTCATGGGCGAATTGTATCCGGTTTACAACCTGCTCTCGATGCATACGCCCGAACAGGTAAAGCCCCCCGTCGATCTCCGGCCAGCCGGACGCCCCCACCGGCATTATCCGCGCCGCCATAATGTCATGGCGTTTCATCTGCTTTGATCCTGCGATCTCCCTGACCTCCATCACCGCACCCCGGACTAAATCCTTCAGGGTCACCGACTTTCCCGGAAAAACCTTAACCGCCTCGTACAGCCGCACACAGGATCTTGAGGCCATATTCAAAAAACTTAGTTCCCCCTTTGTCAGATCAGGTTCTGTATCAATAAAGTAATGATATAAAGTCCGATCTATGTCGATTTGAAAATCAAAGTAAAACCAGAAATCAAACATGAACTGGCTCATTTCATTAAGCAATTCGTCTTCTTCAAAACCGGGAATTTTTTCATCCAGATCATCCCAAAACAGGTCCATGGCCTCAAGCTCAAAATCGCCCCAGCCTCCGTCAACCACAAAATCTGCCATCTTCATTAGGGCCGACGCTCTTTCTTCCGCCGTATATGCCTGCAATCCGCCGCCGTCCGAAAGACAGCATTTCTTATATTTACGCCCGCTTCCGCAGGGACATGGATCGTTTCTTCCGATTTTTTTCATAGTTCTATCTTCCTGGATATTTTATTTTTTTCCCTTGCCTGAATCATTTTTAATCCCATGAACTGTTTTCCACATTTGCGGGAACTCTATTTCCTTGGGATTTCCGCCCCAGATCATGACCTGTAAATCCCTGGGCATTATTTGAACAATTTCCGTATCACTCGGCCACCATGTCAACGACCCTTCAGAAAATCTTTTTATACACTATTGGAAACCTTGCCCATCATATGACAATATCCCAATATGATGAAAATTTTCGTCCCTGAAAACAAATATATCGCCAGAAAAAGGATTAACCCCACACATCTTACAAGCTGCAATCACATCATCTAAAGCTTCATTGGCGCAGATGATTTTAGGAACAACAAAAATGGTTGCATTGGATGGAATTTGAATCATAATACCTCATGTGGTTTCTGATGTTCGGATTTAAACTTTAAATCTTCCTTCAGGCATTCGACAATGTGGAGCCAGCACTCATGATAGACTTTATCATGAATTTTATACATTTCAAAGGATGTAACACAATTTTGCCCTACCGGTCGGCCAAAGCTGAGAAAGTGGTATTCTTTAACAAGATAGTTGAAGATTTTTTCATTATCAGCAGAGCTTTTGGCATCAATGATTTTAATGGGCTGTAAAGCTGAAAGTTTGCGACAAGCCATGTCTTTTAGTTGACCGTCAGGATGTCGCCAATCCCACAATTCACATACTTCCCGGAATAAACGAGATCTGTTCCATGATGGATTACCATCAAGAAGCAATCGGATTTCCACGACGTCCATTTCTGTTAAAAAACGTCCTTGTAATTTTAACGGCCAGTTCATGGCTTTGAACTATATACATTCATGGCAGTTGAGACCGGAACTTTATGGAAAACTTTTCACTTTTCCGTGTTGCACCCGGGTGTCTTTATTTCTCGGTTCAGCCTTCTATTTAATCGATGATATTTTTCTTCCATACAGTTATTATAGGGTTCGTGATATGTAAAAAAAACAGCATCAAAAAAGTTTGAATTTTACCGTAAGAGGACATACAAAATGACAGATGACCAGAACAAACCCAAAGGGGCCGGTAAAAGTAGTTTTGAACTGATCAACCCGGACAAATTAATGGATATGCTACCGCTAAAATCAGGATCTACTGTTCTTGATTTAGCCTGTGGTAAAGGCACGTATTCCATCTTCCTGTCAAAAATAGTTGGTGAAAACGGACTGGTTTATGCTGTAGACTTGTGGAAAGAAGGGCTTTTATTTTTAGAAGATCAGATTGAAAAACAAAACATTACCAATATCCTGCCTCTCCTGGATGATGCTACCGAGCAAATTGAAATAGATGATTACAGCGTTGACGTCTGCTTGATGGCAACTGTGTTACATGATTTTGAAGAAATGAATAAGACCGGTGCTGTATTGAAACAAATCAAAACCATACTCAAGCCCGGTGGACACCTTGCGGTTATTGAATTTAAGAAAATTGAAGGTCCTCCCGGCCCGCCTGTAAAAATCCGATTGTCTGAGAAAGAGACGGAAAAGATGGTTACCGGATATGGTTTTAAAAAAGTTAAAACCGTTGATATTGGAGATTGCAATTATTTGATGACGTTTCAGGAGACTGATCTTCATGGATGATGACTTTTTTGAAGAGGATGACACTATCTTTGGTGTGGATGATGTTTTTGATTGTATGGTGCTTGATGAACTGGAAAAGAAACAAGGACCTAATAAGAATTCTAACCAAGGGGGAGGTTGTTTTGGTACGTTAATAATCTTCTGCGGAATTTTCTCTGCTATAACTTTTTGTATTCTAAACGCCCACGCTATTTTAAAATAGCTTTGCAATTTTCAATCCTTTTGCATAGGGTAAAAATCGTTGATTTCAGATTGGCAAAAGCCAATGTTAAAAGCAGGATACATTCGACTACAGTGATGCAATTTAACAAAAACATAGAAAAAATAAAAGTAATATAAAATGGATACTGTAGATATAATTGCTCCGGGCGCAAGGGTTGTGATCCGGGATGCGGAATGGCTGGTACGAAAAGTTGATAGGACATCCACAGGTGGCAGGGCATTAACCGTGGTGGGGATCACAGAGCTGGTAAAAAATAAAGAGTCCATTTTTCTTGATCAGATCGATAAAAACATTGAGGTCCTGGACCCTGTAGACACCAAGCTCATCCCCGACCCATCAAGCTCCTATCAAAAATCTATGCTTTACATGGAGAGCCTGCTTCGGCAGACTCCGCCGACCGATGAATATTTGTATATCGGCCACAAAGCTGCCATGGATTCTGTCCCTTATCAGCTTGATCCTGCGATCCAGGCATTGCAGCAGCCCCGTCAGCGTATTCTTATCGCCGATGCCGTTGGGCTCGGAAAAACCCTGGCCTGCGGAATCCTGGTGAGCGAGTTGATCCGGCGGGGCCGGGGCAAACGGATTCTGGTTTTAGCGGTTAAAAGCATGATGACCCAGTTTCAAAAAGAGATGTGGAGCAGGTTTACAATTCCGCTCGTGCGCCTTGACTCCATCGGTATCCAGCGCGTCCGATCCCGCATACCCACCAATCACAACCCTTTTTATTATTATGACAAGGCCATCATCTCCATCGATACCTTAAAACAGGATGCGGAATACCGCACATACCTGGAAAATGCTTTCTGGGATATCATCGTCATTGACGAGGCCCACAATGTCGCCCAACGGGGGAAAGGCTCATCTCAACGGGCAAAGCTGGCCAAACTCCTTTCCGGCCGGTCCGATACCCTTATCATGCTGTCCGCAACACCCCATGATGGCAAAGCCCGAAGTTTTGCCAGCCTGATGAATATGCTTGATCCAACAGCCATTGCAAACCCGGATGAGTACGGTCCTGAAGATATTAAGGGCCTTTTCATAAGGCGCTTTAAAAGAGACATTCAGGATCAGGTAGAAACTGCATTTAAAACAAGGGAGATCAGCAAGGCATATTGTCCGGCAAATGATCCTGAAGAGGACGCTTTCAGTGTTTTTGCAGGTATCAAGTTTGAAAAACTGGACCAGCGATGCGGCGCAGGTCAGCTGTTTAAAACAACGCTTGAAAAGGCTCTGCTTTCCAGTCCGGCAGCGTGTTTGAAAACCATACAAAACCGGATAAATCGGCTTAATAAAGATGAAGACTATTCGGCTCAAAATGATATTTCACAGCTTGAAAACCTTGCATCTGTGGTGGAACGTATCACGCCGGATATGTTTTCAAAATACCAGAAACTTCTGTCTGTTATCCAGGATCGGAAACATGGCTTTGGCTGGACCGGCAAGGCCCATGACGAACGGCTGGTTATTTTTACCGAACGTATTGAAACATTAAATTTTCTCTATCAAAACATGCCGGGCGACCTCGGCTTAAAAGACAATCAGGTTGAAATCCTTCACGGCGGCATGTCGGATGGGGACCAGCAAAAGATCGTAGAAAATTTCGGCAAGGAATCCGAGCCCATCCGGCTTCTCATTGCATCGGACGTCGCCTCCGAGGGCATCAATCTTCATTATCTCAGCCATCATCTGATCCATTTTGACATCCCCTGGTCGCTCATGGTATTTCAACAGAGAAATGGCCGGATCGACCGTTACGGTCAGGAAAAGACCCCTTACATTCTTTATCTTGTTAATCAGACTGAAAACCCAAAGATCAAGGGGGATATGCGTATTCTGGAGCTTCTTATCCGAAAAGATGAAGAGGCGGTCAAGAACATTGGGGACCC
>Ga0265295_1003760_pt1 | contig 21452 bp, 17 predicted proteins | sample Munlansysbiofilm_FD_192503 | JGI IMG/M metagenome (GOLD analysis project Ga0265295, IMG submission 192503) | Leachate microbial communities from a municipal landfill in Southern Ontario, Canada - Methane capture system biofilm | ecosystem: Engineered > Solid waste > Landfill > Unclassified ...
TTGCCATGTTCTGCATTACTCTTTCCCTCCTTACTTGTTCTGCCCGTAGTAGGCATGTGCTCCATGTTTGCGCAGATAATGCTTGTCCAACAAGGTTTGGTCCATGGCCTCATGGTCCTGCCTTCCCAAAAGGATGGTGTGGTACGCCATCATCGCGACCTCTTCCAGAACCACAGCATACTCCACTGCTTTCAATGCATTCACACCCCAGCAGAACGGACCATGGCTCTGGACAAGAACGGCGGGAACCGCCAGCGGGTCGATGCCTTCGAACCGCTCTACGATAACCTTTCCCGTTTCCCATTCGTACTCACCGTTGATCTCATCTTTAGTCATTGCCCGGGTACAGGGAATCTCACCATAGAAGTAATCGGCATGCGTTGTTCCCAAGGCAGGAATACCGTGCTTGCTCTGGGAGAAAATGGTGGCCCAACGGCTATGGGTATGCACAATCGCATTCACCGTGGGGAAATGGTTGAAAAGATACCGGTGGGTGGGCGTATCGGAAGAGGGGTTGTAGCTGCCCTCCACGCGCTTACCACTCTTCAGGTCGACCACCACCATGGAAGCAGGGGTCAACTCAGCATAGGGGACTCCACTGGGCTTGATCACCATCAGTTCCCGGTTCTCATCGACTGCAGAGACATTACCCCAGGTAAAGGTGATCAGATTATGCTTTTCAAGCAGCAAATTAGCCGCACACACTTCTTCTTTCAGGTTTTCGAGCATACGCACTCCTTTGGAAAATCGTTCAAAAATCAGTGTGTTCCAACCCAAGGCCATTGTCAAGGCTATCCAGATTAGTTGCTGAGCAAGGTTTTCATTCTGGCAAAAAAAACGTATGATGGAATTATGCAGAAACGCAAACGATATTTTACGGTACCCGTGTTGGCTTGGTCAGTGAGAGCCATCATGATGGGATGTATTGTCGGCCCGACGATTGCATTACTCACCTACTTGGTCTCGCTGGCTGGGAACATTCGAACAGCCAACCCCCTTGTCCTGTATGCCATCCCGATCGGAGCCTTGCTCACCACCTTGCTCTACCAGCGCATCGGATCCTATCTGAAAGAAGGCAGTTCACAGGTCATTGATATGATCAACCAAGGTATCATGGATATCGCCCACCCTACCAGCATCGGATACAAGCAGGACCAAAACGCCCAAAAACACAGGATCTCCTCAAAAATGGCTCCTTTGTTGCTGGTGAACACCTTCATCACCCACCTCGTAGGAGCCTCGGGAGGAAAGGAAGGTGTGGGTGTTCAGATCGGGGCCTCCATCGGAAGTTATATGGGACGGATTGAGGAACGGGTGTTTCACACGCCGAAACCCATCCACCAGAAGGGCATCTGGCTCATCAGCGGAGCTGGAGCTGCCTTCGGGGCCTTGTTCAACGCTCCCATCGCAGGAACCCTGTTTGGCATGCAATTTTCGAACCCTAAGGTCAACCGCACCGATGCTTTGCTTCCTTGTCTGATTGCCTCTTTCACCGCCTGCATCGTAAGCCAGGCGATGAACATGAAGACTTTGGTTCCCGTCAGTGCAACTTCCTTTCCTTTGAATCTGCAAACCATTCTGATGTTGCTGATCATGTCCATCATCATGGGGCTTGTGAGCCGGCTTTTCTGCCATCTCATCCACTTGACCAAGGGTTTCTTCTCAAAGGTAGCGCCAAATCCCTACAAGAAGGCGCTTTTGGCAAGCGTCAGCTTGCTGCTCGCATCACTGGTCATCTACCGAATCAGCGGAACCTATGCATACAACGGGCTGTCCATTGGCCTCATACTCGAAGCTGAGTATGGCACAACAGATGTCTTTGCCCCATTGTACAAGCTCATCCTCACAGCCCTCACCATAGGCAGCGGGTTTGTGGGAGGAGAGGTGATACCCATCCTGGTAATCGGAGCAACGACAGGTTCCCTTTTTGCATCCTTCATGCCCATCCCGGTCTCAGCCCTCTCCATGTTTGGTGCCATCGGGATGCTCAGTGGATCAACCAAGCTCCCGCTTGCCTGCTTTGTGCTCGGACTTGAGCTCTACGGGTTCGGCAATCCTACCGCACTTTTCCTAGTTTGTTCTATTTCGTTCATTTTCAGCGGCAGATTGGGTATTTATGAACGGCAGATCATCCCTGAAGGGCTTGATGCCGACTGGGAGGTCTAGCGAAAGGGTTGACACATAGGTATCAGGTGCATAATATATGAACAATCAATCATATATTAATATGAGAGGCACCTATGGATACTACCAGAACCTATCGCATTGAAAACCTGGATTGTGCAGCATGTGCTGCAAACCTTGAAACCACCATATCGAAACAACCTGGTGTCAACCAGGTTGCGCTCAACTATCTCGGAAAACAATTGACAGTTGAAGCAAATGAAGCTGCAGAACCTTCATTCTGGAAGCATCTGGAAGAGACGATTGTCCACGAACACCAAGGTGTCCACCTGTTTGCGCAGCAGGATTCACACATGCGCTTGTATACGTTCAGTGGCATCGACTGTCCGGTTTGTGCCCAAAAGGTGGAGGATGCCTTGGGTAGAGCGGACGGAGTACTGGCAGCGCATGTCGATTTTGCAGCCAAGCAGATAAGGATCAAGACGCAAGGACACAAGGACCAAGCGTTCTATGACCATCTCATCGCAGAAGCCAAGAAGGCTGAACCATCACTGGTGATGCATGCCGAGCAGCAGATACAACCAAAAGCCATGAAGTTCAAGATCCATCGCCAAAGCAGGTTCTGGAGAATCGTGTGCAGCGTACTCTTTTTTGCGGTTGCCCTTGTCACCAAGAGTTCTCCCCTATTTCTCCTCAGTTATGTGATCGCCGGCTATGATGTCCTTGCAAAAGCAGGTAGGAATCTTTTGCACCTGCGTCTCTTTGATGAGTATTTCCTGATGAGCATCGCCACCCTTGGAGCGGTGACCATCACAGAGTATGGAGAGGCTGCTGCTGTCATGCTGTTCTACCTTGTGGGCGAATTCTTTCAGGAGTCCGCTGTCACCAAGAGCCGGGATTCAATAGTCGATGCCCTCCATCTCAAAAGTGAGGAAGCACGCATCGTCGCCGGCGGCGGCGTATCCATTGTACACCCCACACAAGTGTCGGTTGGCAGTACCATCCGTGTCTTGGCTGGGGAGCGTATACCCTTGGATGGAAATGTGGTGAAAGGAAGCAGCTCACTGGATACCCAGAGTCTTACCGGAGAATCGCTTCCCCGCACCTGTGAACCTGGCGACGCAGTCCTCAGCGGTTCGGTCAACCTGAGTGCAAGCTTGGATATCGTCACCACCAAGGCTTACGAAGAGAGTACTGCCACCAAGATTCTTCATCTGGTGGAAGAATCATCGGCAAGGAAGGCTCCTACAGAACGATTCATCACGACCTTTGCCCGATATTACACTCCAGTTGTTGTGTTGCTGGCCCTTGCATTGGCCCTCATTCCCTCCCTGTTCACAGGCGATTGGGGAACTTGGACCTATCGTGCTCTGGTGTTTCTCGTAGTGAGTTGTCCTTGCGCACTGGTCATCAGTGTTCCCCTGACCTTTTTCAGCGGCATCGGTCGTGCTGCCCGCGAGGGAATTCTGGTCAAGGGAGGGAATTATCTGGAAGCATTGGCAAAAGCCGATACCTTTGTCTTTGACAAGACCGGCACGCTCACCCAGGGCATCTTCTCCCTCAGGGAAGTTCAGAAAACCGCTGGATCTTGCTTCGATGATGCATACCTGCTCTCACTTGTTGCCTCGGTGGAAAGACAGAGCACCCATCCCTTGGCAAGGGCCTTTGATGCAGTAGAGACCCCCTTCGAAGCCTCTGAGGTCAAGGAGTTCGCCGGAAAGGGAGTGACGGCCACGGTGGACGGACTCAGCATCGCTGCAGGAAATGCCGCATTGATGCGTGACCTTTCCATTTCCATGGAGTCCCAACCCACTGAACAAACTGCCATCTATTTGGCAGTGAATGGGGCGGTGGAAGCTGCATTCCTGATGGAGGATACGCAAAGAAGCAGTGCTCCAGCCATGATGCAGGGTCTCAGGAAACTGGGAGTCCGCACACTCATCATGCTCAGCGGTGATACGCAAAGCCAAGCGCAAAGGGTCAGCTCCTCTCTCGGTCTTGATGCGTGCCATGCCGGTCTGCTTCCACACCAGAAACAGGAACACCTTGAAACACTGGCAAAGGAACATCCCAACCTTGTGTTTATCGGGGATGGAATCAACGACGCACCCAGCCTTGCCGCGAGCAAGGTAGGGGTCGCTCTGGGGGTAAAGGCCAGCGATGCCGCCATTGAGAGTGCCGATGTGGTCATCCTCAGGGATGACCTGAACATGGTGACCCGACTTTTGGCCATCAGCCAAAAGAGCGCGTCCATTGTACGGCAGAATATCGTACTGGCACTTTCAGTGAAGGCCATCGCCTTGGCACTCGGCGCTCTGGGCTTTGCCTCGATGTGGATGGCGGTCATCGCTGATACCGGTCTGACCATCGTTGCAGTGCTGAACTCATTACGCATTCTGTTCAGTCGTCCCTCTCGTTGATTATCAAGAATATGTGTGATATCGTTGCACAGATTGGTTGAAGGATTTACAGCATGAACGAGAAGATGACACGCAATATCGGCATTATGGCACATATCGATGCAGGAAAGACCACCACCACCGAACGGATTCTCTACTATACAGGAGAGAACCACAGGATTGGTGAGGTGGACAATGGTGAAGCAACCATGGACTTCCTGGAACAAGAACAGGACAGGGGTATCACCATTGCAAGCGCTGCAACAACCTGCTATTGGAAGGATCATCAGATCAATATCATAGACACCCCGGGACATGTGGATTTCACAGCCGAGGTGGAGCGATCGTTGCGGGTCCTGGATGGAGCAGTCATGGTGGTATGTGCCGTAGGAGGTGTCGAACCCCAGACTGAGACGGTTTGGCGCCAGGCAGATACCTACCGGGTTCCCCGCATTGCATTCATCAACAAGATGGATCGCCTAGGTGCGAACTTTGCTGAGGCAGTCAATGAGATAAAGACCAAGCTTGGGGCTAATCCGATTCCCCTTTTCATTCCGGTAGGTTCCGAGCAGAGCTTCAGTGGGATCATCAATGTATTGGCCAGGACCTATCTGGTCTACAGCCAGGATGACCAGGGCAAGACCTTCCATGAGGAGGAGATTCCCGCTTCCATGGTGGAAGAGACGGAGATGTGGTATGACCGGTTGATCGACAGCGTCTCCTCCTTCAGTGATGAGATCACTGAACTTTACTTTTCCGGAGAGCCCATCGGCATCGACCTGATCAAGAAAACCATCAAGGAAGCAACAATCCAACGGCAGGCTCTCCCTGTTTTTGTCGGCTCATCGCTCAAGGATATCGGTGTGCAGGCGTTGCTTGATGGAATCGTTGATTACCTTCCCTCCCCTTCCGAGGTCCCCCCGATCAACGGCGTCCATCTGAAGACAGAGAAACAAGTCGAGATTCCGTATGCAAAGGACAAACCCCCGTTGGCCCTGATCTTCAAGATTCAGGTCGATCGCGAGTCCGGTCCGATGACGTTCGTCCGGGTGTACAACGGTACCATCCGCAAGGGCACTGCCCTGATGAACATCACCAAGAAAAAGCGTGAGCGTGTCAACCGCATCCTGCGCATGCATGCCAACCGCAGCGAGGAATTGAGTGAGCTCGAGGCAGGAGACATCGGGGTGATCATCGGCTTCAAGGAAGGGCGTACCGGAGATACCATCGGCAGTGAAGGTGCACAAATCCTTTTGGAAGAGATGAACTTTCCCATCCCAGTCATTTCTGTTGCCATCGAGCCAAACACCCTCAGCGATGGGGACAAGCTTCGCGCTGCCCTTGCTGTGCTGGCCCAGGAAGATCCCACCTTCACCTACCGTGATGATGAGGAGACCGGCCAGCTGGTGATCAGCGGTATGGGCGAGTTGCATCTGGATGTGCTTGTCACCCGACTTACCAAGGAGATGAAAATCCAGGCGAGAGTGGGCAAACCGCAGGTCACGTACCGCGAGTCGGTCACCAAGCGAACCTCGGGGACAGAGACTTTCTCCAAGGTCCTTGCAGGCAAAGAAAATTCGGCTGGCTTGGGCATCACCATCAGCCCGCTTCCCAGCGGAAGCGGCAACCGCTATGTATGCAGTGCCAAAGTGCGTGGAATGGCTGATGAGTATTATGAAGCCATCAAGCGTGGTATCACCAATGCATTCAAGGGAGGTATCCAGTACGGGTATGAGGTCTGCGATCTTGAAGTGGACGTCACCTCCATTGAGTACAACGAACTGACCGCTTCCTCCTTTGCGTATGAAGCGTGTGCAGCGATGTGTTTCGATAAGGTGGCCAGGACGGCAGACCCTGTCATGATGGAACCGGTGATGAAGCTGACGGTCATTGTTCCTTCCCAATACGTGGGGGAAGCCATCTCTTCGGTCACCAGCCGTGGCGGCTTGGTACACAGCATCGAGAGCCGACCTGCTAGCGAACAGATCCATGCCCAAGCTCCTTTGGCCCAATTGTTTGGCTATTCGACGGCGCTCCGTTCAGCGACGCAAGGAAGGGGAACCTTCTCCATGGAGTTTGATCATTACGAGCCGAAAACACGCTGATCGTCATGAAAATTGTCAATTTCGCGGACCAATACCTAGCGAAAAGTCACAATCCATGGCTAGAATGTATTACAACAACTGAAAATAGTAGACTGTAGGAGGAAGTGAAGGTTCACAAATAACAAACAGTCTCAGAATTGCATTTACAACAGAGGAGTACAACATGGCAAGAAGTTACAATTTGCAGGACATTTTCGCAAGAAATCTAAAGGAACGTAGACGCAAGCTGTCTCTGACACAGGCACAACTCGCTGAGAGAATTGGCGTTTCTACTTCATTCGTCACAGAAATCGAGACATCCAGAAAAGCTCCGTCCTTTGCGACCATCGAGAAAATCAGTGCCGCACTTGATGTTCCGTGTTGGACTTTCTTCTGTGAAGATGGCGACAAACTTCCCAACGACGTCACAGTAATTGATCAGTTTGCATACAAACTGAAACAGGACATCGGTCATATCATTGATGTGAATATCAGCATGACCCGCTAGGGAAAACAGTAAAACATTCCTCCGGAATCTTCAGGCAGATGCATTGAATTATGCATCTGCCATTTTGTGCATCCAAAGAATTCTTTTGACATATGGGATTATGGGGCGTACCATTGTTTCATGCGTTCTGGATCACCACGGGTTCGCAGGGTGATCGAAGGAGGAATTATGAGCGTTGTAAGCACAGACTTGAGGAATGTCGCCGTCATCGGCCACAACGAAACCGGGAAAACCACACTGGTTGAACAGATGTTGTTCTACGCAAATGTGATTTCCCGGGCAGAAACAGTAGCTAGCGGAAAAACCACCAGCGACTTTACTGAAGAGGAGATCAACCACAAGATTTCCATTCACGCATCCCTCGCTTCCCTGAACTGGGAAGGAAAGACACTCAATTTCATAGACACTCCGGGAACCGCAGGGTTCATCGGTGAGACCATTTGCGGATTCCGCTCTTGCGAGACAGCCCTCATGGTCGTGGACGGACGCGATGGCGCACAGATCGAAACAATCAAGCTGTGGCGCTACCTTGATGATCGAAACAAGCCGCGAGCAGTGTTCATCAACAAGATGGACAGAGACCGCGCTGATTATACCCATGTAGTGGAAAACCTGAAAGAAACGTTCAAGACAGCCTTTGTCCCGGTCGTAATCCCCATTGGCAATGGCAAGGACTTCACCGGTGTCGTCAACCTGATCGAGAACAAAGCATATTTCATGGACAAGAGCGGAAAGGAGACCGTTGGGGATATTCCTTCCGATCTGGCTGATTATGTGGAGCAATACCGCAACGATCTGATCGAGAATGCCGCAGAGGGTGCAGACGATCTGATCGAAAAATACTTTGAAGCAGGTACGCTGGATAGCGATGAGATTCGCAGGGGCCTGCGCGAAGGCATGAACGACAACCGTGTAGTACCCGTTTTCTGCGGTGCAAGCGAACAGGGTTCGGGCATCATAAGCTTGCTGAACTTCATCCGGAACAACTTCCCCAAGCCACTCGGAAAGCTTGACTGGGCTCTTGCAGAGGATGGGTCTTCAGTTGAGTTCCCCATCACCGAAGAAGGAAGTGCAGCGGCAGTGGTATTCAAGACCACCATCGACCAGTTCAGCGGCAAGCTGAGCTTCATCAAGGTTTTGCGCGGGACTGTAAAGGGCGAGACTGAGCTCTACAATCCTGAACTCAGCCGCAAGGAACGCCCGGGTAAGGTTTATCGCTTGGTCGGAAAGAAGCTTATTGAAACCGACGGTCTGGTAGCTGGCGACATCGGCGTGATTGCAAAGAGCAACATTGCCACCACCAATGCCACACTGGTCGAAGGCTCGGACCAAAAGTTGCGCTTCAAGCCCCTCGCCTTCCCCCAGCCAACATACAGTCTGGCCATCAGCTCAGATGACAAGAAGAGCGAAGTCAAGATGAACGAAGCCTTGCACAAGGTTACGGAAGAGGATCTGACGTTCCGTATCAAATTCAATGAGGAGACCAAAGAGAATGTCGTTGCCGGCATGGGTGAACTGCATCTGAATATGATCCTTGACAAGATCAAGGAGAAGCAAAAGATCAACATCCAGACCAAACTGCCTCGTGTCGCCTATCGCGAGACGATCAGCCGAAAGAGTGGCATCGCTGAATTCTCCCATAAGAAGCAGAGCGGCGGCCATGGACAGTATGCACGCGTACTCATTGAGATCGAACCGCTTGAACGGGGAGCATATTACTCATTCACCAACGCCATCAAGGGCGGATCGGTGAGTAAGGGCTATATTCCCGGTATCGAGAAAGGCTTGCATGAGCAGATGGAAGAGGGATTCCTTGCTGGGTATCCCATGATGGATATCGGCATCACCCTCATCGATGGCAAGGAGCATCCCGTCGACTCCAGTGAAATGGCCTTCAAGCTTGCTGCCAAGGGAGCAATGAAGATGGCTCTGGAAAAAGCGGGGACCGTGCTACTTGAACCAATCATGAAACTCAGTGTATATATAGAGAACAGTTATTTGGGCGACATCCTTTCCGACCTTTCGGGGAAACGAGGACGGGTGCTCGGTCAGGATGATATGGGGCATTTGCAGTTGGTCAAAGCGCAGGTTCCCCAGGCAGAACTGCTCAACTATGCCATTGACCTCAAGTCGATGACCAGTGGAACAGGAAGCTTTGAGATGGAGTTCGACCATTATGAACCACTGAGCGGCAAGCTTGCCGACGAAGTGATCAAAGCCTACAAGGAATCCTTGAAGGAAGAACAGGAGTAGGTTTGGTGGTGGACAATCAGAAAAAATGTGTGCATTTCTGATTGCTTGAGAGTGAATTTGTAGAACCTTGGAAGGGAGCTTGCGGCGGCAGGCTCCCTTCCCTCCTTTCAGCGCTTTTCGAACCACACCTCATTGATGGGATGGTTCTTGTCCAAGCCTTTCTGTTCAAATTTGGTAGTATCTCGCCAGGTCACAGGAGGACAGAAACCCTCATAGGGATTAAGCAGACCTTCTGTGGAACCAAAGACATCCAACATTTGATAGGCATACTCCTCCCAATCGGTGACACAGTAAATGTATCCGCCTTCGGTGAGCTTGGAAGCAAGCAAGGAAGCGAAAGGAAGCTGGATGAGTCGACGCTTTTGTTGGCGTTTCTTCGGCCAGGGATCGGGAAAGAAAATGTGAAAACCTGCAACCGATCCATCTGCAACCATGTCCGTAAGTACCTGCACAGCATCAAAGCGCATCAGCCTGACATTATCCAGGGATTGCGATCCCACCTTGTCCAACAGTTTGGCAAAGCCGGAAAGAAACACCTCAAGACAGAGGTAGTTGTACTGGCTGCGTTCTTTTGCGATGCGTTCGGTTGCCGTCCCCATCCCAAAGCCGATTTCAATGACTACCGGCTTGTCGTTGCCGAACACCTGCTTCCAGTCCAATATGCGTTTCTCGTAGGGAAGCCCATAGGCAGCATAGTAGTTTTTCACCGCCTCCACCTGGTAGGTCCTGAGGTAGGATGAACGCAGTACATAGCTTTTCACTTCACGCTCAGTGCCTTCCTCCCTGCTCTCCACCCATTTGAGCTCGGGAATATCCTGAAAAATCGTATCCTGGTTCTCTTGCATATAACTCCTACAGCAATCGTTGCAGCTTCTCCATCAGAAAGAGAGCCTTGTCCTTGAGGGAAACCGCATCGGTTTTCATATACATGACATTCATCCGTCTCATGTCGAGCCAGACGCTCTTGTTGCTCAGTGCGATGAGGTTCATCACCTTGTTCACATTCAGGTTTGCAACCTTGCCGAACTCGATGGCCACCACCTGTTTGCGGTCGGTAAGATGGATGATCGAAAGCTTGCGGCATATGATCTTGATCTCCGCAATATACAGCAGATTGGCCACCTCCTCGGGAAGCGGGCCGAACCGGTCGGCCAGCTCGCTGGAGAGAGCTTGCAACTGTTCCTCATTGGCAATTGAGGATATCTTGCGATATACGTCGAACTTCACCGATGGAGCCTTGATGTAAGTGTCTGGAATGAAACCGGTATAGTCGAGTTCGAGGAATACTTCCTTCTCCTCTTCCTTCAGCCCAGCCTTCTGCAGGCTCCTGATCGCTTCATCAAGGATACGGATGTACATATCCAGTCCCACAGAGGCAAGCTGGCCGCTCTGTTCTCTTCCGAGCAGATTTCCTGTTCCCCTGATTTCCATATCCTTCATCGCCACTTTGAACCCAGAACCAAGCTCAGTGTGCTCGCTGATGATTTTCAGACGCTTGACCGCGATTTCACTCAATGCACTTCCTTGGGGATAGAAAAGGTAGGCGTGTGCCTGCTGGTCGTTTCGGCCCACCCTTCCGCGCAGCTGGTAAAGCTGGCTCAGTCCGTACAGGTCAGCCCGGTCGATGATGATGGTATTGACGTTGGGAATGTCGATTCCGTTCTCAATGATCGTGGTGGAAACCAGGACCTGGATTCCCTCATGCACAAATCGGCGCATCGTATCTTCCAGTTTGGTGCTGTCCATCTGGCCGTGGGCACTTTCGATGATGACATCACCGAGCAGCTTGGAGAGCTGGAAGACCACTTCATCGAGACTCTCGATGCGGTTGTGGAGGAAAAAGACCTGTCCGCCCCTGCTCACTTCCTCCCTGATTGCCTTCACGATGGTCTGCTCGTCGTACTCCCCGATGTGCGTCTCGATCGGGCGACGGGCGATGGGAGGGGTTGCCAAGAGGGACATGTCCCTGATCTTGAGCAGCGACATGTACAGGGTACGCGGAATGGGGGTGGCACTGAGGGAGAGCGAGTCGATGCTCGTCCGCAGCGTCTTGATCCTCTCCTTGTCCTTCACCCCGAACCGTTGTTCCTCATCGACGACCAAAAGGCCCAGATCACGATAGAGGATATCTTTTTGGAGGATGCGATGGGTACCGAAGAGTACATCCACCTTCCCTTCAGCAACTGCAAGCAGCGTCTGTTTCTGCTCCTTCTTGGGAACTATCCTGGAAAGCTGTGCACAACGCACGGGAAAGGTCCCCAAGCGCTTGAGAAAGTTCTGGTAGTGCTGTTCGGCAAGGATGGTGGTGGGAGCGAGGAAGGCAACCTGCTTGCCTCCCATCACTGCCTTGAAGGCAGCGCGGAAGGCAATCTCGGTCTTGCCGTAGCCGACATCGCCGCAAACTAGGCGGTCCATGACCTTCGGCATCTCCATATCCGCCTTGATGTCCTCAATGCAAGCCAACTGGTCTGCTGTCTCATCAAACGGGAAGGAAGCCTCGAACTGCAGTTGCCAATCGGTATCCTTGGGGAATGCAAAGCCAACACTGTTCTGGCGCTTCGCATAGAGCTCGATCAGATGTTTTGCCAGATCCTCAGCGTTCTTGCGGGCTCTTGCTTTCTTGTTCTCCCAGCCCTGGCCTCCAAGCTTGTCCTTCTTGGGTGTACCGTTGTCACTGCCGATATAGCGCTGCACGAGGTTTGCCTGTTCAATGGGAACATAGAGCATCTCATTGTCAGCAAAAGCAATCTTGATGAAATCGCGTTCGCGGTCAAAACTGGATACCCGGTCGATTTTCACAAACTGCCCCACCCCATAGTTCACATGGACCACATAGTCACCTTCATTGAGGTCAACAAAGGAGTCCAGGGGGGACGACTGGGTATGCTGCAATGTCTTGACCACCTGCCTTCTGCGTCCAAAGATCTCGTGTTCACAGATGGCAATGGCTTTCAAGGAGGGTATGGAGAATCCTCCACTCAGCTCACGATTCTCCCAGGTAAGGAAGGGAAAGGCACTGAGCATCTGCATCAGGCGCTGGCGTTGCACTTGGTTTTCGGTAAAGACTGTCACCCTCCACCCCTGCTTCTCCAAGCTTTTCAGCTCTTCCTTGAGCAAGGTGAAGTTCCCAAAATATGACCTCGGTCCCTCGATGTCGAACGAATAGGCATCCTTTTGCTGACCGGCAATGTCCATGATCACAATGGAATGCGCTGTCTCCTTTTGGAAAGCGGGAAAGTCAAAGAGCAACTCATCGGGCTTAGGTGCCTGACGGTCGCTGAGAAATGCTTGGCGGTACAGCGCTTTTGCCTCAAGCTGGAGACTGTGATAGCTGGTAGCAAGACGCTGGTCACCAACAAAACAGAAGAAGTCATCCGGCATGAAATAGGAACGTATAGAAGCTGTGGCCAACCCTGCTTCGGCATCAAACAGCGAGATGCTGAGTTTGGGCAGGGTTGCGATGGTCTCTTGGGTGATGGGGTTGTAGGTACTGATCTTTCCCACCGTGTCCCAATCGGCATAGATGCGGTACGGATGCTCGCTCTCAAAAGGAAACACATCCAGCACCTCACCGCGAAGACTGAATTCCCCCATGGTTGAGGTGGTAACCGTATGCACATACCCTGCATTGGTAAGAAGCTGTGCAATGTTGGTACTGTCGAAGGAAGAGCCCTTCTTGATGTGCAGGCTGGATTGTTCCAGAACTTGCGGAAGGATAACCGGAGCAACAAAAGGCCTGAGATGGGTGACGATGAGGCCGTTTTTCATCTCCTGGATGGCGCTGAGCCTGGAAAATTGCTCATATTCCACATTGTCAGCTTGAAAAGGCGTATACAGTTTCCTTCCGTTTCCCGGAAGGTAAAGCGTTCTCATCTCCTGCCCACCCAACGGGGTTTGCATCACACGGGAAGCATCCGTATCGACGCCACTGTCCTTCAACAGCTGCAGGGCGCTGTCCTCTGTCGGGCAGATGACCCAGACTCGCCCTTTTATTTTTCGTGCGACAAGACGCAGAAACTCCGACAAGGGATACCCCTCGAGTCCCTGCAAGGCCAGAGAGCGCTCTTCGGCATGGAATGCCTTGTATGCTGGTGAGGTTTTGATATAGGATTGAACAAGTTCTGATAATGGGGTTTGCATAAGCGCCATTACCCTACCATGAGCAAGAAGGTTATGCAAGAGAATGGAATTATCACTCGATAGAAAGGCATTGGATGAGTTGAGCGAGGTGGTTCGTTCCTGTGGCCGTATGGCCAAAGAAAATCAGGCAACCATTCACCGCTCGTATAAGAGCGATGGAACGGTACTCACCGAGACAGACCTGGCAATCTCCGGCAAAATTCTTGCAGTGGTATCCCGTCTCTTTCCCGAGGCAAACATCATCAGCGAGGAGACTCTGACCCCCTACAAGGAGGATGCTCCCTGCACCTTTGTACTCGATCCCATCGACGGCACCGATGTCTACTCCCAAGGACTTCCCTCCTGGGCTGTAGCCTTGGGCATCCTTGACCGTGACAGGAAACCAGTGGGTGCCATGATCAGCTGCCCTCGCTGGGGACTTGGGGAAGATGAACTGTACGTTCGCCTAGACCCCGGCAAGGAGCTGTTGGTCAACGACCGTCCGTTCACCATGCAAGGGGCGAAAGATTTTCCTCATCAGATCACCATGGGTTCAAGCGGACAGCGATTGATGGACTTCACCCATTTCACAGGAAAAATCAGGATATTCGGCTCTTCCATCCTTCATATGCTCAGCCCGGTGCTCTATGAGCACATCCAGGGATGCGTAAACCAAAGCTGTTATATATGGGACATCGCATCCGCCCATGCAGTGTTGTTGCATTGCGGAATGGACATCGAGTATGTGAACGGCAAGCAATTCGTATACGATGATGCATTCATGCTTGAGCGCAAGCCGTTCTCGCCTTCTTTCTATGCAGGAACGAAAGAGTGCATCAAGGCGCTGGGCAAGGTGTTGCCTCCCAAATGATCATTGGGGAAGCTTTTGCTTCTCGCTCCAGCTCCGTGCAAGGTACATGAAGGGTGTGTCGAGCATTGCGACCACCCATTTCAGCACGTAGGTGCTGATCATGATCTGGATCAGCACTGAGCTTGGATATACTCCTAAGAATGCAATGAGCGTGAATACCAGCGTGTCGATGAGCTGGCTGACAAAGGTACTGAGATTGTTCCGCAGCCACAGGGTGTTTCTTCCCGGTTTCTTCCGTTTCCAGAAATCGAAGGCCCAGATGTCATGCAGATTGCTGATCACGTACGCTATAAGGGAACCCAGGGCGATGCGAGGCATCAGACCGAATATCAGGCTCAACGAAGGATTCGCAATATCTGAGGAAGCCGGCTCAAACAGCAGGGCGACCTGCATGATGATGGTCATGGCAAGAAGGCTGAAAAACCCGATGGCCACAGCCTTGGCCGACTCGCGCTTTCCATAAAACTCTGTGAGAATATCAGTGGCGAGAAACCCGGTGGCATAGACGATGTTGCCCAGCGTTGCCTCCAAGCCGAAGAGCATGACATTCTTGGTCACCTGGATATTTGCAAGGATGACACTGATCGGCACCCAGATGTAGAGACCCATCTTCCCCCAGAGGCGAAAAGCAAGCATGATCAGCACAAAATTCAAGACCAACATCACAAACCAATACAGCTCATTCATGATTCATTCCTTATGGGGCTTGGCAACCTTCACCAGCGTATAGGGATGCTTTTCCAAACCAAAACAGCGGATCACTTCATCCAGGAAGGTGGCACGAACTGCTGCGATGACCGATACAGCATCCGCTGCCAAGGCCAAGCGAAAAGAAGGGGCAAATCCCCCACCTCGCAATTCCAACTTCCCGATCTCATCGAAGAAAACCACGTCGCACTGGGTGAGATCAGTCTGAACCTGCGCATTAGCCCAAGCGAAAACCGACTCATCCACAGAAAAACGGCCCAAGCGCAGTGAGCCCAAGCTCGTCTCCTCGCTGAAGGCCAGACGCGATTCACCGTTTGCCAAACTGTTCAGTCTATACCAAGTTTTTTCGGGATTTGCAAGAGTAAGAAAGCCCCCTACTGCATGGTTCTGCTTGTAGTGGGTGGAGAGCATGTGCCTGAGGGTGGTGGTTTTTCCACTGTCACGATCACCGACAACCAGAATCAGCTCAGCTGACACCCAAGAACCCCTGCAGAACGTCAAAGGCCTTCATCGAGTCCTCGCGTTTGATGACAAAGGTAAGCTCATTCATGGTGGATACGATCTCGATTACGTTGATTTGTTCCCACGCAAGATGGCGCACGGCCTCGTATACTATTCCGGGAGTCTGCAGGAAATCACCGGTGAATACCAGTGAGAGCGCCACCAAGTCATCCATCTGGTTGAGCACTTCCTCATCCTTGGCAAGCTCGCTTACCAGCTGGCGATACTTCTCGCTGACAGCCAGCGATACCTCGTGACTTCCCAAGGTGATGTTCAGAAAGTCACCTTTCTCAGTGGAAATCTGCCCGTACAGGGAGCCGAGCTTGCTGATGAAACTGTCCCGCCGAACCAGATTCAGGTCGAAGATGTTGGTCTTCATCACTATGCCATACTCGACATTGCCCTTGTCCTGCTTCAGGCTGGCTCGCTTCAGCTCTTCTGCATAACGCCTGAGAGCCATGACGATGGCGCTGGCCTTCACTTCCTTTCCGTACGCTTTCTGCACCTCGTCTTGGATGGAGGCTGCGTAGTTGCTGAAGCTGAGAATCCCCTTGATGAGCATCTCATGGATGAACGGGGATTTGTCCACGATACGTTTAACACAGCTACTTACTGAATCAGCCATACATCCTCCGATATGTTACTATTATCACAATCAGCAATAAATTACAACAAAATTACTCAATAATTTTCTGTTTATCCATATCGCTATTCAGAGAAATGCATGCAACACCTTCTACATATAGCGCTCTTTCCTTGCCTAATTATGAAATTACCCTTCCATAGGACACTATTTGCTTGTATTCACCACTGAGGGGTTGTACACTGATTTCATCAGGAGAAACTTCATGCGATGCCCACACTGCTCCTCAGATGACGACAAAGTACTGGAATCCAGGCAAAATTCAAGCGCCTCAACCATCAGAAGAAGACGCGAATGCAATGTCTGCGGTTATCGGTTCACCAGCTATGAACGCATCGAGGACAAACCTCTGATGGTCATCAAACGCGATGGCAGAAGAGAGCCCTTTGACTTGAACAAACTTGGGCGGGGTATCCGCTCATGCACCGAAAAGCTGAAGATCAGCGAGAACCAGATAGATTCCTTGCTGCAGAGCATCGAGGACGCCATCATGCTCAAGGTCGGAAGCAAGCGGGAAATAGCCAGCAGTGACATCGGTGATGAGGCCCTGAAGCAGCTGAAAGAGGTGGATCTGGTGGCATATGTGCGCTTTGCGGCAGTGTACAAGGCGTTCAATGATCTGGGCCAGTTCATAGCTGAAATCCAGAAACTGGGCAACGAACTGCTCTAGCGGGCGTCAAACCACTTCCCGGTGAGGGAATGCTCAATGGTATCGTTCAAATGCTCGGGCTTGAGGATTTCATTCGCACAGTCCAGGCAGAAGTTGTCGCTCATTCCAGCGATGTAATCATAGATGAGCCGGCCTAGATTCCCATCGTGCTCCTCGTAGGCGCTTTTCATATCCATTAGATGATGGTAGAAACCCATGGCAAGCATGTTCTTCTCCTCTACGTACTGTGCCTCCTCGAAGCCGTAGGTATCCATCAGCATTCTGAGGTAGTCAAGGATGAGAGAGAAAAGACGGGTGAAATAGCGTTCATACCCCTCAAGCATCGGACTCTTGTAGATGTGCGTGTAGTTGAACCGGATCATGGCTTCCACATAGGGAAACAACTCATCGCTGAAACAGATGCCTTCCTTCTCATTGGAGTGCTCAATGACATCCACCACCAACGTATCGATGATCTGTGCGTTGCGTCGGCCCAAATGAAGGGCAACGTCATCGGGCAACTCCTCCTTGCGAACAAGACCCAGTCGGCAAGCATCCTCAAAATCCCGACCCAGATAGGCTATGGTGTCGCTGAAACGAACCACCGCCGCCTCATAGGTTGCAGGAAGCAACTCTTTTCGGGTGGTGATGGTGTCAAGATTCCTCACTGCAAAGGTCGGCTTGATCGCCTTGACCAGGTGTTCTCCATTGTGGCAGACAATCCCATCACGAACCGCATAGGTGAGGTTCAGCCCTTGGCCTTGGTTGCTCAGAAACTCAACGACCCTGAGGCTGTTCACCTCATGCTCAAACGGAGGAAAGTTTGCGTTTTGCATCGCTTGGGAAAGAATTTTTTCCCCTGTATGGCCAAAGGGTGTATGCCCAAGATCGTGACCCATACCGATGGACCAAGCCAACTCGCTGTCCAAACCCAGTCCCCTGCAGATGGAAGAGGCGATGGAAGCGACATGCAGGCAGTGTTCCATCCTTGTGCAGATATGGTCATTGCTCGGAGCGAAAAATACCTGTGTCTTGTGTTTCAGCCTGCGAAACGGCGAGGAGTGGATGATGGCAGTGGTATCACGATAGAAAGGTCCACGCACATCCTCACTCTTTGGTATTCTGCGTCTGGTGAGATCAAACTGGGAGATCTTGTTTTGTAATTCCATAGTTATTCCCCAAATAGGTAGCCTATGGTATCATGACAGAAGACTCTTTGGATAGCGGAGGTTCCATGGTTGAGATCTATGCACTTCCTTTGGTGTGCTTGCTTCTGAATTTCCTCGCCTTTGCAGCCTGCCTGAGATTTCTCTTCTCCCGACAAGGCCTGTATTGGATTGTGCCGCTCTTCCTCACGCTCTTCATTCTTTGGCCGAATGCGCTGAACCTCTATACGGTGGCAAGCGACATCTCCAAGGTCAGCCTACCCTACACCTATTCCGATCTCCAGCCGCTGTTGCTCTCTCTCTTCTGGTACGCCATGATCGTTACCTTCCATTACGCCTTGAAGAAGACCATCCGCGTCAATCACTATGAGGAGCAGGTACGCAAGAATCTGTTTGAGGCACGCTACCAGATGGCTGTGGAGGCCTCTGTACACAAGCGAAAGGAGCAACGACGGAAACAGTACTACACCAACCAACCTGCTGTGGTACCCACCCTCGATGCCTACAGCCCTGCATGGGCTGACCTCTTCGACCAACGCTGAGTATGGACGACCACCTCTTCTTCTGTGGCATCAAGCACAGCGGGAAATCCACTCTTGGCCACCTGTTTGCCCAAGAACTGGGCTTGGGATGGGCAGATCTTGATGATCTAGTGCTTCAGCAGGTGCCTTATCCATCCATCCGCTCCTTTTACCACGAGCGAGGCAAGGATGCGTTCATGCAGGAAGAGGTGAAAGCACTCACCTCCTTTCTCAGGAATTGTGCATCCAGGACAGTCATCAGCCTGGGCGGAGGAGCTGCTGACAACCAAATGCTGATAGATCTTGCCAAGGCAAACGGAAAGCTCATCTACTTGGTGGTTCCCGAAGAAGTTCTCTATCAACGCATCATGCGCGGGGGCATTCCTCCCTTCCTGGATGCCAGCGATCCGCGGTCTTCCTTCAGCACCCTCTATGCCAAACGACATGAGCGCTATGGAAACATCTGTGATTTCATGATAGAATTGCCCAATTATCCGGATCTCCACGACACGGCAAGATTCCTTGTCGAAACGCTACGGAACGAGGTATGAAATGGGACACAACAGTTTTGGCACCGCATTTACCATCACCACGTTTGGTGAGTCGCACGGAGAAGCCCTCGGGGTCATCGTCGACGGTGTAGAGCCTGGTTTCCTGATCGACCAAGAGGCTTTGCAAAGGGAAATGGACAGACGCCGTCCCGGCTCGAACCAGACAGGAACCGAGCGCAACGAAATAGACAAGCTCACCATTCTCTCCGGCTTGTATGAGGGCTACACCACAGGCACCCCCATTGCCATGATCCTGTACAGCACCAACCAAAGGAGCGCGGATTATTCGCATCTGAAGGATGTCTTCCGACCGGGCCATGCCGACTGGACGTTCGAACAGAAGTACGGAAGGCGGGATATCCGAGGTGGAGGCCGTTCATCAGGCAGGGAAACCAGTGCCCGTGTAGCAGCCGGTGCCCTTGCCAAGCAGTTGCTGGCAAAACGGGGGATACAGATACAGGCAGGTACGGTGCAGGTAGGGACGATCAAGGCCCAAAAGCGTGATTGGAACGATCAAGATCCGATTCTGAGCTGTCCTGACCGTGAATCTGCCCAGTCCATGATCTCCCTCATCGAGGAAGTCCGGCAACAAAAAGATAGTATCGGAGGGGTGATAGAGTGTCGTGTCCAAGGACTCCCCGTGGGACTGGGAGAACCGGTGTTCGGCAAGCTCGATGCCCTGCTCTCCCATGCGGTGATGAGCATCGGAGCAGTCAAGGGAATCCAGTTCGGTGATGGGTTTGCCTGTGCATCCATGCGTGGAAGCGAGTGTAATGACCAGCGAACCAGCGAAGGCTTTCTTTCCAATCACAGTGGAGGCATCCTCGGAGGAATCTCCAGTGGCCAAGAGTTGATCCTGCAAGCAGCGATCAAGCCGACATCATCCATAGGAAAGCCTCAACTGACAGTGAACAAAGCCAACGAGACGGTGACGTTGGAAGTGCAAGGACGGCATGATCCCTGCATCTGCGGCCGTGCAGTGGTGGTCGTAGAGGCCATGGTTGCCATCACGCTGCTCGATCTCTACTACACTGCGTTCGGAAAAGCATGATGCAAGACACCCCCCTGATCGTACAAAGTGACAAGACGTTGCTGCTGGACGTACACCACCAGCGAAGCGAGGAATGCCGGGCAGATCTGGTTCGTTTCTGCGAACTGATCAAGAGCCCCGAGCACATGCATACCTATACGCTCAGCGCCATATCATTGTGGAATGCTGCAGCAAGCGGCATACAGCTGGAGACCATTCTCGATAGGCTTACCTACTGGAGCAAATTTCCGATAGCTGAAAGTGTCCTGTTCTACGTGAAAGACATGGCTTCCCGATGGGGCAAGGTCAAGCTTACCGAAAGCGATGATCCACGATATTACCGGCTTGAGGTGGGAAGCGAACGCATCAAGAGCGAATTGCTCCAGCGCAAAGCCCTTTCCAAGCTGCTTGTGCTCAAGGACAGCAGTACCTTTCTGCTCGAAACGTATGCCAGGGGAGAGGTGAAGCTGCAGCTGATCAAGATCGGCTACCCTGTTGATGACAGGATCCGCCTCAATGCAGGGCCTCCCTTGCCGATTTCCCTGAGAACTCAAACCAAAACCGGGAAGGATTTTATCGTTAGGCCCTACCAGAAAATGGCAGCCGATGCTCTCTTGGGCGATTTGGGCCCGGGTTGCGGCTTTGGTACCATCGTGTTGCCCTGCGGGTCGGGAAAAACCGTAGTGGGCATGGAAATCATGCAAAGACTGGCTACGAAAACATTGGTGGTCACCACCAATGTGGCTGCAGTACACCAGTGGATGCAGGAAATCCTGGACAAGACCGATCTGACTGAGGAACAAGTCGGTGAGTATACCGGCGAACGCAAGATTGTGCGTGACGTCACCGTCTGCACCTACCAAGTCCTTACCTATCGTCCTGACAAGGAGGGACCTTTCCCCCATCTCGACCTGCTGACCAAGGGCAATTGGGGGCTCATCATCTATGATGAGGTGCATATGCTTCCTGCCCCGGTCTTCAAGATCACCGCAGAGCTCCAGGCTGTCTATCGGGTTGGTTTGACCGCCACCCTCGTTCGTGAGGACGGCCGTGAGGACGAGGTGTTCAGCCTGGTCGGTCCGAAGCGATTCGATGTGCCTTGGAACGAATTGCAGCAGCAGGGCTTCATTGCCGAAGCGTACTGCCATGAGATCCGCATCGACCTGCCCAAGGAACTGGAAATTCCCTATGCACTTGCAACAAAGCGGGAAAAGTACCGGATGGCCAGCGAGAATCCACTCAAATTGGAAGTGGTCAAGGAGTTGGTCAACCGGCATCCTGATGATTTCATCCTGATCATCGGCCAGTATCTTGACCAGCTGAAG
>Ga0265295_1003761_pt1 | contig 21451 bp, 22 predicted proteins | sample Munlansysbiofilm_FD_192503 | JGI IMG/M metagenome (GOLD analysis project Ga0265295, IMG submission 192503) | Leachate microbial communities from a municipal landfill in Southern Ontario, Canada - Methane capture system biofilm | ecosystem: Engineered > Solid waste > Landfill > Unclassified ...
TACTAAAAAAAGAGTTTCCTAGTTGTGAGATAGTAAAGTTAAAAGATATCACTATAAAGATAGCTGGCATCTCTAAGGTTAGAGTTGGTAAGAGTCGTACATGGACAAACTATGATGAAATATCTCTTAATAATATAGATGATTATGGTGTAGTCTATATTCCACAAAACCCAAAAGAAGTAGGTCCTGCTTATGATAGAGCGATAGAGACACAAGCCCTTAATCCTGGGGATTTAGTTATATCACATAGAGGTATGGTTGGTAAAGTTGGTTTAATAGGTAGTAATTACAAAAGAGTTATTGTTGGTAATAACTCTATGATAAGAATCCAGTTTCCTCATAACAAAAAAGAAGAGACACCGCTGTTTGTACAAGCTTTTCTACAACTACCCTTCGTGCGTGAGTATCTAGACAAACAAATTACTTGTAGTAGTGCTGATAGAAAGATACTAAGTGCAGCATCTTTGTCAGAGCTTCCTATACCTCTGTTTGAAGAGACTAAAGGATTGTTTCGTGACTTCTTATATACTAGGATGGAGCTATCATTAGAAGTTGCAAGGTTTAAAAGAGATATTGATGAGTTAATAGAGCTATATGATAAAAGAAAAGATGAGTCTGTTCCTCTTGGGGTAAAGAACTGTGATGAACTTGAAGCCGTATATGAAAAAGATATGAAGACTCTTGTAAGGCTATCGAAGCTAAGGGAAGAGTTGAGTGGGTTTAAGTGAGATTTGAAAATGAGAAAATAAAAAATGTTAGATGCGGCATTAACAATTATCACTGTTGTTGTAGTTTCAGTATGTGTATGGGCTGTTTATAAATCTTTTTCTATAAACACTACTCAACGAAACTGTTAAATTAAAATAATTACCTATACTTGAAGAGACAAAAAGGAGCAATTGAGTGAGATTAAATGAAGATGAGTATTTATTTACTTTTATAGTTTTTTGTAGCTTTTTATTTTTACTACTTATGGAGGCATATCAGTTTATACTTTTTGCAATCATAGCTATAGGTTTTATACTTATCGTTTTAAGAAACGATAAGTACAAGTATTTGATAAAAAGTATTGAAAGATTTTTTTAAGCTGAACTAAGACTTTTGCTGCTGACAGATTTTTTAAAAGCTCACTTTTTTTGTTCCAAAATCTCTTAAGGTTTGTGGAACTTTGCAGTTTTTACTTTTTGAACACTTTGTGGAACACCTAAAACTTGTAATCTCGACTGATGTTCCAAAAGTAAGTGTTTTTAGAACTGTCTATATTACATGGAACATTCCAAAATGAAGGACATAGAGAAGCATACGAGTAGATCTTAATAAGTAAGAAATATATTTATACTAGATGGATACTTAACATTCCGACATTAAAAGTAATCCTGCTGTTGTTCCTATGGTAAATGGTGCAAAAAGTATATGAGGAGCAAAAAGCAATAAGACTATTCCTAGTACAACACTACCAAAACAAATTGCCAACCATGATATTTCTATAATTACTGCTCCAATTATAATACCGACACCAATTATCCATTTTAATATACACACTTTTCATCCTTTAATTAACTGTTATCCATGGAATTTCATTGCTTTCAAATTCCCCCCTATTAATTCTAGCAGACTCTCTTTTGTTTTTTCTCTTCATCTCATGCCTTTCATCTAATTTTTCTGCTATTATTATTTCTTCAGGAAAAGATTCACTATAAAAGTGAATATTATCTGTGTAACTATTATCCCTCGTTTTTAAACCATTATCATCAATTAATAAAAGTCCTTTTTCGAATAAAAAATTTGTTAATTGATAAGGAACTTGAGCTCTATTTGTAATTACAAATTTAAAAGTTTCATCATTATGCACAGCATCCCTTACCATGTTTCCATATGCTGCTAATTTGCTTAAACTTGAATGTGCAAACGGTTTCTTTTTAAATCCAAATAATCCTTTCTCATAAATATAAATATATCCACAAAAATAACAAAACTGATATAAATATTGTTTACCTTTTAGATTGTCTTCTATTGTTATATAATTATTTTCCCGAAAACAGTGTCGACATCTCCCTATACTTTTTGTCTTACCATCAGCTAAAGCTTTTTCATGTAATTTTTCTAATTCTTTATGTGTAATAGTTTTTATATTTTTTTTAGAACTATTATATTTTGAGTTATTTAATATTTCACTATATTCCAAGTTATTTATATCATTAACATTACATTTAGATAGTTTTTCATTCGTGATTTTCATGTTGTCCGTATTAGTATAAAACATAGTGGCAATGTTCATTTCCCAAAGCCCCGACTCTACCATGTCGTTGTATTCATTTTCAGTGTAAACATAGGGTGGAATCATTTCTTTAATATCATCAATTGCTAAATCTTTTAAAAAATCTCTCTCAATTGCAGAAAGATAATACTTTATAAAGTGCAACAAACTCTTATCATCAAAATTTAAGCTTATAACAACACTGTTTTCAATACTATAATCTATTGTTATACGAAACTGACAATAGAGATATTGAAATTCTAATTGTAATAATTCAAAATCTATGTTATCAATACAAAAATGATTAAAATTTTCTGGGTTATACTCTATGAAAATATTTTCAAATGTACTATTTTCAATAATTTCAATGGTTTCACTTTTGTTAATATCTTTTATTAAAACATCTCTCAAATCTAATACAGATTTTAAACGATTTAGAATAACTTCAGAGTGATTTTCTAAATTGTTATGGAAATCTTTTTTATTAGATTTTTCGTTACTTTCCAGATAAAGCTCCGTTTCTTCAAACATAAGCATGCTGGTTTTTAATACAAGTGTGGAAATTGTTCTATCGAGTTCGATTTGATTTTTATTATACGGCATATTGTTTTCCTGCCTCTTTAAAGTTATTTAAAAATTTAGAGTTTTTCATTTATTGCTAACTCGCCTATCACTACTAAGTCCATAGATATTTTTAATTTCATTAAAGCTCTCTCTTGCTTTTTTTGTATTTAAAATTATCTTATAGCTCACATCCCAAAACTCAACCACTGTATACTTCTCTTTATTCTCATCAAGTAACTTTACTAGATGTTTGAAATCTACTATTAATTGTCCATTAATTGATTTTACAAGCCATATATAGGGATAGTAACTTTCATTAATATTATGGTTAAACTTTTCAACTTGGATTGCTACTGGTTCTTTTACATGCTTTGTTTCTTTGTTTTGTTCATAATAGATATCAAAAATCACAGATTGTAGTTTGTGTGAACTTAGGTAGTTTTTTGTAAGTGGTGTAAAAGAAAAGCCTCCGAAGATGATATATCTTGGTTCTTGATTATATTCATACTTAATTAGCTCTTGTTTTCTTTTAAGTGTGTACTCTATATTTAACTTTTTTCCGTCTCTTAAAATTGTTTTTTTGAGTTTATATCCAACTGGTTTACTGTCAGTTAGATACTTAACAAATTGAGCACCATATTTTGTTTGGATTTTGCCATCATTTGAAATTACATGGTTTTCTATTTCTAATAAAATATCGCCAGCTCTCAATGTATCTTCAGACTCTTCCACTTGAGTAATCAATAAACCAACATCATCTTTAATATTATAATAACTCTTTAAAGCCTCATTCGTTAAGGTTTGATTATATATTGCACTATCATCAACGCCATCAACTTTATCATCTTTTATATCCTCTAAAAATGTGTTCACAATCATAGATGGAATAATATAGCTTATATTGTCTGCTTGACTTTTAGCATATGACTGCATCACAATACCTACAATCTCTCCATTATCATTTAAAGCAGCTCCTCCACTATTTCCACTATTTACAGATGCATCAATTTGAATTGCTAGCATTCTTTCATAGCTCCACACATAGTTCTGTGGTTCAATTCTCGAAATTGTTCCTTTGGTAGTTGATAATGTTGCTCCTCCCATTGGGTATCCTAATACTGTTACATTATCTCCAGTTTTAACATTTTGAGTGAATTTTAACTGCTTAGTTCCATTAAAGAAACTTTTGTCATCTACTTCTAAAATTGCTAAGTCTGCTTGATGAGAAATATATTTGATTTTAGCTGTGACTCTTTTTGAGGACTGATCTTTTGAAACTTGAATAAATTTTGCATTAGATACAACATGAGCATTTGTAATAATGTAGTTGTTCTCTATAATTGCACCTGACCCACTTATTTGTGAACGTGTGCTTGTTTGCCAAGGCTCTTTATAGTTTGGTATTGAAAGTGATGAGTAAACTTTAACTACTGAGTTACTTGCATCTTTGAGGGGGCTTGCAATTACTGCCTGATGCAGTGTAAAAAGTGTTATAACGAGTAGTGCCAATAGTTTTTTCATAAGTTTCCTTAATTTTTTGGATGTGTTTATTGAATCAAAGTATTATATAGAAGTTGATGGTCACATTATGTCTTAATAATATTTTTTTATATTTAATGGCTAAAATGATCTATAAGAACCTATGGTCAAAATATGTCCAAGTGTTAAGTTATAATAACACAATCTAAAATAAACTAGGATAAAAAATGGCAACAAATCCACAAGCAAGAGTACTTGAACTACTCAAACGTTTTAATAACGGTAATAAGGTCAGTATAGACGATCTTCAGTATGATGTGATGTGGGAAGGAAAGAGTGAGAAAACTATTCGTCGGGACTTAGATGTTATAAAAGAGTATTTTCCTGAATCTTTTGAACTTGTTCGTGGTGGTAAAGGGGAAAAGGGTTCATATAAAGCCTTAACGAATAAAGTATTTGATAAGTTTATGAACAAGAATACTATCGCCTTGCTCGTACAAACGTTTAATCTAGCACAAAGAAGTAATGCGTTTGAAAGTCTTGATATCAGTGATGATGACAAAAGAATTTTGGAAGCAGAGATAAAAAAGAGTAACAATCGATATGTGTTTATTACTAAACCCTATGAAACAAAACAAGGGGAAGTCGAACTTTTAGAGTCTATAGGCAAAGCTATAGATGAAAAAAAACAGGCTACACTCATCCAAGAAGAAAATAATACTAGAAAAGCTTATGATATTAAGCCATATAAAATAGTTTTTATTAATGAAAACTTCTATCTTGCATGTGAACCTATAGAGAGTGAATATCTTTTTAGTATCTTTAGACTTGCGAATATTCAGAAGTTTACAGCTCATGCAAAATCATTTCACATAAATCCAGATATAGATGAATTTATCAAAGAGATGCAAACACCCTTCTCAAAATATACTCCTGAGTTTAGAAAGCATCTAATAGAAGTAATAGTAGAAGTACATGCATCTAAAGCTAGGTTTTTTAAAGCTAAGCGCTTCTTACCTTCACAAAAAGTTTTAGATACAAAAGAAGATGGATCACTTCTTCTCTCTTTTAAAGTAACTCAGGAGATTGAGATGGAGGAGCTTGTTAAAAAGTGGATACCTCATATGAAAGTTATCACTCCTTTATCGTTAAAAGAAAAAATTGAAACAGATTTGAAACAGTACTTAAACATATAAAGGTAAAATATCACTATGCAATGGAAAAAACAAAAAATAACTTTATTAGATGGTTCTGAAACAGAAGCACAAGCTCCAGTTATTATATCTGCAAGTCGTGCAACTGATATACCAACATTCTATAGTGATTGGTTTATAAATAGATGGGAAGCAGGATATATTAAGTGGACCAATCCTTTTAATGGCAAGCCACTCTATGTATCTTTTAAAGATGTTCGGGTTGTTGTTTTTTGGACAAAAAATCCACGTCCTATGTTTAAATATCTTGATTATATGGATAAAAACATTCCTAATTATTATTTTCAATACTCTTTGAATGACTATGACAAAGAGGGGTATGAAGCTAAGGTTTCTAGTGTTGAGAGTAGAATTAAAACATTTAAGGAACTTTCTCAAAGATTAGGTAAAAAAAGAGTTGTATGGAGATTTGATCCACTTTTACTTACAAAAGATATAGATGTCACTGAACTACTAAGAAGAGTAAAAAATATTGGTGATCAACTAAAAGACTATACTGAAAAGCTAGTGTTTAGTTTTGCAGATATAGCTATATATAAAAAAGTAAAAAATAATCTTGATAAAGAAGACGTTCCATATCTAGAGTTTACACCTGAGACAATGGAAGAGTTTGCGAAAGGGATATCTGAAATAAATAAAGAGTGGGGATTAGAGCTTGGTACATGTAGTGAAAAAATAGATTTAGAAAAATATGGCATTGTACATAACAAATGTGTAGATGATGATCTTATGGTAGATCTATTTAGCCATGACAAAGAGCTAATGGACTTTTTAGGTGTAGAGATTGAAGAGCCGAGCTTATTTGAAACAGAGAGAAAAGTCACTAAAAAAAGAAACTTAAAAGATAAAGGTCAAAGAGAGGATTGTGGGTGTGTAATGGCAAAAGATATTGGTCAATACAATACTTGTCCACATGAGTGTAACTACTGTTATGCAAATACCTCAAAAGATATAGCAAAGAAAAACTATCAAAGCTATCTAAAAGACCAAGATCGTGAGAGTATAGTTTGAATAAAATAATTAAAAAGTGAAAATTATGAAAAATAAGCAACTAAAAATAGTGGTAGTTGGAGCTGGTGGTACCATTTCACCACTTATCGATAACTTATCTCACGAGATGACAAATGAGAATGTGAAATTTGTGAAAGTTGGTTTTGGATTTGGCGATGAAAATAGCAGGGTGACTGAAACTCACAAGCATAAAGTACCGCTATGGGTTTTTGGATTAAAACGATGGTTAGACAAAATATGGCTAGAATATTTTGTAGGATTAGAAAATTTAAAATATAAAAATAAAGGTGCAGAAATGGACAAATCAGTTTTTTCAAAAAAAGTAGAGCAATATATAAAAAATGAAATGTTGATTTGTATTGATGATTTGACTAATAAGATTTTGCAAGATGCACCAAACAATAGTCAATTTTTCAACACTTTATTTGAATACATGATAGATTTAAAAACACCATATACCTATGATTACGATAATTTATCAAATCCAAATAATTTCAAATTTAGAAGACATTTAGAGAAAAAACTTTATGGATTTTTGGAGGAAAATGGATTTACAGAGGACAGTAAAGAATATCCAATTCTTGATGTGATTTGTCATTGTTTTATAAGTTTTAAAGAAAATGGAATAGTTAGAATGTACAAATATAGATTGACTGAGTCTTGGTATCCAAAAGTAATGATAACTAAATTTATCGGTATCAGAGAAGATATTGATGAACTAGATGAAGAAATTCTAATTTTCAGAGGTACATCACAAGAAGAGTTTGACTCTGGTATTTTTGGGCAATCATGGAGTTTATCCAAAAATATAGCAAAAGAGTTTGCATTTAGCACCTATAAAAGAGAAGCGCATTATAAAAACACATTGAGAGTAGTTCTTTCAACAATCATCAAGAAAGATTCTATATTTTTCTATGACAAAAATAGCAAAGAACACAAGCGTGAAGATGAAGTGATTATAAACACTAAAACACTATACAAAAATCTGGTTGTAATTGAAGAAAAACAAAGTTTAAAAGGATAATCTGAATACGATTAAACAAATATATATATAAGATAAATAATGAAGGCAATTTAGTAAAATGGAAAAGAAAATGATTAATTTAACTCAACTTTTAAATGAGAGAGAGTTGTATCACACATTGATTGAATATCTCAATGTTGTTGATATTATATATAAAAACTCAACACCTGATAAAATATCCGCACCTTTACTTTATCTTATTAGGCATTCTATTGAAATTGGATTAAAAAGTATAATTTTGTATTTATGTGACAAGTCTGATTCAAACTCAATGTGTACAGAAGAAAAATTAAATGGTCATGGATTATCTAGGCTGTATAATTGTTTTAATGAACATTGGCAGAGTATGATTAAGATACATGATTTGACCAATCAAGGGAAAACACTTAAAGATATTATAAATGACACAACTAAGTACTATAAAGAACTCAAAGAACTTATTGAATTTTTTGATAAGTATGATGAAGCTTCAACACTATTTAGATATGGAAACAAAAATCCAATAAAAATAGAACAAAAGTATAGTTTTATAGAGAGTGAATATGGTGGTACAGTTACACTTATTGATATGGACAAATTCATAGAAAAATATAAAAATACAATGTTAGTTTTCAAGTATTTAGAAGATGCTCTATCAGGTTTTTTTGAATATATAAATGATGATGATTTTAACAAGGAATTATGATGGGCATAACATTAGATGGAAAAACATTATTTGAATTACCAATTTATAGAGTATCTGAAGAAGAATATTATAAAAGTTTAAATGAACACTATGAAAAAAGAAAAATACATCATAGCAATCCTCAATATGAAAGAAGTTTGAATCAAAATTTGCATAAAGATTTTGGTGGTGATTGGAAATATAATGAAATAATAGGGTATTTAAGGTTTTATAAATATGTAGATTATTTCACTAGTGTCAATTGCTTTTATTATAAAATCGATAAAAAAAGGATAACAAAATCACGCACTAAGCAATTTATCCCAATATCTGACACTCTGCACAAAATAACTATTAAGCCTTCATACGATAATCAAAAAATCGCTAAAAAAATTACTGAAATGGTTGATTGGTGTTCAACTTTGCCAGATATAAACAAAAGACATATAGATAGAGAAATCTTTGATAATACGGTAAATTGTATAGATTGGCGAGTATTACTTGAGTTAGATAAAAAAGTCAATTGATAAAATGAAAAACAACCTAACAACCACAAACCAAAACGCAAAACTAGCTCTTGTAAAGTCAAAAAGTCTTTTAAATATCACAAATAAAATACTCACAACCAAAAAACCTACTCCACCAACAAAAGCAGGAAGAATCAGCGATGATCAATCAAGAGTCATTGAGTTTGAAGAGAAGATAGATGCATGGATAGACAAAGATACTGGACTTATGTGGGAGGTGAAAACTAAAGAAAATATAAAGTATAAATATGTTTGGAGTGAAGAGTGGATAGAAAAAGCATATGAGCCAGAAGAACTTAAAGACAGTGTGAAAGATGCTTTTTCGTATGCTAAAAAGCTCAATGAAATGAACTATGCTGGATTTAATGACTGGAGATTTCCAACGAAAGAGGAATTAAAAACTCTTTTAATAAAAGAGCGAAATAATAATCTGTATATAAAGTTGCCCTTATCAAAAAATAGCTCTAACTATTACTGGAGTTCTACTACCTATGCGAGTAGCACTAGCTATGCGTGGTTTGTCAATTTCTACTATGGCAATCAGAGCTACTACGTTAAGACGGATAACTTTTATGTTCGGTGTGTTAGAGCAGGACAGTAATTTGATTTTTGCTCTTATGAAAACAATACAAAAGGAAGAGAATGCACCAGATATCTAAAAGATTGGAGATCATAAAGTCTAGCATAATTATATGTATGGCTAAGTGGGTGCGTATCCAAACTAGGAAACAACATGGAAAAAATTAAAAATAATTTACAAACCTTTTTTACTATATGGGGAATCATATTGGTACTAAATCAGGTATTCATATTTGGTGGATGTTTTGCACCTTATTGTTTGTTGGCAGCATTGCCACATACTGGGATTATTGCATTTTTTGTTTCAATCTATTTTATAAAAGATAAGAAGCAATCAGTTCGAGAAAAGAAAAACATCCCTAAATTACATAATAGTTGCAAAGAAAAAATAACTGCGGAAATTAAACAAAAATTAGAAAATTATCGTAACCTTAATGGCGTTAACAGAAAGTTGACTCAATGTTCTGCCATGAAAACTGCTAGAATAAATTCACAAATAGAAATGAACTTTAATTCTGCAGAAACTGTATTGGCTACATTAAAAAAAGATAGTGATTGCGAAGATGTACAAGAGAGTATTAAATATTGTTTTGATGAAATAGAAAAGTTAATAAGTTATGAAAATGCAGATAAATCAAAAACTCAAGATACTATTGCTTTAGAGAATAAGTATGATTCCACTAGTAAAATATTAGATGATTCAGAACAAAGTAACGAGACTGTTGTAATAAAAGAAGAAGATGATATGCTTAAAGAGGAAATAAAGTCATCAATTAAAATCCGTATCCATGAAATAGCTAAAAAACTAAATTTGTCTTCAAAAGAAGTCATAAGTCATGCACAACAACTTGGGCTTCAAGTTAAAACTGCTATGAGCACTTTAAGTGAAGAAGATGTAGACATATTAGTTAAAACAATTCATCAAAAAGACAAAACAAAGCAAATGCAAAATGATGTCACTCTTTATGATGATAAAGAACTAAGTAATCTCAAAAAAGAACTAAAATCACTAGAATTAAAACTCCAAACCCTCATAGAACAAAAAACAGAATATTTAAACAATATAGAAGAGTTTAACCGTGAGTACAATCTACATTTAGGTGAACTTATAAGAACTATACTCAACCTAAAAAAAGAGATACTTTATAAAAAAACTATAAAACAACAAAAACAAAAAGAAAAGTACAATGAAGATAAGCAAATTTTTGAAGAAACAAAAGAGACTATTGACGAGTTAAAAAATACTATCGATGAACTTGAAGAAGCACTTGAAAGTATAGATGAGTCGCATGAGAGCTATGATGAGATAAAAAGTGCGCATGAAGAACTTCAAGAGGAACTAAGAAAATTAGAAGAAGAGCTTGAACTTCAAGAAGAAGAGCTAGAAAAAGTAAAAGAGTTTATAGAAGATGATGCAATCAAAGAGCAGTATGAAGAGGCTAAAAGTCATTATGATGAGTATGAAAATGGCTATGAGCAGATAAAACAAAAACAAAAAGATGTAATAGAGCTAAATGATAATGAAAAAACAGAACTCAAAAAACTCTACAAAAAAGCAGCTAGACTTTGTCACCCTGATATAGTAGCGGATACTCTAAAAGAAAAAGCTCATGAGATGATGCAACAGCTTAACGAAGCTTATAGCAGACAAGATCTAATGCAATTAAAAAAGATACTTCACTCACTAGAGTCAGGAACAATCTTTAACCTTACGAGTGATAGTGTGAATGATACAGAGTTACTCAAAGAAAAAATCAAAGAATACAAAGAGACTCTAAAGCATATAGAAGATGAAATAGCAGAGATTCAAGAAGATGATAGCTATAAGACTATCTCTAATCTTGAAGATTGGGATGCATATTTTGAGGAACTAAAAAATGAGCTGAAAAAAGAAAAAGAGAGATTAGAAGAGGAAGCCGAAGAAGTGTTGCAAAAGAGTGAGGAGACGACACAAAAGACAAAGTCCATACAAATAAAGCAACAAAAAAAAGTAAAAGAAACAATCATTCAAAAAGAATACAAAACTCCGTATGCAAAGCATATCTTATCTATCGAAAATCCAAATTTTGAGAAGATAAGAAGATACTGCAATAATTTAGTCAATGAAAATCAAGCTGGTAAAATGCAAGAGCTTTTAGCACAAAACGGAAAAATGTATAAAGCACTTATATATGATGCTTTAGAACAATTTCTAGTTCAGCTCAATGGAGAAACTATCACTTTAATTGATTGGGGATGCGATCAAGGGATTGCTTCTATGTTAGTACGAGACTATATTAGAGAAAAACAGCTTGATATAAAAGTATCACAAGTCATTTTGATAGATTCAAATAAAGCAAAACTCAGTCGTGCGATGACTCAAGTAGAAGCAGTAGCACAAGATGAAATAAAAATCATAGCTCTTAAAAGTGATGATAATAAGCTTTTAGATACAATAAAAATATATAAGAACGATATAGCATTAAATCTTTTTGCAAATGATAAGATGCCTGTAGATTTTTTAGATATTGACTATGATATATTTGAAAAAGATTATTTTATGTGTGTATCAAATGAGAGTAAAGAGTTTGTAGATGAAATTTATGAAGATATTACATCATTAATAAATTGTCATGATTTGTCTATAAGAGATGGTAAAATTGGGAGGTTTACAAAGTTTGAAAGAATATTTTTTATAAAAAAGAAAAATTAGAATGCTTCGAATTTACCATTTTGAAAATATTATTAATTTATGTGGGTGTTAATTATGTGCGATTTTTTTGATGCAGTCTTTGGATTGACTTTATTGCTTTATATACTAACTTTGATATTTGTTACTTATGTCGGAGTATATTTGACGTACATAGCAGTTCCAATAATTGTAATATCTGGTGCAATAAGCCATTTTTGTGATAAGAAAAATGACAAATAATTTAATAACTATAAACGAAAGTAGTAAAGTAGCACTTGAAAAAACTAAAAGCCTATTAAACACTACAAAGAAAATACTCAAAGAAAAAGATGATGAATGGCTAGATATTCTTTTAGATTGGGCAAAAGAAAATATAATTCAAGAAGGAACAAATTTTCCAAAAACAAAAGAGGAGTTATTGGAAGTTAGGCATGTTTCAATTCGATGGAACAGACTTAAAGCGGTGCCAAAAGAATTATTTGAGCTAAAACAAATTGAGATATTAGAATTAAATAATAATGCTCTGGAGGCTTTACCAAATGAGCTTGGAAATTTAAGTAATTTGAGGGAGTTGAATTTAAATATAAATGGTCTTAAAACTTTACCAAATGAAATTATAAAATTACAAAAACTAAAGCTTCTAAATATTAAAAATAATAAATATTTAGAGTTAAGTAATGAACAAATTAGTTGGCTCAATGAGCTTAAGCAAAGCGGTTGTAATATATTTTACGACAAATACAAATTTAATTTAGGAGAGTAAAATGGGATTTTTTGATTTTGTAAAAAGTAAAACGAACGAAGGGTATTCTGATGAGATAATGAGTGATCAATGGGTTTCTAACTTAAATCAAATACAATTATCAAATGAGATACAAGCAATGATATACGATGGTATTCGTAAAATACAAACTGCAACGCAATTAGCTCTATCAAATCCATCACAAAATGCTGTAAAAGAAATGCAAAATTCAATTAAAGAAGTTATTGAAAACGGTAAACAAATTGAAAAAATATTATTTGAAAATCATATTAAAGATATTAAAACAGAACATTTAGTAGCAGGTTTTTATATATCAAACCTATGTGATACTACACTTAGAAAACCAGATTCATTTTCTGATAATGAAATAAAAAATACATTCGCAACAATGTTGATAGGCTCGGGATGTAGCAATACAAATGTCAGTGACATATCATCAATATCGATTGAAAAAGTCAGACAGACTACAAGATGGATATTTTCCCATCCTACAGAATAATAATTGGAACATAAATGAACAATGAAATGTTAATCATGATTCAAAAAAATGGTGTTAATAAAACAGCTGAACTCATCGCAGAGTATGTAAATCAAAAAATTCCATCTGAAGATGTTGCCATGCAGTTCATACTTGAAGAAGTTGAAGCTGCAAGTAAAGGTAACGAAGAAGCTAAATTATTTGCACAAACTAGTGGATTTGATGAATCTGATTATCTAGGTGCAATGGGTAATTCATTTGAAGAGGTAGATGGTGCAAATGGTCCTCAACAAGAAATATCAAGTCTATGTTTGATGTTATATCCAAATCAGCAACTAATGGCAGAACTTAGGATAAAAACAGTTGATAATATTATGAAGCATTGGAAACTTGGCAAGTACGCAGCAGTCGATGAGAATTTAAAATTAATTGATGTAGTTAAAAAAACAAATGATTTAAATGAAGGTATTTTTGCAAATATTAATAATGATTTAAACGAGTCTACCACTCAAGATTATGATGTAATGATATTAATGGCATATGGATATGCTAGAAGAACTGTAGCAGCAGGACTATATTTACAAGGTGTGTTTAATAGAGCAAATTATGAGCAGGCAAGTAATATTTTTAAATCTTTGCAAATTAGAACAGGTCAATCAGTTGAGTTTCAAGAAGAAGCTGCTTCACAAGCTCTCGAATTACTTCAGAGTTATGACTACAGACTAGATAAAGAATTAATTTCAACTATTACTTCAGTAGTAGCATTAAATCAAGTAGAAAACCTTTATGGTAGCTATGAAAAAGTTTTAAGTTTATATAAAAATTCTACTACTAGAACATGGAAAGATAAATTGATTCAATGGGCTCAAAAAAATAATTTACCAAGCAGAGAAACTAAAATAAATTTTTTAGGTGAGCCTGAATATATTGGTTTTCCACATGATATTGCCTCGATTGATTATTTTTTAAATATTCAAGAATTTAATATTTATGCTTATACAAATGGTACTCGTAAAAACTATATAAATTTAAGTGGGTACAACTTAACTAACTTACCCGAAGAAATCTATTTATTAAAAGGTATCTATGCTCTTTGGTTAGATAGTAATAAGCTAACCAAGCTTTCAGAAAGTATAGATAAGTTAGAGTTTTTATATTCTTTAGATTTAGGTAATAATAATTTAACTTCTTTGCCTAATAATATTGTTAATTTAAAATATCTAAATAATATCCGTTTATACAATAATCCGAATTTAGTTTTAACAAAAGAACAAAAAGATTGGATTCTATCTCTTAATCCTAAAGAAGTAATTTGTGATGATGATTTATTTGAAAGAAGTATTTTGATAGAAGATACTAATGATGACGAAATACCATTTTAGGAAAATATACGCCATGCCAAAATTTCAATTTTATTTACCAACTAATTTAACACGAATACAAGACCAAGCAGTAGATAGTAGAGAACCGATATTTCTTACAGGAGTTCCTGGAACTGGTAAGACGGTTGTATCTATAAAGAGATTACAAAACATTGCATCAAGTGGTAAAAAAGGTATCATCTTTACCTATGGAAAATTGCTTAGAAAAACTATTGAAGAAAAATTAGAAAACAATCGTAATATGCCAGTATCAAATATGCATAAGTGGATATGGGATGTGCAGCCAAATGGCAACAAACAGTATCTTCAACACTTTTTAAGTGATTCTAATCTTTCAAGTGCGATTAATACAATCAATGCAAAAGGTATCAGGTATGATGAGATACTTGTAGATGAGGGGCAAGATTTATCGCTCAATACCTATAAACTACTTAAAGAGCTCACACCCAATCTCAATATTAGTGCAGATGATGCTCAGCAGATAAATAATCGTGAAGAAGCATCTAATGAAGAAGAGATACTTGAACTTTTCCCAAACCTAAAAACAATTAGTCTTGATGAGATCTTTAGAAGTGCTTACGAGCTTTATAGATTTGCTATACAGTTTGTACCTTACAACGCAAAAGCTCACGATGCTACTCTTATTGAGAGGTTACAAAGAAAAAATAGTGGTGCAGATAAACCTTTTATATATCTTGAGTCTAACATGGATGAAGTTTATTCATCTATAAAAGATATTATAGATGAAAATCCAACAGATAATATTGGGGTATTAGTAGAATTAACCGATGAAGTAGATCAGTTCGCCACTGAACTTTCAAAAGAGTATGAAGTGAGTAAATATCATAATCAAGATGTAGTGCCAAGTACTTTAAATAACATCATTGTAACTACTTTCAAGTCAGCCAAGGGAGTTGAGTTTGATTATGTGATTATCCCATTTTTAAATAAGTGGCAAGGATATACGCACAATACCCATGAATATTATGTAGGGGTTACAAGAGCAAAAAATCAAGTTCATATTTTAGCGATAAATGAAATACCAAGTATTATAAAAGATTTTGACGAAGATACATACGAGTTAGTAGACAATAGGGGATAACTATGCAGAATAAATATTTACTCCAGATCAACAGAATCAAACTACAAGACTATGTACAACACGGTATTATAGCCCCTGATAAGTATTTGGGCGATGAACTGCAAAAAGATATACAATCAAGAAATAGTAATCTTTTAGTCTTCAGTAATGGATATTTTGAAAAGATTGATGAGTCTCAAATACTTTTAGAGCTCATACTAACTCAAGATGAAATAAATAAGCTTAATATCATATGTGATTGTAGTTTTTTTAACATTCCGCTACCCATTACTCGAATCAGGAAAATCTATGCGCAAGATAAAGAAGTTATAGAGCATATTTTGATAAATCTACTCAATAGCGAAAAAGGGTATTTGCAAAAAGAGAGATTTGATGTATTTGCAAAAAATAAAGAGATTTTATTTGAGCAAAAAGAGTATAGCTCGTGCGATAAAGAGATTATATTAGAAGACTTTAGTGATAAGGTAGTCGCTTTTGATAAAAGAATGGGAATGTTTGCGTTTATAAAAAATGCAAGCATTTACTATGGCGACGAGAGAGGTCTTATCTCAAACTATAGCGAGCATTATTTTGAGGCACTTTCATTTTTACTTGAACTTGATCGTAGAAGATTTAGAGAACTAGATATTTTAAATCAAAATAATGACTTCAAAAACTTACTTTTTAGTAAAAAGCAAATTGATGCAAATTTTTTAGAAAATATTGCTAAAGGCATTAAAGATGTAAAAATCAAAGAAACTTTTTTACAACTACTGCATCCCAATAGTATTAGAAAAACATTGCCGTTATTGCTACAGTTTGGTGAAAGTAGTTTAATATATTATCTTATTGGGTTGGTGTATTATTTTAGACAAAAAGATTCAAATAAAAAAGATAACTTTAAAATAGATATTAAAAGTCTTATCCCTTATGAGATAGCTGAAGTGTCACTTGCAATATTAGGTCTTTATCTTGGATATGCAAATATTAGATCTGAAGAACTGTTTGAGCTTAAAAATAAAAATTTTAAAAAGACATTTGGAAATAAATTTCATATGAAATTCAAGTTAGATAGCAAACTTGACTATATCACTATAGAGACTCTCTATGTGTATAGTTTTTGCAAGAAACGAGGCTATGAGTTTGAATATTTAGATTATCCAAAGTCTCTAAAGCCTATAAAAACAAGGAAAAACAAATCTATTGAAATCGCAAAAGATGTAAAATTTGGTACAGAAATTATTAAGATAAAACACAACAAGGGTTTATTTGATGTTTGATTTTCAAAAGCTAACTAAAGACATCTCTAAAATATTTACTCCAGAGGAGTTTGTAGAGTATTTAGAATCTTATTTTAGTGAGATTGAAAGTTATTTTGAGAGCTTAGAAGATGGTGAGATCCAAGCTATAAAGTTTGATATAGAAGATTTACTTTATGACCTAAGTGACAAAAAACTTATTCAAATACAAAACTCACAAATTGTAAATGCTTTTATACTTCTGTTGGCTGAAAAATTTATTCAAACTGCAATGATTGGAGCAATTAGCATTGCATATGATTATATTCCAGATGGTGGAGTGAAAAAGAGACTAGAAGCTTCAAAACTTTATTTAAAAGTCAGTGATATATCTAAAGATTATAATACAAAAAAAGTTTTGAAAATTTTAGATTTACTTGAAGATTCAGCGCAGAAGGATGAATACAACACAAAAGCTATTGAGTCATTTTTATATTTTATTGAGTCTGCCTTTTTGCAATTCCAAAGAGTTGATACTCAAGCTTTAGCAAGCGAGTTTTTAAATGAAATAGTAACCCTCAAACCAAATTTTAAGTTTCTTCAAGATGGAGCATTGTCTGAATTTTTTGATGCTATTGGTAACCTAGATATAACAAATGGACTTCAATTAGTCAAAACATTACTTCATAAAATAATTTCTCGAAAACCTGTTTGCCAAATAGATTCAGATGAGATCAAAAAAGAAATCGGAGAGTATGCTTATACTCTAGATACTTTGCAAAATTATACATTTGAGGCTATACGAAATATCTCATTTCAATACATTCAATCTATTGGTGATCCCCTAGAACTTTATGAAAGGCTTCAAAGGGGAGAAAAAATTATAGATGATGAAAAACTACTTTATAAATATATGGTTTCATTCGGTGGCAAACATAAACTCAAACTAGAGAGTGCTTATGAACTAATCATAAATAAATTACAAAATATAAAGTTTGATTTAGTGGACTGGGGGTGTGGACAAGCAACTGCCACCATGGTGCTTTTAGACTATGCAAAAAAGAAAAACATCAAATTAGATATTGAAAACATCACTTTAATAGATCCATCTAGTTTGGCTCTTAGTCGAGGGTTATTACATATAGATAAACTCAAGCAAAAAGAGTACAATATAAAAGCGATTAATAGTGATTTTGACTGTTTGGATGAAGAAGAGATTATTTCATCAAACAATCAAATATTGCATATTTTTTCAAATGTATTGGATGTAGAATCGTTTTCGCTTGATAATAATTTTTTCAAAAAAACGAGTAAAGCCCTTGCAAATGATGCAATAGTAGTATGTGTAAGCCCAAATAGAAATGATAAACTCAACAATCGAATAGATTTATTTTATAACTACTTTGATGAAAATTTTGATACTGAGCTTCTATCTTCAAGAGTAAATGATATTGGAAATTCAACAAGATATGAAAAAATCTTTGAAGTGAAATACATAAGTCAAGAAGTTATAGAAGAGGCTAGAGAAGAAATAAAGGTAGTTCAAAAAAGCTACCGTCTTGATATTATAGATGAACTTTCTAAGTTTTTACATATTGTAGTACCTATTTTAAATATGGAGATGCTGGAAAACTTTCTTGAGAATGACCCAGAGTATGCAATCTATAAAATTAGAAAAGTTGCAGAGGTAATTACCTCAAAGCTATATTCTAACTATGAGGAAAATGAAAAGAGCGTATCTTTCAATGATAAAATAAGATATCTTTCATATGATAAAAAACTTTTTGATAAAACTATTACAAATTATGTACATACACTAAGGACAATAGGTAATCGTGGAGTTCATGAAGATGATAGATCACTTGCAAAGCTTAAACTTGATGCCCACTTAATGGTAATAGCTCTTATCAGTTTTTTGCAAGAGCTATCTGAGAAGAAGCTAATTTAATCACTATTTGTAATTAAGTCTAAAAGTTCCACAACCTGTTCTTTCTGGAACAAAAGATATAACATAGCAATACGATAATAAGACTCTAAAGAAAAGTCAATATATCTATTAACTAGTTTTGTTTATCTATAATAAAGTTTATAATACCTATAATATAGTTATTAAATAAAAGGAGTTATTATGCTAAAAGCTTTATTTGGTTCTAAAGATAAAGAACTTGTATTGCAGTATCTTCTTTCAAAACAAGAAGGTTATGCAAGTAAAATTGCAAGGTTTTACAATCTAAAACCATCTCAAATTTTAAAACAGTTAGAAGCATTAGAAGATGGAGATGTTCTTGTGGGTTTTCAAGTGGGAAGAACAAGGTTATATAAATTTAATCCTAGGTATTATTTTTACCCTGAATTAGAAGCTCTTTTAAAAAAATCAAGAGATACTTATCCAGATGAGTTAAAAGAAAAACTCTTGTTCAGTAGAACTGCCCCAAGAAAAAAAAACAAAAAATATATCTTAAAAGGTGATATAGTTGAAACCGAACTTTAAAAAAATGAAGCCTATTGAGATAGCTTCTTATGTATGTGAAGAGCTTTTAAAAATAGATGTTAAAACAACTTTATCGGGTGGTTTTTGTGTTGAAGTGTATAGCTTTGGTGAATATACATCTATGGATATTGACCTCATAGATCAAAGTATAAATAAACACAATGAAATCAAGAAAAAAATGCAACAGCTTGGCTTCAAACAAGAGGGTAAGAATTACAGACACCCAGATACTCCATATACAGTTGAGTTTCCATCTAGTCCTTTAGCCATAGGTCAAGAACTTATACATGAAGATGATATAGCTGAAATAGAAACAGAATATGGTGTTTTAAGAATTATTACACCTACTGATAGTGTTAAGGATAGGTTAGCAGCATATTATCATTGGAAAGATGAGCGTTCATTATAACAAGCTATTTTGGTTGCTACTAAACATGAGGTAGATTTTGAGTCTATTAGAAATTGATTATAAAGTTATAGTTGTTCCTATTCAAAAGAAAGCCAACTATGAATGTAGGTTATGCAAGAGTTTCAACTTCTAACCAAAATCTTGAGAATCAAATTGATCAACTTAAAGAGGTTGGCTAAAACAGTAGATTTTGGAGCATAGAGCTTTATGATATTCCAAGTATCAGTTGTACCATTTGCTCAATTTCAAGTAACTCATTTTTATTTACGGCTGCGAGTTTATTATGGATGATTCTTTTTGTGTCTATTGCTCTTATTTGATCACATAAAATATCAGATTCTTGTTCCAACAAATCACGTTTTGATATTCTCATTCGTAATGGAAAAGCATCACTAATGAGATTTGTAGTTAAAGGTAAAACTATAACTGTTTCATGACCTATTTCATTTAATGCATTATCCTGCAAAACAAGTACTGGTCTAGTTTTACCTGGTTCTGCTCCTTTTGATGGATATAGCTTTGCTAAATAAATACTGCCTCTCTCAAACATCAATTAATCCATCTTCAACAGTTCCATCGAAATCATTAACTATCTCTCTATTAGCTTCTCTAACTTTCAAAGAGGCCTGCATCATTTTTTCTTTAAGCCTTTTGTTTTTTATGTTCTTCTCAAATTCTGCTATAGATTGCCTTATAAGTTCACTTTTACTCAAATGCAACTCTTTAGCTAAAGATGTAACTTTTTCAAAAAATGAGTCTTCCGTTTTTAGTGTTATTGTTTTCATAACAACATCCTTACTTAATTTAGTAATACCATTTTAAGTAATAAATAGATAAATGTCAAGAGACTATTATTAAAACTGTAACATTTGCAACTATCTAAAATATGAGCTATTTATAATGGACAAGTAGCTCATATAATGATACGATTAGAAAACTAATCAGCTCATGAGATAAAAATGAAAAAGAAACAACTATGGATTTGGTAACATCCCAATTATCCAAAATTTAATTATAACCTTCGTAAGCTTCTTCCTAAAATCACACAAATATCTCAGAGTATAGGTCAAGTAAAAGCATTAATCACGCTTCTTGATAAAGATGCTCAAACCAATATTAAGATAGATCTTTTTACAAGCGAGATTGTTTGTACTTCTGCAATAGAGGGGGAACATCTTCAAAGAGGGAGTGTAAGATCTTCAATAAGAAAAAACCAGATGCAACATTTGACAAAGTATATGACAAGCCTACCCATCACACTGACTCTCTCGCGGATATTTTAATGGATACCATACTCAACACAACGCCACTAGAATTATAGCGTTTACATAAATGGCATATTTCACTTCTTTTTCAGACTCCAAGCCGTTTTATTAAAATCAAACTGGGAGTGTTTCGTGATTATGATGAAATGCAAATTGTCTCAGGCGTAATTGGAAAAGAAAAAGTACATTTCGTAGGAGTGCCTGCTAAGAGAATAGATAATGATGTGTGGATATTTCACTTTATTCTTCCACCCGTTTCACTCCCAGCCTTCCACTTTTTTGAGTCTCAAACAAGCATCTAAAATTGTATCATAAATGAGAGTGAGTGGAAGAATGCTTTTTGCTATTTCATTG
>Ga0265295_1003762_pt1 | contig 21445 bp, 21 predicted proteins | sample Munlansysbiofilm_FD_192503 | JGI IMG/M metagenome (GOLD analysis project Ga0265295, IMG submission 192503) | Leachate microbial communities from a municipal landfill in Southern Ontario, Canada - Methane capture system biofilm | ecosystem: Engineered > Solid waste > Landfill > Unclassified ...
TATTCCTTTGTTCAGGTCAAACCTTGAAATAGATTTCCGTCCTGTTCATAGGTCTTGATTTTCTGTTCTAAACCCCAATTATAGATGAATCTACTTGCTCCGAAGTGCTTAAAAAATAGCTCTTCCTGCTTTTTTGTAGGATACATTCTATACTTGTAAGCTTTTAACATACAAACATATATTAGAGTAAATATTACTTATAATTTTGTTAATATTGTATATTATGGAATATGAAAGAAAAAGTCATAGTAAGTTTTTGTTATTGTATCATGTGATAGATCTAATATTGAACATTGCTACAAAATCTAATTTTGAAATTATGGAAATGGAAACTGACAAGACCATATCCATTTACTTATTAAGAGTGAACCTAAATACAGTATCCTATCCATTATCAGATGATTGAAACAGGAAACAACATATCGTTTATGGGAACAAAAAGAACTCCATTTGAAACAATATTATTGGAGAGAACATACATTATGGAGTGATAGATATTTTTGTAGTACCATTGGAAATATTAGCAAAGAAACTGTGATAGAATAACATACGGAATCAGGAGTAATGGACGCTTAGATCCCCTATGTTCTTGAACAAAGTCCAAGAACTCCCATTAAATCTCTGATTTAATGCGATGCTAAAGACATAGAGGTTTTACACTCCACTTATAAAAAAGTATTTGCCACAGGTTCAGATGAACAATGTAAATATTGAATAGCCTATGGCCATCATAATCACGGAATGCTTAAGTCCTGACAATACACTGCCTTCTCCCATTGCACCTGCCATAAGTCCGGAACTGAGTCCCTGAAGTATGGATGCATGTTTGAAAAGGCGTGTATAGTATTCAAGATCGAAGTTTCCAAGGAATCCTCCTGCATCTGAACCGGATGCTGCCATTTGTTGTCCTGCTTCTGCCATTTCTGTCAGGAATGTCGTGGAGATGACGTATATGACACCAACAAAGACCATGAACGATATGTAAATAATGACTATATAGATCATCATACTCATGGTACGCTCTCTTTTCATTTCCTGTTCAGAGGATGCATCTCTTGCAGCTACTAGAAGCACTTCTCCGATGTCACCACTGGACTGGTTAGCTTTTGTTATGAGTGAAATGGATCTTGTTACCACCTGCGTTCTCAAACGGTTTGCAAATCTGATGAGTCCATCGTTGACCTCAATTCCCCAGAAAATATCATGCCATATTTTTTTTATTTCCCTGCTAAGTGAGTCAGTGTCTGACTTTGCCATGAGCCTGATGGAATCCCTGAGGGTCATACCCGTTTCGTTGGTGCTGGCAAGTTTCTTAAGAAAATCTGGAAAACCATTCTCAAGCTTCTTCTTCCTTCTGGCCTTCAGTTCATGGAATATTGAAAGTGGTATTATGACCAGAAATAATGCAAGAACTAATTTATCATCAATAAAGTCAACAAGCACTATAGGGTTGCGAAGATCATTCATATTCATGAACAGTGGTACAAGAACAACAAGCAAGGCAAGCGGTATTGTCACCACGAGTGTTGTCAAAGGATTATGAAACATCGCTGCAAGTGGATTTTTCAATAGCTTCTTTAATGCCAGTGATTTTTTAGACTTGATGAATCCTTCAAAATAGTTTCTTTCACGGACCTTTTCTTCTGTTTCATCAATGAGTTCTTCGTTCTCATCAAACATCTGCTCGAGATCTTTGGGGATACTTGGTATTCCATGATCCAGTGTCTCATTGGTTGGAAGTAGCTTTGGTTCGCCCAATTCTGTAGGTGTGATAATGCTGATCATCACCACAAACATCAACGAACCAACCGGAAGAACCGCATAAATGATAGCGGATACCATTGTTGTTGTTCCTGATCCCATAACTGCCATCATGACACCCATGATGATTATAAAAAGAGGACCAGCCACAAAAGCAGTAACATATGATTCAGCCAGAAGTCCAAGTGTTTCAAGGAATCCTTTCTGGTCAACCTCTGCTTTTATCAGATATTGTTCTGATTTATCGCGGAAGTAATTTGGAATGTTACCACCACTGTCGATAACTGTCAGCAGATTGTATATGAGATCCTGGAATCTGTCAGATGGCGTGATCTCTGAAGCATTGGAAAGTGCTGTTCTAAGATCGTGGCCAAAATAATCCATGTCCCTGACAATAGAGTCTACTTCCTTTGATACTTCTCCATATGTATCTTCTGCGCTTGCAATGGCCCTGAATATATCAATGATATTCATTCCCCCTTTGCTAAGTGCATACATAAAAGTAACAGCATAGGGAAGCTGCATGTCTATCTTTCCTTTTCTTTCACTTGCCTGGAATCCGGGGTATATCATGAAAAGAGCATAGACCAGTCCGCCCATTCCTATCATGAGAACGATGATCATGAAAAAGCCAAGCAATATTTCCTTGTATTCAAGAACTGGGGCCAGCCGGGGGTTGAAACTAAGGTTTGTTAATTGATCTGGTAAACCTATCAGTACAATAGCTGTATATGTAAGGAAGAAGCCAATAATAGCACCAAGTATTCCTGCAACAATAGAATAGAAAATGGCATTTGATATATACATCTCATGTGAGATGGGTATACGTGCCTGATTCAACTGTTTTTGAAGGTTCTGATAATTTGCTTTTTTGGTTTTAATTTTGTCCCCCATCAGTGCAAAGGGAACTTTTTTTAGTATATGGAAATATACAGCCGTTTTTTTAATATAATGATCAGCATCAAACTTCTTTTTATATTTTTTGATTTTTGTTTTCTGATCGATGTCCGTTTTTTTATTTACCGGATCCTGATGTTCTGGTGACTCTGCTGAAATGGTGTCAACCTGCACCTCTTTGCTCAGATCATCTGATGTTTTTTTAATTCCTGCCAAAGTATCACACCAGTAATTATACCAGTTTCAATTTCTTCAGTATTTTTTCCGGTGTTGACTGGTAAGCGTTAATGATGTCCGAAATTTCCTGGAAGTCAGTAACATTATTATTTACCATGTACTCCAGGACCATCTGCCGATAATGTAATTCCTGATTAACTTTATCCTGTCCCCAACCACGCCTCATTTTTATGTCGAAAAGGGCTTTTGATTCGCCTGTACGAATGAACTTATCGGATTCGGAATCCCATACGAAGATATCATTTGTCCTGATATTCCTTGTATTCGGATCGATATCAACGATCTCTACCAGCTTGATATTTCTCCTGACACGTTTACCTTTGGTATATGTCTGAGATTGTATGCTCATAATATCAAGTGCCTGTATCATGGTACGTGGAACACTGATAGGTGGATTTTCCAGTCTGTGAATTGCAGATGCTACTGAGTCAGCGTGCATGGTTGAGAATGTTGTGTGTCCGGTGGACATTGCCTGGAAAAGAGTGAGAGCTTCCTTACCTCTGACCTCACCCACAAGTAGGAATTCCGGCCTCTGTCTTAGTGCAGCTTTTAGCAGGTCATACATATCGACAGCTCCTCTTTCATCTGCTGTGAATGAATCTCTTGTAATACTTGGTATCCAGTTTGGATGAGGCAGTTTAAGTTCTCTTGTATCTTCAAGGGTAATTACTTTGGATTTTTCAGGAATGAACAATGAAACAGCATTAAGAGAAGAAGTCTTTCCCGATGCAGTACCTCCTGCATAGATCAAACTCTTATTATTCTCGATACACAACCACAGGTAAGCCATTGATTCTGATGAAAAGGTGCCCCATTTGACAAGGTCAACAGGAGTGATTGGTGTGTCACTGAACTTACGGATAGTAAAAGTACTACCATGCGCAGTTACACTTGTACCAAGTGTCATCTGTATCCTTGACCCGTCAGGCATGGTTGCATCGACCATCGGTTCTGCAACAGAGATATGTTTTCCACTTCTCTGTGCCATTTGTATGATAAAAGAGTTGAGTGCATCTTCCTCATAAACAACATTTGTTGGAATGTTCTGATATGCTCTGTGATATAGGAAAATAGGTACGTCATGGCCGTTACCTGACACATCTTCTATGGAATCATCTTTCATCAAGACATCTATCTTGCCGAATCTGACAAAGTCTCTTTTTATGTAGTACGAGATTTTTTCAAGCATTGGGGATGTGATCTCTATTGTGTAATCCTGTATGATCGATCTGATCTTTGATTCAAGAACTGTTTCCTTGTTTTGATCATCTTCATCTATCTCTTCAACAAGTAGTACATCTCGCAGTCGGTCCTTTATTTCAAGAAGGAAAGTATGTTCAAATTCAGTAAGTTCCGGCTCAACTATATAGTAAAGATGATTGTTTTTGTCTTCATTGTACAATATAACAACAAAGGCATATGGTTCATTTACCCAATAGCGGTCAATTTCCTGGTAGCTTTGCACGCCTTTGAATTCTGTAATAGGTCCATGTATTGCAGGTTCATAAGGATCGACTTCTATTTCCATTCTTTTGAAAAGGCTTTTTATTTTACCAACAAAGTTTAGTTTAGCTCTTTCTTCGCCTTGTTCTTCTTCATTTTCCTCAGCAAGTTCTGAGTTTATCTCATATGCTTCTTTTTTTAATATTATCTCTGTTTCTTCATCAGAAAAAATAGATTTTTTTGTTTCTTTTTCTTTGCTTACAGAATCTGGAATTTTGTCTTCCTCATCTTCAAATGATATAAGATTATCTTTTTTGGCACCAGGTTTTGTACTTTTAGGAGGTCCAAAGTTAGGTGATCTTGGAAGTAATATTCCGATTTCCTCTTCTCCTATATCTTCATCTCCTGTATCACCTTTAGTCGACAAACCCTTGTAATAATCATTTTTTTTTGAATCTGGGGCACTTTCTTTTTTCTCAAGGATCTGTGCATAAACCTTTTCAAAATTCTTTTCACACTCTTTTATTTTTGATATTTCTTTTAGAATATCCGCACTATTAATTTCCTCGTTGGATGTTTCCTCATCATGTATAGCATCAAGTTTATCCCCGTTTTCTTTTGCCGTTGGGTCTTCATATTGTGGTATTTTATGATCTGATGTTTCCTCTTGATTGTCAGTTTCATTATTATCATTATTATTTTTAGAATGATTCTTTTCAGGAATGTTTAATTGGGCATCAGTCATTGTTTCACCATTTGATGCATGAATCAGATTATTATGAAATAACAAGACATTTACTGTGTAGATATATATACCAATTATTTATATATATATATGTAAATCTATGAAAGTATGTACTAATATTTATGGTGATTGTTAAGGTATTGTCTAGCGTATTTTTATTTATAATCCCTCGATAGTTGTTTGCGTCACTTTCATTAGTTATATTATATTGCATATATATCTACATTGATATAAACTTGATGTCTATAATATATATTTTATAAACATATTTATATTCATTATTATTATATACATGTCAAACCAATTAAGCTTCATGAATTTTAATATACATGCCCTTAGCTCACTATTTAGATGCAATGATAATATTAATAAAAACAATAATATTAATAATAATAATAATAATAGTAATAATAATAATAATAATAGTAATAATAATAATGGAAATGATAGTATTAATAATAATATTTCAAAGCTTGCAAGTATCCTATGGAAAGAACTGGTTTTTGGAGGTCATCTGTTTGCCACAGGTTCTGTTTCTGTAATAATGGCATGTGCCACGATTTTTATGATTCCGATAAGCTGGGATATTTTGTTTGTATCTTATCTATTGTTCTATGCAATCTATTTATATGACTATTCAGCAGGTGCATCTTCAGATGAACTGACAAATGAGGACCGAGCCAGGTATCTTCAATGCAAGAACAAAAGCAAATGCATAGTTGGCATAGCATCTGTGATTCTGCTTCTGGTTCTTTTAACATTTACAAATACAGTTACAACTCTTATTGGTATGAGCATTTTGATCTTCGGTCTTCTTTATGGCAGTCACTTCAAAAAACTGACAAAAAAAATACCTGCTTTTAAGAATGTTTTTGTTTCTCTGGTCTGGTCTTTTATGGCACTTTTTTTGTTTGTCTATTATTCCCTGCCCATAACATATGGTGCACTGATGCTTGCACTTTTTGTCTTCATAAGGATGATGAATATACAGATCCTCTTTGATGTCAGGGATGTGGAAGGAGATATTGCAGATGGTCTTTTAACGATTCCCGCTTTGTTTGGGGAGAGGACTTACACTTCCATTTTGCGTTTGATTAATTTAGTATCTATCGTTTTTATCATTCTATGCGTAATTCTGGGATTGCTTCCGTTCTTTACACTGGCCATCATGCCTATTTTCTACTATGCTGTCACTTATATCGATAGAGTAACAGAATCAAAGAAAAAATATTCATCCTATGTCTTTGCAGCGTGTGAACCCATTATGTGGTCATTACTTATCTTTGCAGGAAAGTTTATTGCTATGTTCAATATCATGGCCTGAGGAATATTTTCGCTGTCGTTATTTCTGAAATCTGCATTAAACAAAAACATTAAATGGAAAGCTGGATATGTTCTGCTAGATTATAGCTGGAAATAACCAGGGAAGGAAAAACCGATGCCGATTATAACCTTACCATATAATGACCTTGAAGAATTAACAGGAACAGACAAGGATACTATAATTAAGCGCGTGCCAATGATTGGTGCAGATATTGAGCGCATAGAAGAAAAGTCTATAGACATTGAGTTCTTCCCTGACCGTCCGGACCTTTATAGTGTTGAAGGTGTTGCGCGCGCAATGCGCAGTTTTCTGGATATTGAAACCGGTTTTTGTGATTATGAGGTAAAGCCATACACTGTTGAGATCACAAAGGACAAGGATATTGATTCTGTGCGCCCTATATTTGGCTGTGCTATTGTCAGAGGTGTCAAGTTCAGTTCCAGTGCCATAAAGACCCTTATGGATCTTCAGGAGTCCCTTCACTGGGGACTTGGAAGGGACCGTAACAAAGTGTCCATCGGTGTTCATGACCTTTCAAGGGTTCAGGCCCCTTTCCGCTACATTGCAGTAGATCCGGATTTCAGCTTTATTCCTCTTGACTTCACAGAACCAATGTCAATGAAGGAAATACTTGAGAAGCATCCAAAAGGCACACGTTTTGCGCATATACTTGATGATTTTGATAAGTATCCTCTGATACTTGATGCTAATGACAATGTTCTTTCATTCCCGCCTATAATTAACGGTACCCTTACAATGGTCACTGAAAAGACCACAGATCTTCTGGTCGATGTTACCGGTTTGAGCAACGAGGTTTATACCGCACTTAATATTGTGACAACTGCACTTGCAGAGCGTGGTGGCCAGATCGAGTACGTGAAAGTGATAAATGCCGATGGCACAGAATCCATTCCACTGGACCTTAGTCCAACGATAAAAGTATTGTCCATATCAGAGATAAACGGGCTCATTGGTATGGAACTTTCTGTTGCTGAGATCATAAAACAGCTTAAAAGAATGGGTTTTGCTGCAAAGGAACTTGAAAATGACCGGATCGAAGTCATGATTCCCCGTTACCGTGCTGATATTCTGGATAATTCTGACATCATTGAGGATATAGCAGTAGGATATGGTTTTGAGAAGATACCTGCAGTATTTCCAATGAATGCCACAGTGGGCAAATCTCACAGTATATCTGACATAAGTTCCGATATGCGCGAAATAATGACAGGGCTTGGGTATTTACAGGTAATGCCGTTCACTCTTACAAGTGAGAAGGTTCACTTTGAATGGATGTGCAGGGAAAAGACAGATGATGTTACATATGTTCTCCATCCAATAAGTGAGGACCAGACAATGCTCAGAACGACTATATTGCCAAATCTGATCGAAATTCTTTCCATGAACCAGCACAGGGAACTGCCACAACGCATTTTTGAAGCTGGTGATGTTGTGATCAATGCTAATAATGGTCTGCATCTTGCAGCTGTTTCCATTAATCCACAGGCAAATTTCACGGAAATAAGAGAGCTTGTGGATGCCCTGATGCGTGAGCGTCTTGTGGAATATGAAATCACTGAATCAGATGACCCTGCTTTCATGGATGGCAGAAGGGCCGATATTATCGTTAACGGAAAGAAGATAGGTGTTATGGGAGAACTGTTCCCACAGGTAATAGTCAACTTTGGCCTTGGACAACCTATTGTAGGATTTGAGATCGATCTGATGGATTGATCTCTACGAATTTTAAAAAGAATAATTTTAAGCATTTTGCAGAAGCATCATAATTTGCTTTTTATCATTTGTTTTTTGTCAAGATGGTGGATCTCTTCTCCCATCTTTTCTAGCAAACAAAAACATTCCTCACTGCCTGAGTTAATCCCTTCTTCCAACTCTAATACAAGATTTCCCAGAACAATAAATCTAATATTAAAAGATGCTCCTTTCATCTTATGAATATTTGCCTTCATCTGTTCAATATTGTTTTCACAAAAAGAAACATTAATTTCCTCAAGCAGAATGGATAACGATTTTATCGCCATATCTGCAAGCCTATCTACCATCTCCTCATTTCCATTCACATTACTTAACAAGGTCTCTCTATCAAAATGAACATCCTTAATCTCTTTTTTTTCAGTAAATGAGCAAAAAGACCTCCTCCATCTAGGCAACCATTTCTGCAACAAATGATAGATAGTTTCTTCTATAACTGGTTTTGTGGTATAATCATCCATTCCTGCATCATGACAACGTTCACTTTCTCCTTTTATCGTCCCTGCGGTAAGAGCTATAATTGGTACGTGACCTCCTATTTCTTCTTCAAACTCCCGAATAATTCTGGATGCATCATAACCATTAACTTCGGGCATTTGAATATCCATGAATATTATATCCGGTTTATTCTCTCTAAATGCTTTGACTACTTGTTTTCCATCAATTACTTCGGTAATATTAGAATTAGGCAATATTTTCGAAATAATATTAACCGCCACAATCATATTTATTATGTTATCTTCTGCTATTAAAACACTACAATCTCGGTGTTCATACTGGAATAATGACATTCCCTACACACTCCATTTTCATAATTAGCGCTTTGCCAGTGCTCCTAGTTTCTATGCATATTGCTTACATAAATTTATACCTCAACTTGTATTTATATTTTTTTATATTGTTATAGAATATTAAAATACAATCCAAAACACAGATGATGTTACATACCTTCTCCATCCAATAAGCGAGGACCAGACAATAGTCAGGACGACTATATTACCAAATTTGATCGAAATTCTTTCCATGAACCAGCACAGAGAACTGCCACAACGCATTTTTGAAGCTGGTGATGTTGTGACCAATAGTAATAATGGTCTGCATCTTGCAGCTGTTTCCATTAGTCCACAGGCAAATTTCACGGAAATAAGAAAGCTTGTGGATGCCCTGATGCGTGAATGTCTTGTGGAATATGAAATTACTGAATCAGATGACCCTGCTTTTATGGAAGTCAGAAGGGCTGATATTATCGTTAACGGAAAGAAGATAGGTGTCATGGGAGAACTGTTTCCACAGATAATAGTCAATTTTGGCCTTGGACAACCTATTGTAGGATTTGAGATTGATCTGATAGATTGATCTCTACGAATTTTAAACAGAAATATTTTCAGCACTTTGCAAAACAGGAAAGATTCTTGTTACCACTGTGGAGAAGGTACATGTAAAAAATAGAAAAAATCTGAATCAAAAAAGAGGATAGACTTTGAATTAAAGAGATTATGCGCTCAAAACGAAGTTAATCGAAATCTTCTATAATGTGTAATGTATAAGATACCGAGGATAGGCATTAATAGGAAGGTCATTCGGAGAATATTTGAGGTTATCTCAAACCAGAAATATTTAATCATAATTTCATCGATTAATCCTAAACTCATCTTAATTGTCTGTATAATTACTGGAATAACAATACAAAATAATGGTAATACGGCAATTAATTTCATCTCTTTTGTGATCTTCATCCTATCATAGTCTATGGAAGGTAGTAAGTAAATAAACAGACTGAGCGGAAGAAAGACAATAGAGAATATAATCTGAGGCAGCTGATTATACGGGAAGCCCATATAGAAAACATACTCAATCATAGGATCAATTGCAATTTGTGCAAATCTCTGGATTGGGAACATCAAGGCATATATCAAGGAATCAGGATGAGTTTCATAGACCATGACTTTAGCATGTCCAATTATGATCGCCATAGTCTGAATTATACCAACAATTAGCAAAGGTATACAGCACCAAACTCTCCTAGCATCCTTCATGTTTTTTAGAATATTCTGCACGATGGCGGTAATCGGCACAAAAAACAGAACAAATAACCCTAGCGTCATTACCAATATATATGTATGCAAGCCGTACTGGATTCCTGTTCCAATCACGACAATCATAGTCAAACCTATAACGGAAATCCAGATATGATGCATAAAGAAAAGAAGAGCCTCTAAAGGCATCTTCTTCTTAACTTTCGACACGAATTCACCAATTAAAGCCATTTCAACCTCCGGACATGATATAGTCATATAGTCCGTGATACTACAGAGACAAATCTAGATTTATATACTGTAAACCTAACCCTGGCCCCGGGTTCCAGCTATTACGTCAAAATTGGCTGAACCCCCCACTAACATCTTTAAGATGTTACACTATGTATTATGAGAGAAGCAGTATAAGAAAGTTGTGATTAAATATTTATTTTTTTTAGATTTTGCCTAATTAGCTTCAAAAACTCTTTTTTAATAATCATGTTGGAAAGGTTTATCGTAATTCTCTAAGCTTAGAAGGGTACAGGATAAAGTTACAGCAAAATAGAGACAATACCCTTGCATTATAAGATGTCAAATTTGGGATATAAAAAACATGAAAAATATAAAAAACGGGCCCGCCGCGATTCGAACGCGAGTCGATGGGTATCTTCGGACATTTTTTGTCACATCGAAGCCCATCAGGATATCCTGGCTACCCTACGGGCCCGCAGAGCAACTACTGATTGCTGTAGCCTGTATTAAAGTTTTCTATAATATAAATCCTGATATAATTCTCAGTGCTATTATCAGGAGCACGACTCCAAATGCCTTTTGAAGCGTTTCTGCTTTGATCTTACCGTGCATCAGGTGAGAGCCTAACTGTGCTCCCAAAAATGATGCTACCACCACAGGCGCCACCATAGATGGGTCAGGGTTCCAGGAAGACAGATGCGCCATGAATGCTGACAGGGAAGTAAAAAGTACTATAAATCCGGAACTTGCTGCAGCTTGTTTAATAGTAAATCCCAATATCAGTAGTAAGGGTACGATAAATGTGCCACCACCAATTCCGAGCATACCTGATGTGATTCCTATAAGCAATCCGCAGATGCCTATTAGCACATATATTTTCTCTCCACCGATCTCTTTTCCACGATATAAGTTTTGAATTCTGGAAAATATCATCTCTTCTCCAACAATTAGCATAAGTAGTGCAAACATAAAAAGCAGTAGATCAACAGGTACTAATTGTGTGAAATATGCTCCCATCTGTGCTCCGATCATTGTTGCAACTATGAAAGGTGTTGTTATTTTGAAATCAACCATCTGTTTTCTAATGTATGTGATGGCTGCAGAACCTGAGGTGATCGTATTAAGAAGCAGTGCAATGGTGACAGATGAAATAAAATCTCCACTTATCCAGTAAAAGAAAGGCACATAGAAAATAGCTCCGCCAAGTCCGATCATTGAGAAAAGTGAAGATGCACAAAAAACGACGAGTGCAAGAACTATAGTTTCCATTTTTCAACAATCCTTTCAGATAATGATCATGCACTTCATTTTACATACTCTTCTTTAAATTTTAAAATTTCTTCTTTCCCACCTACAACTGCAATAATGTCGTTGTTCATTATTTTTGTAGATGGCAGTATGTCAGTGATTATTTTCCCATCCCTATCAATCCCTATGACCGTGCAGCCAATCTTCTTCCTCATTTGGGTATCAGCAATCGTTTTATTCACAAGTTCACTGCCACTTGAAACGGTGTGTTTCTCAATATCGATTCCTTCATAAAGCATGATGTCCTCATCCATCTTCTTACACGAAACATCAACACAACGTGAAGTCATTTTTGCAAGCATCTGGCCGGCAACTATGGGTAATGCAGCTACATAATCTGCACCTGCCTTGTATATCTTATCGATTGATTTGTAGGAATTAGCACGTGCTAATATGGTCGATTTTGGATTAAGGCCACGTATGATAAGCGTTGTGAACATGACATCTGTATCATCATTCATTCCTCTATAAGTGTTTCCACAAGTCTGTTATAACCACATATGATAATGTGTTCTTTAAGTTTTTTTGGAGCTTTTGACGGAATATTGGGATGGACCATCTTTTCCATCCAGGGTATTATTACAAGAGTAAACAGTATTCCGAAAACAAGAGGTATTCCCGATAGCTGGACAAAGGCCGAAAATATCTTTCCAATGGGTGAGGATACTACAATATCTCCGTAGCCCACAGTTGTGATGGTGGTGACTACCCAGTAGATAGCATCATAAAGGTTTGTATGGTCCGATTGTCCTTCATAAGCCATAAGCTCAATGAAAAGAAATATATAGATAACTATGACTGCCACTGCACCAATTACTTTTGTAAGCAGATTTTTGTGCCAGAGCTGCCTTCTTTTCATTTAGCTCACTTTTACATTTTAGCTTATTTTCATAGAGTTACCTGATGTGATCAGAATCCATGTATGATATACGGTCCAAATATCATGAACAGGAATGAGAGAAGTACCAGCATTGAGAAGGTTGCAGCTATCATTGCAGATACATGCTCTGCCTTTTCTTCATTGCCTGTTATGTTAAACACAAATGCGTTCATGTAGTCCCTGAATACGTGTCCACCATCAAGAGGTACGGCAGGTAGGCAGTTGAAAAGCCCTACATAGAAATTCAGCCACCCAATCCACAGCAGGGCATTTGCAAGCCAGAATACGCCTATTCCAAAAGGCTCAGCCCAGCCCATAGGCTCGTAGAACTGTGCCAGTGTTCCACTAAAACCCGGGAATCCTTCTCCTGCGAAACCAAGGATGGGCAGTCCCAGAAGTATTACCCATCCTGTAACTCCGGTTAACATTTGAGGTATGCTCTTAAAGAGATCAAGGTAAGCAGTGGCTGGGAATTCTCCCACAACGATCCCAAGGGATGTTTCAATCTGACCATCTGCACTTGTAACGACACCCAAAAAGCCTTTGTTCTCAACATCAGGGTGTTCTGCCAGGGTAACATTATACTTTGTTGTCCCCTCCATATCTTCTGTCCCAAGTTCGACAATGATCTCCTGTCCTGGTTCACTGTTACTCATTATGTTACTGAAATCAGTGTATGAGCGTATTGGGCTGTCATCTATGTATATAATGCTTGTACCTGCTTCAATTCCTGCTGCTAAAGCAGGTGAATCGTCGACTATGCTCTGTATCTGTATGCCTGCCGGTTCAATGTCTGTGTATATGACTTCGGCTCCATAACTGGATATCTCCCGGTCGGATGCCGCATAGACTGTGACCTTTGTTCCCGTTTCAAGTCCATCAAGATACTGTAGCATATCGGTGGCATTGCTTATTTGAGTGTCATCTATCTGCGTTATGACCATGTTCTCCCGAATGCCTGCTGCATAGGCAGGACTTTCTTCCTGAACACTAACGACCATTGTATCCCCTAATGGAGAAAATGATCCAAGTACCGGGCCAAAAAGGAGGGAAAATGCCAGAAGTGCTACAACAAAGTTTGCCATAACCCCAGCTGAAAGAATACGTGCTCTTTGTTTGCGACTTGCAACTTTTTCATCCTTATTTACGACTTTACTTGCAACTTTCTTCTCTTCACTGTTGTTTATGTTTATTCCAAGCCTGCGGTCTCCGTATGGGTCATCTTCCTCACTGTATTCTTCTTCCCTTTTGCCGAAAAGTTCCTCTTCATCCAGCTCGGCAAAACCCCCAATAGGAACGACTGCAAACAGGATTCCCATGGATTTGACTTTTATATCCTCAACACGACCGAGTATGGCATGTGAGAACTCATGTACTATAAGAGTAACAACAAGTGCAATTATGCCCCATGTAAGTGGTATGAACTCGTTGACGCCGGGTATAAGGAAAACGTTCCTTGCTTCGTTGAATTGACCTGGCTCAGGCATTGAATTACTTCCAATGGAAGCTATCATTGCAATATCGGACAATATGATAACAAGAAACATTGCTATCATTCCAACGAACATCAGTCTGATACCTATATCTGCAAAGATTCTCCATGCCTTCTTTGGAACTGCAAGTTTGTCCAGAAGTTTCAATCCATGTGTTGTCCTTATCATAAGGACAGGTCCATAAGCGCTGATGTTATATTTATTCAATATTCCTTTTCTGTCAAGTATTATTACGGCTATCCAGTAAAGAAAAAAGATTGTGAATGCAATGTTTGTTCCGTCCAAAAAAACTCTCCGGCATTAGTGTTATTCAAATATGCTTCTAATTCTTTTTGTAGGTATATATGTTTGTCACTTTATACCTTGCAAGATAATATATACTTTTTCAAGTTAGATCTGATAAATCAGTGAACCATCTATTTGTATATACTATATAAATATAATAAAATAATGGGTTATATTTATATATATCATTTCTCAAATGTACTACTTGACGTTTGTCTGCTTTCCGTCCCTTTCACAAGGGCTTAATGTGAGAATGATATATGAAACGTTTGACAGGCTTCAAAACTGTCGTTGGTTATCAGTTATTTACTTGCATAAAAGGATAAGTATAAAAACAATAAGGGAAATACAGCAATTACAGAATTCCAAAACGTCGATAAACGTTGACGAATTGTTTCAGTAAGATTCGAGCAACAACTGAAAAACCATAATATTATACCGAAATGTAACATATCCGTGAGGGGATGAATGTGCAATCAATAGTTCAGGAAGCATTAAAACACACAGAGAAAGAGAAAGAGTATCGCCAGTCGATCGCAGTTAACGACCAGTTCAGTGATATCCTTGGCCAGCCCAGGATTATGATCGTTGGGTGTGGTGGTGCAGGTAATAACACTATCAACAGACTTTACAACATGGGTATCGAAGGTGCAGAAACAGTTGCAATAAACACTGACAAGCAACACCTTGACCTTATCCGTGCTGACAAGAAGATCCTTGTGGGCAAAACGCTCACCCGTGGTCTTGGTGCAGGTGGTTATCCGGAAATTGGTACCAAGGCAGCAGAACTTGCACGCGGCACCCTTGAAGATATCTTCAAGAATGCAGATCTTGTTTTTATAACAGCTGGTATGGGAGGAGGAACCGGTACTGGTGTCGCTCCTGTAGTTGCTGAGGTAGCAAAGGAGCAGGGCGCAATTGTTGTAGGTATGGTATCCAGTCCTTTCAGGGTTGAGAGGGCAAGAGCGGTCAAGGCAGAAGAAGGCCTTGAAGACTTCCGCCGTGCTGCAGACACTGTTATTGTACTTGATAACAACAGACTCCTTGAGTATGTACCAAACCTTCCAATAGACCAGGCATTCTCAGTTATGGACCAGATCATTTCAGAGACTGTAAAAGGTATTACTGAGACGATAACACAACCTTCTCTTATAAACATCGACTATGCTGACATCAGGGCTATCATGAGCTGTGGTGGCGTTGCTGTAATGCTTGTAGGTGAGAGCAAGAACCAGGATAAGAGTGACGATGTCGTTCGTGCAGCCCTCAATCATCCACTTCTTGACGTTGATTACAGAGGCGCAACAGGTAGTCTTGTACACATCACAGGTGGACCAGACCTGAGTCTCAAGGAAGCTGAAGATATTGCCGCATCACTTACATACGAGCTTTCACCCAGCGCAAATGTCATATGGGGCGCACGTATTTGCAATGATTATGAAGGTAAGGTGCGTGTAATGGCTATCATGACAGGTGTTCAGTCAGCACAGATACTTGGCCATCCACAGTGTAATATTGCCAGTGAGAGTGTGCCGGCTTCCAACCGTGCATCCGAAGCACCACGTTCATACAGGCGCGCAGGTACATCCGTTAACAGGGTAAGCCGTCCGGTTGTTGAACCAATGCACGCCGGTGCCAATGGTGGTTCAATAATAGACATAATCCACTAAATCCTAATTAATTGTCCGGTATATGCCGGGCTGCCTTTCTGGCAGTTATTCTTTTTTACTTTCATTACTATTTCAATTCATGAAAATACTGATAACTACAGGCAGACTTGCTGAGCAGACCGTAAACAAGGCCGTGGGTGACCTTGCTGATGTACTTGTTGCAGATACAAAAGTAGCCGCATTCATTACCCCCCGTAAACTGCTTGCAGCAGTAGCAGAACATGTTCAAGATTTTGATTATGATCTTATTTTCCTTCCGGGCCTTGTGTCTGGTAATTTTGCAAAAGCTGAAGATGAACTTGGATGTAAGATACGTCTTGGTCCCAAACATGCTTATGATCTGGGTTTTGTACTTCCATTTGCAGAAAGCATGGAATTTTCCAGGGAGCTGCCTGCCTGTGAACTGCTCGCAGATGTCAGGCGACAGATGGCTCTTGAGAACGTGCAAAAACTCGAAAATGCTGCATCTGTCCCTCTGATGCTCGGTAATTTGAAGATTGGTGGCAATTCCCGTATGAAGGTAATGGCTGAGGTGGTTGATGCCACAGGCCTGGATTCTGAGCTTCTTGCCTTGAAAGTAAGTAGTTTTGAGATGAAAGGTGCTGATATAATAGATCTTGGGGCTTCTCTGCATACAAGTTGTGAGGACATAAGACGTGCGATCGGAATCGCCAGGAAAAATACCAGTTTGCCTCTGAGTATTGATACTCTTGATCCGATACTTATCAGGGAAGCCCTGCATTGTGGTATTGATCTTGTGCTTAGTCTTGACAGCAGTAATATTGATGAAATTGCTGCTGATATTGCTATGACAGGTGTACCTGCTGTTATCATACCTGACCCTGGAGAGGGCTTTGAGAGCCTTGCCAGGAACATGGATTTAGCGCGTTTTATAGGCATACACAATATCATTGCTGATCCGGTCCTTGATCCTATAGGCCACGGAATTGGAAGTTCTATTGTCAGGTATATGGATTTCCATAAACAAAAACCTGATACTCCTGTCTTCTTTGGTGTTGGCAACGTAACAGAACTTATTGATGCGGACTCAACAGGTGTCAATGCGACATTATGTGGTTTAGCTGCAGATCTGGGTGCAAGCATCCTCTTTACTCCTGAGTACAGCAACAAGACCCAGGGCTCTATCACAGAACTGAAGAAAGCTTCCCAGATGATGATGCTCTCAAAGGAACGTCAGAGTTCTCCAAAGGACCTTGGCATTGACCTCATTGAAATAAAAGAGAAAAGAAGACGTACAGATTCTGTTCTCCCAAGCAAGTTCGTTAGGGCAGAAAAGAACAAGATGTGGACTCTTGACCCAAAAGGCAGTATCATGATAAGCATAATTCCAGATATCCATGGGAAAAAAGAAGGTTGTATCCTTGCTGAACATGCTAGTACATCCATTGTAGGCCAAAAAGCAAGAGATGTCATGGACACGATTCTTAAGATGGAACTTGTTTCAAGAATGGAACATGCAGCTTACCTGGGACAGGAACTCAAAAAAGCAGAATTGGCCCTGAAGCTGGGAAGAAGTTACTCTCAGGATGATGCTTTTTAAGCAAGTTAACAAATAAAAAAGTAAAGGTTCAGGAGACTTCTACCTCCTGTATATTCTCAAGTGCATGTCGGACACTTTTCCTGATTCTTGGATGTTCGTCTCTATCTGCTTCAACTCTGCTGAGGATATTGACCGCTGCAGGATTATTGATATTTCCAAGAGATATAACAGCAGTTCTTCTCAGGTCTGGTGAATCGTCCTTGCTTTCTAATACCTCTATCAGGGCTTTGGTTACATTGTCATCTTTATGTACACCAAGTCCTTCTGCTGCTGTAATTCTTACATTCAGGTATTCTTCCCTATCCTGCATTAGCTGCACAAGTATTGGTACTGCGTTACTGTCATTTGTCCGGGCAAGTGCTCGTGTCATATAACCACGTGTATACTTGTTTGTTTCATTCTCAAGAGCATTTATAAGATGCTCTGTTGAATTTTCATCAGCCATGTAGGCAAGATGCATTGCAGCAATAGACCTGACCTCTGGATTTTCATCATTCAATGCCAGCGATAGATGACCCGAAGCATTTTCTCCGGCTATATCTGCCATAACTATTGCAGCTTGTTTCCTTACAGGCCATTGCGCATCGTTCAGTAAAAGGTATGCAACTGGTTCGATAACCATCGGTATTTTTTCCTTATCACCCTCTAATTTTCTAAATGAGGATACGATACTTGCCCGGACCTCCGTATCCTTGATTTTGATGTCTTTGATTAGTATCTTGATAGCCTTTTCCTCATCTATATCAATTAAAGTCCTTGGAACTATGGCTCTTACATTCCTTTTTTCATTTTCATTTTTCAGAATATCAGTAAGCGGTTCGATTAGATCATCGTCATCTGATCTTCCAAGAGCTGAGATAGCAGCTCTTCGTACTTCTTCGTATTCTGTCCTGTCTTCTGCAATTTTCAGAAATACACTATAAGAACTTTGTTCTCCAATCGAACTAAGTGCATAGATCGAGTTTTTCCTAACATTTATGTCCTGATGATCAAGATTTTCGATAAGCATGTCCTCTACAGGTGCTCCTAATTTGTTTAAAGCTTCGGCTGAATTTGTAACTGCAAATTCATATTCCTTATCCAGCAGGTCAGCTAAAGGTTCAATCGCTCTTTCGTCTCCTGTTTCTCCAAGAGCCCAGGCAGCTTCGCTCTGTATATACTGAGATTCATCCTCCAGGCATTCAATAAGCAATTTAACTGCTCTTTTATCCCCTATCTGTCCAAGGGATCTTGCTGCAGCCTGTCTCATATTTTCTGACATGCTTTCATTTGCGAGTATATTCATAAGCGGTTCTACTGCTTTTTTATCCCCCAGATAGCCTAAAGAAACAGCTGAAGATATATCTAAAAGATTATCATCCAGCATTTCTATCAATATATCAGTATGCTTTTTGTTTCCTACCTTCCCAAGATTTCCGGTAACTGACTGACGCAGAGAATCTGATTCCTCAGTATCTTCTATTATTATCAAAAATGGTTTCGCAGCTCTGCTATCTCCTGAATCTCCCAACATGTATGTAGCATAGGATCGATTTTCTTCAATCTCCGATCTATTTACAAGAATCTCGATCCAACGGGTAACATTCTTATCCTGATCATCATAGACCAAGAGTCCAAAATATCTCATAATGGATGATAGAATGCTGGAATCTTCGCTTATCTGAATGTTGTCTTCATCCATTTGAACCGATTCACCGGAAGCACAGACTCCTGAAACAAGTCCAAATGAAACAAATAATGTTGCCAGTAGTAATATTGCAACATTTCTTAGTACTGACTCATGTGCTCTTTTCATATTTCATCCCCTGATTCAGAATTATTTCTAGGTATTATTATCTGATCTTCAACTACCTGATCACGCCAGGTAACAGTAAGTTTTACTATGTATTGTTCTCCTTTCTTTCCTTTGACCACTGCTTTGGCAGGCATGTATTTATCATCTGAATTCTCCCCTGAACTTAATTCAATTACTCCTTCAGGTGAGCTCTGCCATGTACTGAAAGGACTTTTGGAATAGGCCGGAACAACAATATCTTTTACCACTGAAGCTCTCACATCATTTGTTTCAGGATCAATTATACTCAGCTTAGTCTCTACATTCTCAGCGCGTCCAAGACCTCCATTCAAAATGTAAGCGTTAATATCGTAAATTTCCAGTTCTCCCTCAGTTATCATATCATAACTTAACTCCACAGAAAGTTCAGGTGGCATAACATTAACAGTAAAGGATTCTTCATCAAGAACTGCTTCGTTGTTCATCACTTTGATCTGGACGTTCTGTTCCCCAGTTACCTTATATCCAAGCAACAGAGTTACTTTATTCTCTCCTGGTTTGAGAGTAATCTTGTCCCGTGTTGATGTATAACTGCTGTATTTGCTCCCATCATAGCCAAATACAATAAATGTGTCAACGCTTTTTCCGTTCGCATCAACAAAAGCATTTTCAGTTTCAAGCTTTATTTCAACCGGCTTTGTTTCATTGTTCTGTATGACAATCTCTATCTCGTTCATGCTATCGGTTCTGATAGTATCAACCCCCAGAGTCCGGGGGGCGCTTATCTCAGTAATACTAATATCGATACTGCTGTCGTAATGCCACCAGACAGTAGCAGAAACAAGAATAATGCCTAACAGGATCAATAGTAATTCTTTTCTCATTCGTTCTCACCCCCTGATCTCTTCCGTCAGTGAAACGCAATTTGTCAGACCGTACTTTTGTTTGCTGATGATTCGTTTCTTCTCCAGATTAGACAAGATGCGTGATGTTTTGGCTTTCGAGAAGTCAAGTCTGTTCACAAGTTCGTTCTGAAGTATCTGTCCGCCATTTTGAACAATGGTTTGAACCATTTTCTTTTCGTCCCCCACAAGAGCCATAAGAAGTATCTTTTGCACATCGGGAGAAGTTGAAGATGATTTGGTTGCAGTTTTGCTGTAAACAGCTGTTCTCGAAGAAACTAGTGTCTCTTCTTCACCAGGTTGACATTTTTCACTAGCAAATGGATGTATATTCAGATAAGCAACTATCTGATGAAGTACCAGTCCGGAGAAAAAACCACATGTGAGCAGCAAGTATGCCTCTCCCGTGGTATAGGAATAGGGAATCTCAATTATTTTGAAAGATTCACCTTCTATTTGTATAACTACAGGTGCTTCCTGTAATAGTATACTTACGGCAATGATCCCTGCAAGGATAACAATTCCTGCCGATATTATGAGTTTTGCTCTTTCCTTCATCACACAATCATCTCACTATTGGTAATAACTTCAATGGATGAAACAAATGATATGTTTTGACTGTGACAACTGATTAAGACGTTGCATATTTCGAAGACCACTGCTGCAAGGTGTTGATTTTCGAGCAATATGTGCATGTCTGTTTTCTTGTTTCAAGCTTTGGGCTTTTAGGTCTTCCTCTTTTTCCCGTTCTTGGAAACCCCACCCATTTACCGTATTTTTGTAAAAGTGCTTCAGAATAGAATCTTAATCCATCTGAAACAAAAAGTGGTTTCAATCCTGAAAGGCATTTATCGGTAAGTTCAACTAATCTATTAGCTACATATTGTTTTCTTGGTCCGATCGTGAAATCGATTATCAGTCTGAATTGAGGTGCAAAACTTACCCACAACCATAATCCATCATCATCGACAAAATTAGCTGTTGATGGAACTACTTTTTTGGCATTGTTAATTAAACATATCGATCTCTTTATTCCTGTACTTCATTAAGAGAAGAACATAATATTTTAACATTTCAAGACTTTTGGAATAGCACTTTGTCTTTCTTCTTAACCTTGCCAGA
>Ga0265295_1003763_pt1 | contig 21443 bp, 19 predicted proteins | sample Munlansysbiofilm_FD_192503 | JGI IMG/M metagenome (GOLD analysis project Ga0265295, IMG submission 192503) | Leachate microbial communities from a municipal landfill in Southern Ontario, Canada - Methane capture system biofilm | ecosystem: Engineered > Solid waste > Landfill > Unclassified ...
CTTTCATATTATCGTGCAGCTCCTAAGAATGGTTTGCCAGATGCTTTAGGTGCTCTAGACTTTTTCGAGAAGAGGGCTAAGACTACCATAGTAGCAATATAAGGTAACATTCTAAAAATCATACCAAATGGAACATTGGGGAATTCGATGATCAAATAATTGATCCATCCAATGCCAAAGAATGTTACAGAGAGTGTTTTGAAAACACCAAAGAAAATGGCTGCAAACAAAATTCTAAGTGGCTTCCACTGACCAAAAATTAACACGGCTAATGCTAAGAAACCGTAACCTGCAACAGTACCTTCAAAGGATACCGAAATAGGAAGTGCATAAACCAAACCTCCCAAACCACCCAAGAAACCAGAGATTAAAACACCATACCAACGATAGTGGTAAACATTAACACCTACTGACTGAACAGCTTCAGGATGCTCTCCACAAGCAGATAATCTTGAACCAAAACGCGTCTTATAAATGACGATTGTAGCAATAATTAAAATCAGTAAACCAATATAGGTGGTCAAATATGCCATATCAAAGAAAACATAATTGATGTTCGGAAAAATATTTTTTAGGAAGTCAGAATTTAAGCGGAAAACTTCTTTATCATAAGTAATTTGTACAGCATGATTTTCTTGGCTTTGTTTTGCTAAGAAAATCGCTAATGAACCAGCAAGTAAATTAAGAGCTGTACCACCGATAGTTTGGTCCGCTTTCATGTTGATTGCTAGAAAACCAAGAAGTGAAGCAAATAATGCACCGCCCATACCTGCTAAGATGATTGCGAAAATGAGTAATAACTGTGGTGAATTTGCGAATGCACCAATACCTTGCATCTTATTAATAAATAAAATACCACAAAATGCACCGATAACCATTAAACCTTCTAGAGCAATATTGACAGTACCGCTCTTTTCAGAGAACATCCCTGCAATAGCAACAATTAAAAGTGGAATAATAAAGAAAAGTGATTGTGAAATAAAATAAGCCATTATTGTTTACCCTCCTTTACTTCTTCAGTTGAAGGTGGTAAGGATTTATCTTTTTTTCTTTTCGCAACATAATCCTTAAACTTACCAAGATATTGTGTCATAATCAGTGCAAATGCACTAAAGTATAAAATAACGCCAATAATAATATCAACAATTTCAGAAACAAAACCGACACTTTGCATCGATGCACCACCTAGGGTGATGTGACCGATAAACAATGTTGAAAGAATGACCCCTAGCGGATTACTGTTAGCTAATAATGCAACTGGAATACCATTAAAACCCGCTGGTAAAATGACATTTTCAATAGCATATGCATTTCCCAAATTTCGTGTACTTGGTGCTAAGATAAAGAGTGCACCACCAAGTCCTGCAATCATACCTGCGATTGCCATGGATAAGATCAGACTTCTCTTTTCGTTAACACCTGCATATTTTGCTGCATCTCTATTCATACCCACACTTTTTAGTTCTCTACCAAAAACTGTTTTGTTCAATACAAGAAATAAAATCACAGCAACAGCTACTGCTATTAAAAACGAGATATCTAATCCAGAGTTTGGAAATATAGCGTTAAACGGGCCATAAGAGGTACGTGCTGCTTGATCAACAACAAGTGTTCTATTCGTTGTTCCATCGACAACACGCGTTCTTAAGAAACTCGAGTTAAGTAAGCCATTGACTAAATACATACCAATATAATTAAACATGATGGATGTAATAACTTCATGAACGTTAAAGAATGCTTTAAAGATACCTGGGACAGCACCCCAAATAAAACCTGCAGCCATACCGGCAAACACTGCAACGATCCATTGAAAACCACCTAATGAATCTCCTAAAATACCCACCATACTTGCTGCAAATAAACCTACTGTATATTGTCCACTTGCACCAATGTTGAATAAACCTGTTTTAAATGCAAATGCAACAGCTAAACCAGTAAAAATTAGAGGTGTAATGCGATAGAGAAGTTGTCCTAATCCAATCCATGCACCTCTTGGGTGATTCATGAATCCTTTAATAAGTCTTAAGATGCCTTCTCCTGATTCACTGGGATTAACTAAAATAATAATAATAATCCCAATCAGTAAACCAACGCCAATCGCAAATAAAGAACCCATAAGTGTATGAAACCCATCGGTTTCTTTAAATCTCAGCCACTTGCTTTTTAGTTTTGTCATCATGTCATTCATGGGTTTGATCCCCCTCTATTGAAGCAGGTATTGGTTTTGATAAATCATCAACGAATACCGTATCTCGTTTAACACCAGCCATATAAAGACCAAGTTCTTCAATCGAAATTTCCTTTGCCATCACATTTTTGACGATTTGACCTTCATACATGACTAAAATGCGGTCACTTACACTCATGACTTCATCGAGTTCAAATGAAATCATTAAGACTGCTTTACCTTCATCTCTCGCTTTAATGATTTGACGATGAGCAAATTCGACAGCGCCAACATCAAGACCACGAACAGTTTGAATAGATAACAAAACATCAGAATCTTTGTCTAGTTCACGTGCGATAATTGCTTTTTGTTGATTACCGCCAGACATCGAGCCAACACGTGTTTTTAATCGTTGCCCACTACGTATATCATAGTGATCAATTAATTTATTCCCTAGTTCAAATATTGGTTCTTTATTGATAATACCATGGCGTTGGAAAGGATTGATATGATATTTTTTCAACACCAAGTTATTTGCTAAATTGTCTTGTAAGATCAGACCATGCTTGTGTCGATCCTCTGGAATATGCGCTAAACCATGATCGTTACGATAACGAATCGATTTTTGTGTAACATCATCACCAGAAATAAGTATTTGTCCAGAAGTAGCTTTGATTAATCCGGATAAAACTAATCCAAGTTCGCTTTGACCGTTACCATCAACTCCTGCAATACATACGATCTCACCTTTTCTAACTCTAAATGAAACATGATCAACAACATGTTTCTTTGTACGATCTGATACGACGGTTAAGTCGTTGACTTCAAGCACGACATCACCAAGTTTTTGTGGTTTCTTTTCAATTTCAAATACGACATCGCGTCCAACCATCATCTTGGATAATTCTTCTTTTGTCGTGTTTTTAATTTCTACTGTACCGATTGCTTTACCGCGTCTAAGTACTGTTACTCTGTCACATACTTCCATGATTTCATCAAGCTTATGTGTAATAAAAATGATCGATTTGCCTTCATTTACTAAATTCTTCATCGTGATCATTAATTGTTTGATTTCTTGTGGAGTTAAAACTGCTGTTGGTTCATCAAAGATTAAAATATCATTATGTCGATAGAGCATTTTTAAAATTTCTGTGCGCTGTTGCATACCGACACTCACATCTTGAATCTTTGCATCAACATCAACCAGTAATTCATATTGTTTACACAATTCTAAAATATTTTCTTTGGCTTCTTTTCTCTTTATAAAGCCAAAATTAGTAGGTTCTGCACCCATGATTATATTATCAAGAATTGAAAACACTTCAACCAGTTTAAAATGCTGATGAACCATTCCAATACCATGCTCATTCGCATCATTTGGATTTAAGATTTGAATGGGTTCACCATTCTTTAAAATAACACCCTCATCTGGTCTATACATACCAAATAGGATGCTCATTAAAGTTGATTTCCCTGCACCATTTTCTCCGAGTAGTGCGTGGATTTCACCTTTTCTTAAAGTGAAATTTACATCATCATTAGCAACAATTCCTGGAAATCGTTTTGTAATATGTTGCATTTCTATTATATTGTGCATCAAAAAAACCCCATTTCTCTGCGTTTACGGGTAAGCCATAAAAATTGAAGAAAAATGGGGATAGCACTTCATCATGTCTATCCCCATCAATCAATATCAATTAACCTTCAAATAGAATAACTTGAACTTTAACTTTAGCTGTTTCGAATTGTTCAGCTGCAGTACCATCATCACCGAAAGCACCAATTACGTTGCTTACTGTATATGTACCGTCAACAAGTTTACCAAGAAGTTCTTCGTAATCTGCTGTTGTGAATGTTGCGAAATCTGAATTTGCGATTGGAAGTTGAACACCTTGACGTGAAGCATCAAGAACGACAGATTTACCACCGAATTCTTCATCCCAGTTACCTGCTTCAAACAATGCTTCAAGAGCTTGTTGTACAGAACCTGCTAAATTCTTCATTGCAGATGTAATAACTGTATCTGAGTCACCACTTTGGTCTACGTCAACACCAATAACTTTTGCACCAGCTGTTGCTGCTGCAGCCATAACTGATTGACCAACCGCACCACCGCATGCAAAGATAACTTCAACACCACCATTAAACATGGTAGCTGCTGCTGCTTGGACTTCTGGAGTAGCCTTGAAATCGCCTGTGTATAGGTATTGAATGGTAACTGCATCATTTGCTAAACCAAGTTCGTCAGCTGCTTTTGCTGCACCTTGAACGAAACCATGACCGAAACGTTGAACAGCTGGAACTGCCAATCCACCCATGAAACCTAAACTACGATAGCCATCCATAACTGCTGCATAACCTGCTAAGAAACCTGATTGTTCTTCAGCATAGAATACAGAATATACGTTATCTTCAATTGTACCACCATCAACATTTGCTGGGCTACCATCTAATAAAATGAAATAAACATTTGGATAGTCGCCTTGAACTGCATTAATTGCTGGTTCGAATAAGTAACCTGGTGTAACGATAATGGTTGCACCATCTGCGATTGCTTGTTCAATTGCTGCAATATATTGTTCATTTGTAGCTTCTGTTGGTCTTAAATAACCATATTCAATATCGTTTGCTTCCGCATAAGCTTTGACACCTTCGTAAGCACCTTGGTTAAATGACTTGTCGGTGATGTCACCTTTATCTGTAATCAAAACGATCTTCTGATCTTCTGGATTAAGTGTTTTTTCACCACATCCAACAAGAACGACTGCAAAAAGTAAAACTAAAAGCATTACAATGACCTTTCTCATAATTCCTCCTCTATTTTTTGGCTATTGTTCTAACAATATCATTGTAACACTTTCAAACAAGTCATACAAGACAAAATTTCTTATTTATTTCATAAAGATTTAACGAAAAGGTTTTCGTTTGCCTTTAAACAATAAAAACATTTTTATGTATCATGTTTATAACTTGAAAGCTAAAAAATAAAACCCTTATCTTTTAAGGGCTTATTTTTGAATGTGATAAAGATGAGCTAATCTTAGCAAAACTTTGTCATCATATTTTCTACCAACGAAAACTATAGCTTTAGGTATGTCATCAATTATACCTTCAGGTATACATATCGATGGATTACCATATATCGGTGCAAACCCCATCCAAAAAGGTGTCATGACTGCGATTAAATCTTTCTCTTTCATTATTTCTTCTAGCAAGGAAGCTTTACCAAATAGTTCTTTTCTTATACTGAGATAGTCAGGATCAGTTAAATCTCCTGATGTTTCATTGGCTTTTGTTAAAATGCTTTGCCCATAGCGTAAGCATCTTCTTTCATTCGCTTGATTGAATGTAATAATATCAGATAGCGATGTCATGTTTGTTGAACCTTTTACTTCATTTAAAAACTGATTGATCGCATATTTAAATTCAACAAGCAATGTTGGGTCATTGGATAATTCTGGAACATCAATCTCAATGGGAATAACCTGATGTCCGAGTGACTCAAGTTTTTTGGTTGCTTTTTCAACAACCTCAAGATTACCTTTTGTATAGGGTTTATCTTTAAATGTGATTAAGCCTATCTTAGAGGGGGCTAATTTATTATCTATGCCATCATAAAATGAATGAGGTCTTTTAAGCCCAAGTGTCGATGGATCATGTTGATCTTCTTGAGCTAACACATCCATGAGCAGTGCACAATCACTCACCGTCAATGCCATAGGTCCTGCTGTATCTTGCGTAGGTGATATTGGGATAATGCCTTTTTTACTCACGTAACCAAATGATGGTTTAAACGAAACAATTTGTGTCTGATAGGCAGGTGCCATTAAAGATCCATTAGTTTCTGTCCCAATAGAAATATCAACAATCCCTAATTTAACTGCTACTGCACTACCTGTTGATGATCCATATGGATCAATTTTTTCATCAAAAGGATGCTTCACTTGCCCATACATTGAACCGTAACCTGATGGCATATCATCATAGCTCATAAAATAAGCAAACTCAGATAAATTGGCTTTTCCAAGGATAATAGCTCCTGCATCCATCAGTCTTTGAACAATAAAAGCATCATAAGGTGGAATGAGGTCATGAAGAGAAAATGCATTTGCTGTTGTTGGTGTACCATCACGATATAAAATATTATCTTTAATGACAAGAGGGATCCCATGAAGAGTGCCTCTGATTTTTCCTTCTTTTCTTTCTTGATCACGATGACTTGCTACTAACAAAGCTTGTGGACTTAAAACACCGATGGCATTCTTATCGATCCAACGTTCATGCATTTCAATCGCTTTTTGAACTAATTCTACACTGGTTACTTCATTTTCTTCTAATCGTTTTTTTAGTTCTAATATAGACATATGACGTTCTCCTTATATCTTTATTCCTATTGTACCAAAATAAGCCTTATAAAAAACAAAAAAGGGACTAAGAGGATAGCGTCCCTTTCTTGCTTGCTTAGTTAACTAAGCTTACTCATATACTAAAAAGAAACTTGTTCTTATTCGTATGGTGTGAAATTAATGTTGCTGAATGTTGCACTGTCCTTATCTTTAAAGCCAGTTGCAAATATTAAATCATAAGTGTGTTGCTTGCTGTCGTTAGTTAATGTATCAATATGTTTTTATATCTTTTTTAGGTGAACTTTTTAATGTTAATAAGCATTATTTTCGAAGAATGAACCATATTGTGTTTATATGCACACATAAAAAAAGAACCAGATGCTGCCATCTGGTTCACTTTTTTTATGATTTCTTAACATTTTCCAAACCATAATGCCATTTCTTGTTTCGCATTTTCGAAAGAATCTGATGCGTGAATTAAGTTCCTTAGTGTACGCTTTTCTTTCATCGCTACCTCAAGTGAATCTAAGGCATATCGTCCTCTAATACTCTTTTTATCAGCTTTCACTGGATCTGTAACCCCGACGAGTGTTCTAACATCATCAATGATTGTGTTTGAAGATGAACTCAATTCTAAAGCGATTACTTTTTTTCCGACAAAGGTTTTGAGAATGGCTTCTTGGAAATAGGCTTGATTCACTTTTTGAATAACCTCTTCATAATGTTTGAGTATCAGTTTTTCATCGACAATGACTTCTTTTTTCCGTACAATTTGATATCCTTCATCTAAAAAGATTTGGATGATATCCTCTGCTAAATGTCTATCGATAGCATCTGGTTTTAACATAATAAATGTACTTGTTGACATATATGATCTCCTCTCTATCACTTCTATTATATACGAAGCTTTATTTTTTTAATGATTAAAGCGCAAAAGTTAAGTGAAATGATACAATAGATATGGAGGTATTTCTATGATCTATATCTTAACAGGCGTTGCTAAATCGGGTAAATCTTTAGTCGCTAAAACATTGATGAAAACACATCATTTACAACTGATACAAACCGATCACATCATGATGATGCTCCATAAAGGAAACCCTGACAGCGAACTCAATATCCATGCCTCTGATTCGACAGTTTCACTTTTTTTAGAACCCTATGTCAAGGGGTTAATCGAAACCCTTTTAACGCATCAAGGTGATTACTTAATTGAAGGCGTTCATTTTTTGCCTTGTTTTGCTAAATCTCTCATTGACTTATATCCCCATCAAATTAAAGTTTTATATTTGGTCTATGAACATATTGATCCAACGGAAAAAGCGAGTGAACTTAATGCACATCGTCACCTTATGGATAATCCTTGGTTTTCTGATTTAAATCAACAAGACTTTCATGATTTATGTGTCTATTTAGTCAATGAAAGTAAGCGTCTTGGTGATGATTGTAGAAAATTTCATATCCCCTATTTTGAAGTGACGGATATCAAAAAAGAAATGTCTGACATTATCAGACATTTGATTGATAAATAGATTAAAAGGGAACCTTTGAATGGATGTCGAGCATTTCTTTTGTAGAGGGGTGAACAAATGAGACATTTGTGAAATGAAGCATGAGTCTTTCGCTCTGTACACCTTGGTAGAGCTTGTCACCGATAATCGGGTATCCATAATCCGATAGATGAACTCTGATTTGATGCTTCCTACCTGTTTCAATACGTACAGATAGCCTGCTGATTTGATCACGAACATCTAGCACTTCAATAGACGTGATTGCTTCATCCCCATTCTTACTAACTATCATTTTTGAAGTATGACGATCTTGAGCAACGCGTTTTATAAGCGTTGCTTTTTTTTCTTTTAAATGGCCAGAAACTAAACATTGATAAACCTTTTTAATTTGTTTTGATTCAAACAGGTATGACATGTAACTTAGTGCTAAAGGATGCTTAGCATAAATGATCATGCCGCTGGTTTCCTCATCAATGCGATGGACGGGAAGCACAGGAAGCAGATAACCCTTCTTTTGATAATAATGTGCTACTCGTCCTGTAAGATTGTCCTTGTTTTGACCATCATCGTAAACGAGTAATCCGCTGGGTTTATCAACGATTAAAAGATCATCATCTTCATAAATGATGTCTATGTCATTTGTGTCAAATGCTTTAGGATAAGCTTTTGATAGACTAGAAAAATCGATTTCTAATTCATCATTTTCATGGAGAACAACATCATTTTTAACGATATCACCATGAACTTTGATTTGGCCTAAAGATAAAAGAAATCGCGTTTTTCTAGCAAGGTGAAAATGGCTTAGATAAGCCTCTATGGTATAACCATCAAAGATGTGATTAATCTTTTTAACTAAGATTTGATTCATTTTTCTAGTCCAGTTCTCATTGCATCTAATAATGCACCTGTGGTATCCAATCCATTTTCCCAATACATCATGCCAGCTAGTCCTTGCTCTATAATGTATTCGCTTTTCTCAATGATGGACCTACGGTTATCATAAGATATAAACTCACTGCCATCATTTTTATAAAGATAAGGTACACCAGCTCTTTCATCATAAGCATACGTATATGAATTGTCTTTCATATAAATGTTTGCGATATCACTGTAGTGAACGGAGCCTGCATTTTGCCAACTCGACCACGATGTTGTATACGTTCTTGTTTGTCTAATACCATAAAATGCAACACCAGCAATAATCTTTGAAGATGGTACTTGAAAAGTGTTATTAAATATTTTTACTGATTCATCAATTGAACAGCTCGTTAAGGTTTTACCGATATTCCACGTTGTATTATGATAAGAAGATGCTGCATAAAGTGCGTTTTGATATTGTGCTCCTGAGCTGACCATACCATAAGTCATCATGTTGATGTAATCAATGTATGGCAGCGAATTGAGAAGATCATAGCGTGGTGGTTGCCACTGTCCTCCTGTGATGGCTGTTGTGACTAAATGATTAGGATTATTCGCTTTAACTTTTTCGTAAACAACTTTCATTAAGGCTGTATATCTCGTTTTTTCACCATCCGTAGGTGTTTCCCAGTCGATATCAACACCATCAAAACCATAGGTGTTGATCAAATTGACAATCTCATCAGCAAATCTATTCACTGTAGTAGATGATGAAGCTATCGTCGACCAAGCTGATTCAGGTGCTATGGATGGAATGACCCAATTGCCATACTCTCTTGCCTTAGGTAAGATATAGGTTTGCATATTGGAAAGAAAGGCAGACCCCGTCAATGTTCCATCAGCTTCCGCTTTAATAAATGCACCATTGATGATATCAAGCGTTTCAAAGAAACTTGTATTCACACTGCTAAAATTACGATAAATATAAGATGAAGCAATCGGTCCTTCTAAAGATTTATATCCCGTCACTTCGGTTTCAAAATATAATGTTTCAGCTGTATCATCTATAGTCGCTACCACAGTGAGTGTAACAAGAGACATTTGATATGGTTTTTTATATGTTCCATCCGATTGGATGACATCGGGATGTGAACTTTCCCATGAGAGTTCAAAACCACTATAAGTCGTGGGAAAAATGAGATTTCCAGTAGTTACAGATGGTATGAGACTTGTTAAATAATTTTGTAATTCGAGCAAGCTTAACGACCCCCAAACGGCTTGATATTGGATAGTTTGAATCTGATCTTTCGCTTGATATCGTGGGAATAAGTGATGGATATTTTCGCCATCACTCCAACCGAGGAAAATAAAATTTTCTTTATGTGGAATTGGTAAAACTTCAACATCACGATAAACTTTTTCGATTTCTCCCATCACTTCTTCGTCAGTCCAAATTGTGACATTTAAATCTCCTGACGTGTAGACAGAAAGTTCCATATCAAATCGAAGATAAATCATCGGATATGTATCTTGTGTCAGTTCAATGATCAAGTCTTTTGCTTTTATATCTTCGGTATGAAGATGAACCCCTAATATGTAGTCATAAGGAGGAAGCTCCAAATTTGAAACACTGGCTGTTGAAGCATCTGCATAAACCACGCGATAAGCATCATAATCTTCATCATAACTGATGAAAAGTTTATAGTACCATCGTAATAGTGTTTGTTCATTATCAAATAGCGAAAACGTTAATCCTGATAAATCATTAAGAGCCGTAACCGTTAATTCATCATGAGGATCTAGTGTATCAAAAGTATCCTGATCCCATGTTCCACCATTTGGATCTAACGTAACTGTAACATCGACATAACTTTCTAGATCAATCGGATCAGGATGTTCATAAGAAAAAACGAGGGAGCCATCTTGATATGTTATATCTTGAGACGGGATTCTTTCATCATTCACGTAAATGATGGTTTTAGCATCAATAAAAGTGGGATCGATCGTTGATAAAGTGATTTGAAGTTCGTCATTTAGATCAACAACTTCAACGGTGACATGTTCATGATCAGCAGTAAAAGTTAAGGTTTCGCTTAAAAAAGTGAGATGAATTGATCCTAAGTAATTGGGATCCTTTTGATTATCACACGCATACAAAGCTAGCATTAAGATGGGGATTGCTATCCATAAAATCAATCGTTTCATAAAAGTCTCACTTTCGTTTTCTCATTATCATTATAGCCTTAAATAAGCGTTTATAAAACCGTGATGGTTTGAAACATTCAGTTTTTACATATTCTGACAAGAACTTTCAAAAAAAAGCACCATGTGCTTCTTCTTTAATCTTCTTTTATCTCTTCATAAACATCTTTAATGATATCCCAAACATCAGGTAAATCATCAATTAAAGTGTCCTTACCAAATGACATGCGTATCGTACCAACATCAGGGCTGACACCAATCGCTTTTAAGACATGTGACTCTGTAACTTCATTTGATAAACAAGCACTTCCGTTTGAAACATATATACCTTTTTGATCCAAAGCAAAAGCCATTGACTGACTTTCAACGTTTGGAAAAGAAAGACTTAATAAACCTGGAAGGCGCATGTTTTGATCCTTAGGACCATTGATGATTATATCAGGATATTCAGATGCTAACGTCTTAAATCTCTCTGTTAAAAGAAGTAAATTGTCATATCTTTTTTGACTGTTTACACTTTTGAGTTTTAATGCTGCAGCTAAACCTATAATGCCATAGACATTTTCAGTACCAGATCTTATCCCACGTTCTTGATGCCCACCAAAGATGATGGGAGATAAATCGCTATCGTCTCTAACAACAAGCGTACCCATACCTTTAGGTCCATAAAATTTATGCGCAGATAATGATAGAAAATCAATGGGGTAATCGTGAAACGAAACATTAAAATGAGCAACCATCTGTACAGCATCAACATGTAATTTGACACCTTTTTCATGGCATAATTGACCAATCTTTTTCACATCTTGAATGGTGCCAATCTCATTGTTTGCCCAAATGATACTCACCATCAATGTTTGATCATTCAATGTATTTTTCAATAATTCGATATCTATAAAACCTTCGTGATTGACTGGAAGGTAGTGAATCATATAACCTTCTTTTTGAAGTTCCTCTAAGGTATGTAATGTTGCGTGATGTTCAATAACGCTTGTGATAATTTCTTTTTTCTGTGGATGCTTTTGTGCATAGCCACGAATTGCTAAATTGGTACTTTCTGTACCACCCGATGTAAAAATAACACCTTTGTCTTGCACACCAAAAAGCTCAGCAACATGCATTCTCGCTTCATTAATCGCTCTTTTAACTAACATGCCCGCATGATGTATGGAAGAAGGATTCCCATAGTATGTTGTCATGTAGGGTAACATCGCTTCTATTACATGGCCATCAAGCGGTGTAGTTGCTGCATGATCTAAATAATAATTTTTCATTTAATCACCCCTTAAGCATGATGAAACAGTCTTCGATATTGGGTAAATCAATCCATGACGTATCGGAGATTAATGTATGCATATGAACCTTTTCATTTTTATTGAGTTCTGCAATTAGTGGCGTTACAAACTTTTGAATGGCATAGGACTGATGAATAATGCATGGATCTGGATCTTTAAATAATTCAAATGATTTTTTTCTAATCGCATCCATTTTAATAGGCATATCGAGTGCTTTTCCTTCATAAATCACGAGATTGTCATGATTATAGATCACAATTTTATGTTTCATTTTCATCCTCCTAAATCATAAATAGTAAATAATAAATTAAAATTGCCAAAAATACAAGTGCATTAAAGAGCTTAATCCAATGTAATTTCTCACGCATAAAGTTCGAAATTGACATGATCGATTGTGTTTTCACAGCTATCAATGTAATGATCAACAATGGTAAAACAAAAATAAGATTATAAACAAGCAATAAGAGGATACCTCTAAAAAGGTGATCTGTAAAATGAATCAAGTGAAGGATGGCTGTTAAATAAGCTTGACCTGTACATAAAAATTCAGTAAATGAGATGATGAGGCCAATCAAAAAGGTGATGACATATATTTTTTTGCTATCCTCTTCCATGGTTTGAGTAAACTTAGCCATGAGTTTTCGATTAAATTTTTGAATGCCTTGAGGTAACTGATTTTTAACAAGATTGTATTTTTGTAAAAATGTCACTACAAAATCATAAAAGTTGAGCAAAAACAATATCCCAGTTAATCCAATGATGATCCAAGGGACTGCAGTCACCAAAAAGGATAAAAACTGAAGTTTATTAAGATAGTTATATAAAATAGTTCCAAATAAGAAATAGCTGATAAAAATGGCAGAAATAAACGTCAAACTCACCATGATTAATACACGTTTATTTTTTGTAAAACCTAACATCGATATAAAAATTAAAAGCATAGCGATTGCACATGGGTTAACCCCATCAACAAACCCTAATAATATAAAATATACTAAAGAAAAATCACTCGGTGGTGCACTCAATATCGTTGGCATACTCTCACTATTTGCAAGATTTAAAACGGTCATATCTTCAACGGCATTCACGATATCAGTTCTGCCAGAAAAATAAGTATTTCCAACAAAGATAATCGGTACTGATGAACTCGTTTGAGGCACATCAAAGGTAAATTGATAGTCTCTAAACAATTTTGTATAAGAAGCATCGTCTTCTAAGATGTATTTTTTAACGACTAACCCTTGGCTTTCCATCACATCAAAGATCTGATCACTATCCTCAAGTGCTTGACATACCTGGCAAAAACGTGATCCAAAATAAACCACATCATATGGCTCTTCTTGTGCATTTAGAGTTAAGTTTTGATTTTGAAAGATAAGACCTGCTAATAAAAATATAACAATTAAAACAAGATATATATACTTTTTCATGTGTACTCCTGTTGTTTTTTTGTAATTCTATTATAAATCAAAAACGAGCGATTGAACATGTGAACGATATTTTCACCTGTCTCATCAAAAAATGAGGGTAGGTTGACTACCCTTTATTGATAATTTAAATTATGGGACCAAGGCAACACTATAGGAAATACACTTTGGATCGTTTGATGATGTTTTTGATCAATACGCTTTGGAATCTTACCAGAAAAGATAAGTTGGTGTGTTTCATCATGATTTAATTGGTAACGATTCGTACCTATCTCTAAAATGGTTATATCATTTTCATTTTTTAACGTTATCTTTTTTTGCTTGTTTACAAAATCATGATTTAATTTTTCAAAGAATGAACTTTTTGAAATGATTTTTAAAGTAGCGTGCTGTGTTGTCTGTTCACCTAGTTCTTTTAACTCATGATTCAACTTATCTGAGTATGGGACATAGATTTCTACTGAAGTTTTCTTATGAAGATTCATCAATGCAGAAAAAGCAGAAGCAATATGTGATCGTGATCCAGCCATTTCTTTCACTTCGAGACTCATCTTATCTTTGTGATCGATGACAATAACATAAGCTTTTGGTAGATCATCTTCATATATGACATACGTGTGATATGTTTGATAACTATCTGGAAATGTCTGACTTAAAAAAAGATCTTGGAATTCATCATATGCCCTGATATATCTGATATCTTCTTGATTGTATTCATGATAGAGAACTTCATAATGTCCATCAAATAAACGTAGATTAACTTTCTTACTATCGTTTGATTGATTGAGGTTGTAGTAAAACATCGCACCAACATCTCGTGCACCAAAACGTTGATACAATCCTCTTCTTCCTGAAATGATGACAAAGTCGATGTTTTCTTTCAACATGCTATCTTCTGCTAATCCTAAGAGTTTTGATGAAAGACCTTGCTTACGATACTCATCTTTTGTGCAAACAGCACCAATAGATGCGACATTCATTTGTCCGTGACTGGTCAACATGCCTGTTTGATAATAGTTCAAGGCCGATACAATGTCTTCATCATCAGCAGCAACAAAAATGTGTTGAATATTGTTTACATGAAAAAGACGAACGAATTGTTCTCTCATATTAGGTTTAAATATCTGGACGGCTAAATCTGCCACCTTTTTCTCTTCGCCAGGTTTTGCTTGTCTAACGTGAAGCATATTTCTCCCCCACATACGTTTGATAATCAATCACTTTACCTTCAATTCTTGATTCTTCAGCAGCAAATGCCATCAAGTGTCCCGTGACTGCAATTTCCACATCTTTTGTCGTATCCCAATCATATTTTAGTGCATTGATAAATCGCTTCATAATGCCTTCATCACCACCACCATGTCCACCTTCTCCAACATCTACTTTAACCAGATATTCAGATTGTCCAAAGACTTTAACTTTAATTTCTGGGTTGTTCATGTCTCCAAAGATTTCACCTTTAGTGCCCATAATATGAAGTGTTCTTTTGATCTCATTCGTAAAAGCGGTCATCATAAAATTCACAGTAATTCCTTTATCAAACATCATGGAAACGACCTGATGATCGACGACGTTATTGTCAGATCGATAAACACATCTGCCGTACGGACCTTTTTTTAAAGCTTCTAAAATGGCTTCATCAGATAAATCATTTGAGACTGGAAACCTCATCCAATCAGCTGCGTTTAAGTAAACCTTTGGTGCATAAAAAGGACAACTATCTTGAATTTTACAACCATCTAAACAGTATTTTGGTACATCAGGCATGGTCTCTTTTTTAAAATAAGTAAGTTCTCCAAACGAGGAGATATAGCGTGGTTTTTCATCTAGTAAATACGCAATAATATCCATATCATGACATGATTTCGCTAAAATCATGGGACTAGATATATCTGCATTTCTCCAATTCCCTCTCACATAACTATGTGCATGGTGATAATACCCGACATTTTCAACATGATTTAATGCCATAATATCACCAATGGTTTTTTCATCCAAAAGTTGTTTCAGCGTCATAAAGAATGGGGAATATCTTAAAACGTGTGCAACAACAAGCTTACGATGATACATTTTCTGTTGCTTTTCAATTCTTAAAATATCTTTAGGTTTAATAGCCATGGGCTTTTCTAAAAAGACATGGTACCCAAGTCTTAAAGCTTTTAAAACTTGATCAATATGCTGTCTATCTTGAGTACATATGAAAACAGCATCAGCAAATTTCGGTAATTTAAAGACTTCAGAAGCTTCATCAAATCGCATATCTTGATCAATTTTATGTTCAGAAGCAAAATAATCTCTTCTGGTTTGATCTGGATCAGCAATAGCAATAAATTCAATTTCTCCCGGGTTTTTTAAAGCAAAAGCTCCGTAAGTTCCAAGCCCTCTATTACCTGCACCTAACATAATAGCTCTAATCATCATATCCCCTCATTTCACTATCATTATATCAAGCAAAACTATCTTTTTGTTGATTTATTCTTTGAACAATGTCCATGGCAGCAAGGTGTGCTGTCGAAAAAGCAATGGTAATGTTAAATCCTCCAATAGGACCTTGTAAATCGTTGATTTCTCCTACAAAATAAAGACCTGGATATTTTTTAACCATCATCGATTTTGGGTCGAGTTCAGAAACATCAATACCCCCTGCATTCACAAATGCTTTATCTAAAGATTCAACACGATCTATTTTTAATCTGAAATGTAATATGGTATCCAATATAAGGTTAACATCTTTTTTGCTATATTCTTTTAATCTTTTATTATCAATGGATATCCATTGGGGTAAAAGTTTAACCACACGTTTAATCACGATGAGTTCTAGAAATTGACTGAGAAAAAGATTTTGACTCAATGCTATATCAAAGTGCTCTAAAACATCCTTTTCATCGCTATCTGATAAGGAGAAACGAACATAGACATCTTCTTCTAATAATCTTTTCGCGATATCTTCAGATGCATGTAAGACACTTGGCCCACTTAATCCAAAATGTGTAAACAGAATACCTTTAGGATATGTTTGTTTTGACTTTTCGATGATAAGTGAAGATTGCGTTAGACTAATGCCTTGCATGTCTTTATATTTTGTTTTTATTTCATCGCTATATACATGTGTTTCTGCAGGTAATAAAGGTATCATTTTAATACCTAATTGATGAGCAAAATGATAGCCATCTCCACTGCTTCCCGTGGTGGGATAAGCTTTAGATCCAGTAGCAACCATCACATGCTTGGTTTGATATGTTTCTATGTGTGTTTTCACATTCCATAAATCCTGATCACGTTCTATGGATTTAACAGGTTCTACATAATGAATACGGTCTTTATTCATATCTTTTAATAAAGCATCTAAAACACTTCTACTCTTTTGTGTTTCTGGAAAATATTTCAAATCCTGTTCAAGTAAAAAACGAAGCCCTCGTTCTTCAAAAAAGTTGAGAATTTGCTTTGAAGAAAATTGAGTTAATGCAGGATATAAAAATCTTTTGTGTTTCATATTAAGCGATTCAATAAATGAGGATACACTTAAGTTATTCGTGATGTTACATCTTTTTCCACCAGTTAATAAAAGCTTTTTAGCCAATTGATCATTTTTTTCAAGTAATAAATAGTTGAGATGATATGTTTCGCATACATTGGCAGCCATCAATCCAGCAGGGCCACCACCTACAATAATAAGATCATAGATCATATGTATCACTCAGCATCCATTTTGCAGCTGCCTTTGCATGAATTTCCATCGTATCAAACCGGTGAATCGGAAGATGTTCTTTTTTAATGAGCATCGGCAATTCTGTGCATCCTAAAATAATACCATCAACATGCATATGATCAATAATGTGAAGTATTTTTTGACGACTTTCATCATTGAAATTCCCAATGATCAGTTCTTTATAAATAATGTCATGAATCACTTGTTGATCATGCTGATCAGGAACGATGACTTCTATACCATGTTCATTAAAATAAGAAGGATACATGGTGCTTTCCATGGTATATTTCGTACCAATTAGCCCCACTTTTTTTAAATTCATTTTTTTGACTTCTTTATACGTTTCCTTAACGATATGAATCAATGGCACGCTTATTTTCTTCTCTAGTCCTGGCGCGATTTGGTGTATCGTATTGGCACAAAGCATGATACCTTCCGCACCAACTGATATGAGTTTATATGCTTCTTCTACCATTCGATCTTCGATTTCCTGCCACAAATGTTTTTCCAGTCGTTTTTCTAATTCATCATAATCAAACGAATACATGATGATTTCAGCAGAATGTGAGGATTTTAATTGTTTATTGATCTCATGATTAATCAATTGATAATAAACAGCTGTTGACTCATAGCTCATACCACCGAGCATTCCTAATTTTTTCATTGATTAACCCTCAATTCTTGTTCATATATTTTTTAATCCACGTGTGTACTGCAACAACTAAATCATCTTTAGATTGGTCTTTAATCTGATCAAAAGGTAAATGATCAGGATTAGTCTCGATAATCTCATGAAGACCAGCATCTAGATACAACTGTTTATCACCTTCATATTGACCGACAAAAGCAATTACTTTCGTTAAGTTTTTTGCTTTTTGAGCAATACCAATCACCGTTTTTCCTTCAAGTGATTGCTTATCAAGTTTTCCTTCACCTGTTATGATGATATCAGCATCACTCATTAAATCATCAACATGACACAAATCAAGCATCGTATCTATCCCAGATTTTAAAGATGCATCACATAACACCATTAAACCATAAGATAAACCACCTGCTGCACCTGTTTTAGGCAGATGAGCAACATCTTTTTTCAATTGCTCTTTAACAATCTCATCAAAATGGATGGTGTTTTCATCTAACGATTTTACCATTGTTTCATCAGCACCTTTTTGACTGGCATAGATGTAAGCCGCACCTTGCTTGCCAAAAAGGGGATTGTTGACATCAGTTAATGCGACAATGTTCAACTGAAAAAGATTTTTATCAACATGACTTGTATCAATGGCAACAATATCTTTTAATGTTTTACCTGTGGGTATAAACTGACGACCTTGATCGTCACTAAATCTAACGCCACAAGCAGCCATCATACCAGCACCTGCATCATGTGTTGCACTTCCACCACAACCTACCATGATGGATTTTGCGCCTAAACGGTAAGCATGCATGATGAGTTCTCCAACTCCAAACGTGGTGGTGAGATCAGGTGTTTGTTCTTTTTTCTTAAGTCCTAATCCAGCAACACTTGCCATTTCGATGACAGCTATATCTTTATCACTTGATATAAAAAGTGGCGCTTTGATAAGATTAAATCCCAAATCGGATACTTCGACCATGACAAAAGAACCAGCAATCATTTCACTGAATGCTTTGAGTGTTCCCTCTCCACCATCTGCAATCGCTCGGGTTATAATATGTGCTTCTTGATCATATAAACGAATCGCATCTTTTATAATCTGATTGGCTTCTTCACTTGACATGGTTCCTTTAAAACTATCTGACATGATTAAGTATCGCATGATAACCATCCTATACGTTTATTATAACAAAAAAACAACCATCTGAGATGATTGTTTGATTTCATGGTCGGGTAGACAGGATTTGAACCTGCGACCTCCTAGTCCCGAACCAGGTGCTCTACCAAGCTGAGCCACTACCCGTAACCTGTTTGCAACCACATTATAGCACAACACAATTTATTTCATCATCACAAAAGACGTATTTTTGTTATGAAGAATTTTTACGTTTTTTCATTTTCATCTTCAAGAAAAGCCTATTATCACTTATAATAGTAACGTAGTTAAAAATTTATCTGTTGAGGTGTACTATGCGTATTGAATTTGATGATAAGCTTGATTTTAGTGATGTTTTAATCCGTCCAAAAAGATCTACTTTATCCAGTAGAAGAGATGTTGATTTAAATCGAGAATATGTATTTAAACATAGCAAACAAACCTGGAAAGGTGTACCGATTATGGCAGCAAACATGGATGGTGTTGGTACCATTGATATGGCTGTTGCTTTACAAAAACATGGCTTATTTACCTGTCTTGTCAAAAGTTACTCTATTGAAGATATTTCATCACAAATAAGTCAACTTAATCCTAATCATTTTGCTGTATCTACAGGAACATCCAAAGCAGATTTTGCAAACTTAAAAGAAGTTTTAAGAAGAAACCCTGAAATCAAATTCATATGTATTGATGTCGCCAATGGCTATTCAGAACACTTTGGTGATTTCGTTGAAAATGTTAGAAAAAACTATCCTGAACATGTCATTATTGCTGGTAATGTTGTAACTGCAGACATGACTCAAGAACTTATCTTAAGAGGCGCTGATATTGTTAAAGTCGGTATCGGTCCAGGTTCCGTATGTACCACGCGTATCCAAACTGGTGTGGGTTATCCACAACTATCAGCAATCATCGAATGTGCTGATGCTGCACATGGTTTAGGTGCACATATCATCAGTGATGGTGGATGCACTTGCCCTGGTGACGTTGCTAAAGCTTTTGGCGCAGGTGCTGATTTTGTCATGCTTGGTGGTATGTTTGCTGGTCACATTGAAGGTGGTGGACAAGTGATTACTGAATATCACGATACCCAACAAAGAGATGAAAAAACAGGCGATAACATTTTTGTTAAACGACAATTTGTCGAGTTTTATGGTATGAGTTCATCCACAGCGATGATTAAACATCATGGTGAAGTTGCTGATTACCGTAGTTCAGAAGGTCGAACAGTTAAAATCCCATATAAAGGTCAAGTTGAAACGAGCATTAAAGATATTTTAGGTGGTGTCAGATCCACATGTACTTATGTTGGAGCTCCTACATTAAAACAACTTTCTAAATGTACAACATTTATCAAAGTTCATCGTCAATACAATGATGTATTCGTCAAGGAAAAGCATTAGATAGAGATACTCTCTATCTTTTTCTTTATACTTCAATGTCATTCATGATAAAATATAAAGTAATCAGTAAATTAGGTGAATATGATGAATTCTCAAAGTGTGGTTACTATCTATATTAAAAAACATCCTATCAATGCTTTTTTAATCCTTCTTAATTTTTTGTTCTTTGTTGTCACATTACTAACAGGTGGTTTTGATATCGAAAATATCGTGCGTCTTGGTGCCATATTTCCACCCTTTATTTTAGATGAAAATGAGTATTTTAGATTGATTACAGGTATGTTTTTACATGCTAACGTTTTTCATTTTCTGATGAATATGTATGTGCTCTATTATTTGGGTGGTCACATGGAACAATTAATTGGTCCAAGAAAATTTTTACTTTTATACTTTTTTTCTGGCATTGTCTCATCTTTGGTCATCACGTATTTTGGAGACCCACATACCGTTACTGTTGGAGCATCCGGTGCCATCTTTGGCATTATGGGTGGCTTATTCATGCTAACGATTTTAAGAAAGAATTGGTTCGATCCAAGAACGATACGCTCCATTCAAAACTTGATGGTCTTAAATTTGATCTTAACATTTGTTATTGCTAATATCAGTATCTTCGGTCATTTAGGCGGTCTTGTTGCTGGTATTCTTCTCTTTTTCATTATCACACCTGAACACCCCTATTTCATAGAAAATAGATTTAATATAGAACATTAAACATTCAGACGAAAAAAA
>Ga0265295_1003764_pt1 | contig 21429 bp, 26 predicted proteins | sample Munlansysbiofilm_FD_192503 | JGI IMG/M metagenome (GOLD analysis project Ga0265295, IMG submission 192503) | Leachate microbial communities from a municipal landfill in Southern Ontario, Canada - Methane capture system biofilm | ecosystem: Engineered > Solid waste > Landfill > Unclassified ...
GTGATGCGATATACCCTACCGGGTCATTGTGCGCCGCTTCTCTCTGGGTAAGATTGTCAAATACCCTGTATTCCTGATCCAGCGAGAGACAAAGCGTAGACTTGCCTACCTGTCTTGCACCCGAAAACAGTACACATGGAGATATCCCTAGCGCTTCTTGTAGTATGGTTTGTGCGGAACGTTTGAACATAAACATCCTTTTATTTTGTAAATTACATAATTATACTTATATTATTTACATAAGTAAAGGGCTAATATAATTATATAAATCTTGAATCTTAAGATTTTAAGTCTTAAGGTGACAATAACAATTCACTTCCTTCCCCTTTTGATAACTCCATACACCGCCTGCTGTGTAATACCCAATACTTTGGCTATCATATGATGAGAATAGCCTTCCTCATATACTTTTAGTATGAGTTTATTTCTTTCCTGCTTGTCTTTAATTTTAGAAAACAGTCTTTGCAACTCGGCTGCCAACTCTGTTGGATTTTTATCTATATTCAGTTAGTCATGGAAATACTGCTTCAGGCCAGAAGAAAAAGGCGAGATGATACAAATGCTACCACCTGCTCGCTTAAAAAATTTCCATGATTCCTCTCTCCTTCATTGAACTAAAAAGTAAAACTACACACTCTCCAGGCGCTCAAACATATCCGGATACATATCTGTCAACGCAAGCAGCGTGACAGCCTGTTCGTTTGGCTTGCTGGTCCCAAGCTCCCACTTCTCAAGCGTACGGGTGGAGATATGCAAAAAATTGGCAAACACTGCACGACTCATGCGGTATTTTTCCCTGATGCCCCGTATCTCGTCCGGAGTAAGCACCTTACGCTCCTTGGGCGTTACTTCCGTTGTCCTGAGCGTCAGCTTAGCCTCTTCATATGCTCTTGCATCTTCAAGCCCCTGCTTCAACTCTGCAAACAAATCTCTTTTACCCATTTTTGATCTCCTCTGTAATCGCTTTGAGTACCTTCTTTTGACTTGGTGTAAGCTCTTCCATCTCGTTTTTTGCATAGATCGTCAAGAGATGAATATGACTTCTCTCAGTCAGGTAAAGGTAGATCGTACGTACACCGCCTCTCTTACCTTTACCTTTCAGTGACCAACGAACCTTACGAAGTCCCCCGGTACCCTGTATCACATCACCAGCCAAAGGCTGTTCTATCAGAAAGTTTTGCAATGCACGGTAACCCTCATCATCCAAGTATGACTCACGCAACTTTTCAAATAATTTTGATTCGATAAATACCATTTATTATACCCTTAATGGGGATAGTTGTCAATCCCCACCCCCTTTGTTTAACTTACTATTTCACATGATAAAAGAAAAAGAGTTGATAGACCAAAAGTATCTCATTTTGTTATATTTTTTCGTGATGATCAAAACCAAAAGGGTCAGGTGATGCTGATGCTATCATCCCTCTTTGTCCTCTTGATAATCCTCTGTACTGTAGCCTGATTCAGTTCCAATACTTTGGCCATCATGTGCTGAGAATATCCTTCCTGATACGCTTTAAGGATAAGACTGTTTCTCTCTTTGGTATCTTTTGCTTTTGACAGCATCTTTTTGAGTTTCCCCTCATTGGGCTTCTTCTCTGTATTTGGAGATTCTACCAAACTTGATGCTTTTTTGAGTTCTTGCAGTTGCCCTGTATCTACTTTAGAATCCAAAAATGCTTTGATCGCTTCGATATCGCTCCGATAGTGTTGGGTAACCCAGGCATCTCTGAGGCATCCGTTGTTTTGATGCGGTTGCAGAAAATGGTGTGCAGAGCTATAAGGGTATGCTTCTACGCTTTGTACTATATTGGTTTTAATCGGATTTTGTTCGATATAGAGTATCAATGTATAAAGATACGCTTCATCAGTCACATACCATGATTTAAACCTCCCCTGCCACAGGTGTCCTGATCTATGATATTTTTTATTAAAGTAGACAGCATAGTTGCTGTTTATCTGTCTCATAAACTTTGAAAGATTTTCGTGTTTAATTTCTACCAACAGATGGTAGTGGTTGCTCATCAGACAGTAGTTGTGGATAGTGATACTATAGTTTTTTGCCTGAAGACAAAGCAGTTCTATAAAATACTCATAGTCCTCACTCTCTTTAAAAACTACTCTTTGTTCCACACCCCTATTGATGATATGATAGTAACCGGGAATCTCTATACGTGGTTTTCTTGGCATTGGTTTTTCTCTTTTTGTTTTATTGTCTCAGTTTATCATCATTAGGCTTAGATAGCATTAGCATCACCTGACCCCTTTATTTCTTCCAAGCTGCCTATGCGGCAGTTCACGAAATTTTCTATTTTTTGAATAAAAAATTTACCTTCCAAGCTGCCTATGCGGCAGTTCACGGCGAAAGGCTTGCAGTAGCAGAGATCAAGCTTCTTCCAAGCTGCCTATGCGGCAGTTCACGAAGAGTATCATTTTGAGACTGATAACGATACCTTCCAAGCTGCCTATGCGGCAGTTCACAGATCAACTTCACGGCGAAAGGCACGATGGACCTTCCAAGCTGCCTATGCGGCAGTTCACTGCCATAGCTTTCTCGAGTCCTTTTCGATCACCTTCCAAGCTGCCTATGCGGCAGTTCACATCCCGCTGACTACTCATGGGCTTTGATAAAACTTCCAAGCTGCCTATGCGGCAGTTCACCGGTCTTTGAATTTATTAGAGAACACGGGGTTCTTCCAAGCTGCCTATGCGGCAGTTCACATAGATCCCGTGCGATCCCGTGAAGTTTGGTGACTTCCAAGCTGCCTATGCGGCAGTTCACGCGCATAAAGTTGACTGAGAAGGTTGCCTATACTTCCAAGCTGCCTATGCGGCAGTTCACTGCCAGTGCATACTTCTCATGACGCGGAAAGTCTTCCAAGCTGCCTATGCGGCAGTTCACCATCCTCTCTATCGACTCATCATCCCCTCTTACTTCCAAGCTGCCTATGCGGCAGTTCACATCATGCAACAAAGAACGAGAGAACGATATCACTTCCAAGCTGCCTATGCGGCAGTTCACGGCAGTGGATAGAGTTAGATTACTGTCGAGTTCTTCCAAGCTGCCTATGCGGCAGTTCACTACGCAACTGCACAAGCAGATTATGATTACCACTTCCAAGCTGCCTATGCGGCAGTTCACATTTTGGATTAGTTTCTTTTTTTGCATTTTTCCTTCCAAGCTGCCTATGCGGCAGTTCACATATAAAGGCACTTGTTCCTTGTTCTTCGTTCCTTCCAAGCTGCCTATGCGGCAGTTCACAGTCTATGCTAAGGAGACAGTTAGCTCTTTATCTTCCAAGCTGCCTATGCGGCAGTTCACTGCCAAGATATGTCTATAGATATATCTTTGTTCTTCCAAGCTGCCTATGCGGCAGTTCACTCAAATACTCGAAAAGATATAGATATCATAGACTTCCAAGCTGCCTATGCGGCAGTTCACGATATGAGGCGGTTTTGTACTGTTTGGTATGGCTTCCAAGCTGCCTATGCGGCAGTTCACCTATGGGTGACTTGATTCGAGGTATTTCACTTCTTCCAAGCTGCCTATGCGGCAGTTCACGTATGTACAGCGATGTAAAGATGGAAAGATCACTTCCAAGCTGCCTATGCGGCAGTTCACCTGGACACTTCGACAAAGCTTCTCCAAACTTTCTTCCAAGCTGCCTATGCGGCAGTTCACCCTGTAGTGATAGTGCCTTCCCATATTGTAGTCTTCCAAGCTGCCTATGCGGCAGTTCACGATCAGGGAACGGCTCAAAGACATAGCCGGGGCTTCCAAGCTGCCTATGCGGCAGTTCACGCTTTTCTCATTCTCGGGCTATTGTTTTTAGCCTTCCAAGCTGCCTATGCGGCAGTTCACAGTTTCCAAAGTTGAACAAAACGCAATGTCCTCTTCCAAGCTGCCTATGCGGCAGTTCACATTTTTTCTCTAAGTCTAAAATTTTTCTTCTACTTCCAAGCTGCCTATGCGGCAGTTCACGACCATGACTATAGGACGGTGATAATCGACTCCTTCCAAGCTGCCTATGCGGCAGTTCACCACTGGGCTATCGCCGTTACGAGTCGTACAAACTTCCAAGCTGCCTATGCGGCAGTTCACTTCTTTTTTCTCAATCGTTCGCCCCTTACTTTCTTCCAAGCTGCCTATGCGGCAGTTCACATTTTTTCTCTAAGTCTAAAGTTTTTCTGTTACTTCCAAGCTGCCTATGCGGCAGTTCACTGTTTTTTGGCTCGGCTGGAATTTTGGAAATACTTCCAAGCTGCCTATGCGGCAGTTCACACATTACAATTCGAGGTGGACTATAAGTAACACTTCCAAGCTGCCTATGCGGCAGTTCACAACTTTTTGATCCCAAAAATGAAGAAAATTGTCTTCCAAGCTGCCTATGCGGCAGTTCACACTTCTTGGGATTATTTGTGCTTTTGTTTTTTCTTCCAAGCTGCCTATGCGGCAGTTCACCAAGCCGTAGCGACGCGTAGCGAAAATCAGCGCTTCCAAGCTGCCTATGCGGCAGTTCACATCTGCATACCACAGATTAGCTATCATTCTCTCTTCCAAGCTGCCTATGCGGCAGTTCACGGTGCCATGAAACAGAGAGGAGATCGGATATGCTTCCAAGCTGCCTATGCGGCAGTTCACACCCAAGCCCTTTACCGAATTGTATACGAGTACTTCCAAGCTGCCTATGCGGCAGTTCACATCCGCCTTATGGGATAGGAGATAAGTTTAAACTTCCAAGCTGCCTATGCGGCAGTTCACACAACAGATATGCCAATTAGAATAGATTACGACTTCCAAGCTGCCTATGCGGCAGTTCACTAGTTTTTTTTCAGTTGTTCGCCCCCTATTATCTTCCAAGCTGCCTATGCGGCAGTTCACACATTACGATCTCAGGTGAACTATAAGATACACTTCCAAGCTGCCTATGCGGCAGTTCACACAAGACAAAATAAATAGTATGTGGCAGATAGCTTCCAAGCTGCCTATGCGGCAGTTCACTCACTTCTGTATCTGAAGCGGCAACAGTCATGCTTCCAAGCTGCCTATGCGGCAGTTCACATATACTTCTTTTAGGCATGCTAATTGTACTGCTTCCAAGCTGCCTATGCGGCAGTTCACCTCCTTTCCGCTCTAGAGCTGTGTTTGAGAAACTTCCAAGCTGCCTATGCGGCAGTTCACTGCTTGCCCCAGAATCACGCCAGTGAAGCTAGCTTCCAAGCTGCCTATGCGGCAGTTCACGCGACGGTATCCCCGATGGCAATAATACTTCTCTTCCAAGCTGCCTATGCGGCAGTTCACCCACCTAAACTACCGAATGTTGTAGCTGTATTCTTCCAAGCTGCCTATGCGGCAGTTCACTATCAAATGCAACAATGATCGTATCTGGTATACTTCCAAGCTGCCTATGCGGCAGTTCACTGTTCAATTGACTGAAACTGCATTGCTGTATTCTTCCAAGCTGCCTATGCGGCAGTTCACATATCACTATACTTATATCTCTTACAGTTATTGCTTCCAAGCTGCCTATGCGGCAGTTCACAAATGCAAGTCTTCCAGGCGTCTCTATGTTCTCTTCCAAGCTGCCTATGCGGCAGTTCACTTCTTTCCTCTCTGTCGAAATTAAACCCTTTTCTTCCAAGCTGCCTATGCGGCAGTTCACCTGTCTGCACGTTTCTTTTCTGTCTTCCACTCCTTCCAAGCTGCCTATGCGGCAGTTCACTCTCTGCGCCTCTTCTGCTTCCGGGCTCTCCACTTCCAAGCTGCCTATGCGGCAGTTCACCCATTGACTGGGCGGCTATTTGGAATGCTCCGCTTCCAAGCTGCCTATGCGGCAGTTCACACTTCGAACGTGATGTATGGCTTCGGCACATACTTCCAAGCTGCCTATGCGGCAGTTCACGTAGCTTGCGTAAATGAAACACGCGTTACCTCCTTCCAAGCTGCCTATGCGGCAGTTCACCCCTTCTATGTTCACAACTGTTTCACGTTCGTCTTCCAAGCTGCCTATGCGGCAGTTCACCAACTGGCATTCAGCACGGTACAGCAACATCACTTCCAAGCTGCCTATGCGGCAGTTCACTTACTGAGGCAACATTCTCAACAACAGAGAGACTTCCAAGCTGCCTATGCGGCAGTTCACGTCCACTTGTGCGGAAGTTTCTTTCTCTTCTGCTTCCAAGCTGCCTATGCGGCAGTTCACGAACATAGAGACGCCTGGAAGACTTGCATTTTCTTCCAAGCTGCCTATGCGGCAGTTCACGGTAGCTACTGCGTCTAACCCAGTTTGGACACCTTCCAAGCTGCCTATGCGGCAGTTCACATAAACCGAATATCTCCCGCTCATACTGTTAACCTTCCAAGCTGCCTATGCGGCAGTTCACTTACGGTTGAAGTAGCTGTATACTGTACCGCTCTTCCAAGCTGCCTATGCGGCAGTTCACCGTTTAGCGAAGCTTCTGTCTAGTGTGATATTCTTCCAAGCTGCCTATGCGGCAGTTCACGTTCGTTACCCCGTAGATCAAAGAGAGTGGAACTTCCAAGCTGCCTATGCGGCAGTTCACCAAACGACGAAGGAGAGCTACACTGCGAATGTCTTCCAAGCTGCCTATGCGGCAGTTCACACCATCGCCATTAAATCTAAAAAGACCTTGGCCTTCCAAGCTGCCTATGCGGCAGTTCACGCAACATTAAGGAAGGGAGGCTCGCTTATCATCTTCCAAGCTGCCTATGCGGCAGTTCACTAGACTTGGGGAATGTACTAAATACTTATAGTCTTCCAAGCTGCCTATGCGGCAGTTCACCACCCTTGGGTTTGAGCTTGGCGCGTCCACAACTTCCAAGCTGCCTATGCGGCAGTTCACCCAGGTGGCACTCTTTTAGAGCTTCGAGTTTGCTTCCAAGCTGCCTATGCGGCAGTTCACTAAAAAAATTGTCCGATAGTCTAAAGGAGACACTTCCAAGCTGCCTATGCGGCAGTTCACCGAATGCCAATACCTGCGTTTTGTTAGGGATACTTCCAAGCTGCCTATGCGGCAGTTCACTAGCACCTACATCAGCATTAGACATTCCAGTACTTCCAAGCTGCCTATGCGGCAGTTCACGATCGGTGATAACACATTAGCTAATGTGTCTTCTTCCAAGCTGCCTATGCGGCAGTTCACATTATGGAAACAGATAGTTTAGGAAATCCGCACTTCCAAGCTGCCTATGCGGCAGTTCACCTGCTCCTGTTGTTGGTATTGGTAGGAGTGTTCTTCCAAGCTGCCTATGCGGCAGTTCACGTACGAGACGGACGAACAGTAGAACGAATTGGCTTCCAAGCTGCCTATGCGGCAGTTCACCCACTTTCCTTCCTGCGAAGTTCCACGAGAAGCTTCCAAGCTGCCTATGCGGCAGTTCACTCAACATCGCCGTTAACGGATCGAAGCCTTACCTTCCAAGCTGCCTATGCGGCAGTTCACGAAGCACATACCTACCCACGCCTTCTGCACATCTTCCAAGCTGCCTATGCGGCAGTTCACCGGAAGCAATGCTATAGCGCTTACAGCGCACGCTTCCAAGCTGCCTATGCGGCAGTTCACTGCTATCATCTACTGCAAGCGCATCGAGGAATCTTCCAAGCTGCCTATGCGGCAGTTCACGCTTTGTCACTATGCCTCACTCTGCAAAAGTTCTTCCAAGCTGCCTATGCGGCAGTTCACGAGATCTCTGTACATCCCCGCGTATTCTTTGCCTTCCAAGCTGCCTATGCGGCAGTTCACCTGCATCCCATACCATGACAGCGCTGCTGAACCTTCCAAGCTGCCTATGCGGCAGTTCACCTCGAAATATGTCCATTTCTAATCGTGTTCGCCTTCCAAGCTGCCTATGCGGCAGTTCACGTGAGTTAGTTTCTCTGCCGGCTGGTCTTTATCTTCCAAGCTGCCTATGCGGCAGTTCACCATTCCATCCCTTATCGTATGCGCTATCTTTTCTTCCAAGCTGCCTATGCGGCAGTTCACCCCTCTTCCATTCTGTCTCAGAGTCAACCTCCCTTCCAAGCTGCCTATGCGGCAGTTCACGATCAATGCGGTCGGTCAGGTACAAGCCTATACTTCCAAGCTGCCTATGCGGCAGTTCACGTTGCATTCGTCCCACCAAGTTTGATCAAAATCTTCCAAGCTGCCTATGCGGCAGTTCACGTTGCATTCGTCCCACCAAGTTTGATCAAAATCTTCCAAGCTGCCTATGCGGCAGTTCACGGCAGTGGCTATCGCCAAGGCACTCAGATCAGCTTCCAAGCTGCCTATGCGGCAGTTCACTTTGACGGTGAAGCGGATCATGTGCATCTATTCTTCCAAGCTGCCTATGCGGCAGTTCACCATGAGCTTCAATACCTAGCGTGTGAGTCATGCTTCCAAGCTGCCTATGCGGCAGTTCACAGTCCGCAGGTATTCATCCGCTTTATGCTATCCTTCCAAGCTGCCTATGCGGCAGTTCACGGTGAAGACGAACAGTCACAGGGTGCATAACACTTCCAAGCTGCCTATGCGGCAGTTCACCCGTATCCACTACTACTACGATATAAGACCCTCTTCCAAGCTGCCTATGCGGCAGTTCACTCGAAATATGATCCTTCCGTTGACGCAGAGATCTTCCAAGCTGCCTATGCGGCAGTTCACCCCATGCCAGGGACCTGATCTTCTTGCTTTTACTTCCAAGCTGCCTATGCGGCAGTTCACGTGAATGACAGTGACGTGTATTGAGACTCTCCCTTCCAAGCTGCCTATGCGGCAGTTCACTCTTTTCAGCTCGTTAAGCTCTTTTTCGTTTTCTTCCAAGCTGCCTATGCGGCAGTTCACCGGTACTTCAAACGCATCAGTGTCTTTCTTGTCTTCCAAGCTGCCTATGCGGCAGTTCACCGGTACTTCAAACGCTTCAGTGCCTTTTTTGTCTTCCAAGCTGCCTATGCGGCAGTTCACTGCACTATCAGCCTAATGCTGACGAGGCGAAACTTCCAAGCTGCCTATGCGGCAGTTCACTCAACCACTGCAAAGAGTGTGGGCATAAGTATCTTCCAAGCTGCCTATGCGGCAGTTCACACTTTTGAAAGCTTAAGTGGTACTAATAAATGCTTCCAAGCTGCCTATGCGGCAGTTCACCCTTATTCCCCGTATACTCTTCTGATGTTTTACTTCCAAGCTGCCTATGCGGCAGTTCACCAGTACCGTTGATACGTCCAGTTCCTTAGATACTTCCAAGCTGCCTATGCGGCAGTTCACTGTTGTCAGTCTGTGGTACTGTATCTGTCTCACTTCCAAGCTGCCTATGCGGCAGTTCACACAATAGGATGGTGGGTCTCAGGGAGGTCCAGCTTCCAAGCTGCCTATGCGGCAGTTCACAAGTATACAAAGCGTGGGAGCAGGGGGCATCACTTCCAAGCTGCCTATGCGGCAGTTCACCTCAGGTGCAGCGGCTCAGGTGCAGCGGCTCACTTCCAAGCTGCCTATGCGGCAGTTCACTTATTTTCATAATACCCTTCAAACTTAATTCTCTTCCAAGCTGCCTATGCGGCAGTTCACCTATCTTAGTCAAAGATCAACTAAAGAATGGACTTCCAAGCTGCCTATGCGGCAGTTCACATTTCGCTATATATTCAAAATGTTAAAAAAGGCTTCCAAGCTGCCTATGCGGCAGTTCACCTATGGTAACGGAGTAGCGTTAATTGAAAATACTTCCAAGCTGCCTATGCGGCAGTTCACCTTATATGTGGATGAAGGCTCAATCTGATTGGCTTCCAAGCTGCCTATGCGGCAGTTCACATACTAATTATTGTATTATCCACGATCTACATCTTCCAAGCTGCCTATGCGGCAGTTCACATACGCCACTATTTGCACAGTGTGAAATAAATCTTCCAAGCTGCCTATGCGGCAGTTCACAGGATGCTAAAAGAGTACGTTTAACACTGAATCTTCCAAGCTGCCTATGCGGCAGTTCACGATATTTTGACGGTGATAAAAAATTACTTAAACTTCCAAGCTGCCTATGCGGCAGTTCACGGGCTGACAGTGTTGGGTTGACTTGGGTTGATCTTCCAAGCTGCCTATGCGGCAGTTCACTGTTGGTATTGGCAAGAACGGCTCACGCTCTGCTTCCAAGCTGCCTATGCGGCAGTTCACACCTTTCAAAATCGTCATGTGTGCAAATCTGACTTCCAAGCTGCCTATGCGGCAGTTCACACCCTTCAAGTCTGTAACCCTTGTTGTCGATCCTTCCAAGCTGCCTATGCGGCAGTTCACGTCAAGAAGAAACTAGGGAAGCCATCAAACAACTTCCAAGCTGCCTATGCGGCAGTTCACATATTGTCCGCCACGAGCGTTGAGGCTCAGTTCTTCCAAGCTGCCTATGCGGCAGTTCACAATGCCGAAGCGATCTTAACCGGAGACAATCTCTTCCAAGCTGCCTATGCGGCAGTTCACTCATAATATTCCCTCTCAAAAAAGATCAATTTCTTCCAAGCTGCCTATGCGGCAGTTCACTTTCTCTGTTTTGGATCAGTGCATCGATCTTCCTTCCAAGCTGCCTATGCGGCAGTTCACGCAAATATCCAAGCCCGTAAAGAGATGGAAGACTTCCAAGCTGCCTATGCGGCAGTTCACCGCAGGTGCAGCGGATCAGGTGCGGCGGATCACTTCCAAGCTGCCTATGCGGCAGTTCACAGTTCAACAAAATGATCGAATCTGAACAGATACTTCCAAGCTGCCTATGCGGCAGTTCACTCCTGGCGTTGTGGGATGAGTTCAAACCAAGACTTCCAAGCTGCCTATGCGGCAGTTCACAATTTGCAACTCTGTCTGATACGATCTGTTCTCTTCCAAGCTGCCTATGCGGCAGTTCACGTGTTGTTTTGGGTGAAGAGATTGAAAAAATGCTTCCAAGCTGCCTATGCGGCAGTTCACATGCTGACTTTCTCATCTTTAGGGTAACGGAACTTCCAAGCTGCCTATGCGGCAGTTCACAATTTTGTCACCCATGCGTTCTACGCAAAATTCTTCCAAGCTGCCTATGCGGCAGTTCACTCATAATGACGGCATGTGAGTTGATTGACTTACTTCCAAGCTGCCTATGCGGCAGTTCACTTCAACCCTTGCAAGTGCGATTTGAAAGCGTTCTTCCAAGCTGCCTATGCGGCAGTTCACAAGGACGAAAAAGAGAGTGCAGAAAAAGAGGGCTTCCAAGCTGCCTATGCGGCAGTTCACTTATTCACCTATTACTTATTCTTATGTGAATACTTCCAAGCTGCCTATGCGGCAGTTCACAAGGGCTGGAATAAGGAGAATATTTTCATAAGCTTCCAAGCTGCCTATGCGGCAGTTCACAATTAATAGTATAAGTGCCGATACCCTTAAAGCTTCCAAGCTGCCTATGCGGCAGTTCACAAAGGGCATGAATAACTATAAAAAAGCAACTACTTCCAAGCTGCCTATGCGGCAGTTCACCATAGCACTTAATCCATTTTTCTGGATCTCGTCTTCCAAGCTGCCTATGCGGCAGTTCACTTTGCAGAAAAGGAAAAGGACGAAAAAGAGGGCTTCCAAGCTGCCTATGCGGCAGTTCACTACTTTGGAAAAAACAACTATGGCTTTTAAGTCTTCCAAGCTGCCTATGCGGCAGTTCACGTATATTTACCTTTTAAGTGTGGGTAAACTTACTTCCAAGCTGCCTATGCGGCAGTTCACTTCAAGCTTTAAGTTTGATTTAAGTTTATTTTCTTCCAAGCTGCCTATGCGGCAGTTCACTTATTCACCTATTACTTATTCTTATGTGAATACTTCCAAGCTGCCTATGCGGCAGTTCACACATCTGACAAGCCGATGAGCATAAGATATGACTTCCAAGCTGCCTATGCGGCAGTTCACTCTGAGATACCGCACGCTTGCCCGTTGTGCGTCTTCCAAGCTGCCTATGCGGCAGTTCACCTTGACGCACAGTGGGAAAGAGCAAAAAATGCCTTCCAAGCTGCCTATGCGGCAGTTCACTTCTTCGACCCGGATGTGTTCGGGACGAGTGCCTTCCAAGCTGCCTATGCGGCAGTTCACGATTGTAGTATCGTTGGTGCAGGATGATTCTTCTTCCAAGCTGCCTATGCGGCAGTTCACGAATGATTTAGCTATTGTACAAGTCGTAATCGCTTCCAAGCTGCCTATGCGGCAGTTCACCTTGCGGGAGTCGTTGCAACTCTTACCATCGTCTTCCAAGCTGCCTATGCGGCAGTTCACTGCGGGGAAGTTCCGACTAACCCTACCCTCACCTTCCAAGCTGCCTATGCGGCAGTTCACCTCGGTACTGAGTATCTCTACACGGAGTATGACTTCCAAGCTGCCTATGCGGCAGTTCACTAACAGCGCAATCGAGGAAAAATTTGTCGAGTCTTCCAAGCTGCCTATGCGGCAGTTCACTTGCATATTTTCAAGATCGCCAGGATATTGTGCTTCCAAGCTGCCTATGCGGCAGTTCACTCTTGTTTGTGCTTTTTCAAGCTCTTTATTTTCTTCCAAGCTGCCTATGCGGCAGTTCACGGGCATGGAAGATAGACGTATTCCGTCCTCGTCTTCCAAGCTGCCTATGCGGCAGTTCACCTGATCTTGTGTCATGTTCTTCCTTTTTGTGTCTTCCAAGCTGCCTATGCGGCAGTTCACCCTAGTTTCCCGAAGTCTTTGACGGGGGTTTTCTTCCAAGCTGCCTATGCGGCAGTTCACTCGAAAGAAGCAAGCAAGGAAAGGCGGTCAAACTTCCAAGCTGCCTATGCGGCAGTTCACTTGTGCCGGTGCTTCGTTGCTGTTTTGCGTTTCTTCCAAGCTGCCTATGCGGCAGTTCACTGTGGGCGCGATGAAGTTTGAGACGATGAAAGCTTCCAAGCTGCCTATGCGGCAGTTCACGTAAAGTATGGGATCTTGTCTCAGATGGTAGACTTCCAAGCTGCCTATGCGGCAGTTCACTCTTTTCAGCTCGTTAAGCTCTTTTTCGTTTTCTTCCAAGCTGCCTATGCGGCAGTTCACCTGGTCTTTTCTGTGTGACCATTCTCTCTCTACTTCCAAGCTGCCTATGCGGCAGTTCACATTCCAAACTTTACCGCATTTTAGTTTAGTTTCTTCCAAGCTGCCTATGCGGCAGTTCACATCATTTGCAGATATACCAGCTTTTTCTATTTCTTCCAAGCTGCCTATGCGGCAGTTCACCTGATCATGCGGACCCATCTGTTACGTTTACTCTTCCAAGCTGCCTATGCGGCAGTTCACAAGCTCGTCAAGCAGTTTAACCTTTTCTGTCTCTTCCAAGCTGCCTATGCGGCAGTTCACTTCGACAAAATAGAAAAAGCAATGCTATTCATCTTCCAAGCTGCCTATGCGGCAGTTCACGACAAAAGATACGCCTGCAATTTGTACAAATACTTCCAAGCTGCCTATGCGGCAGTTCACTGAATAGCGTTATCCGTCACATTGATCGTATGCTTCCAAGCTGCCTATGCGGCAGTTCACACACCTGACGGACTATTTTATGACTATGATTTCTTCCAAGCTGCCTATGCGGCAGTTCACTGAGCCCAAACGGGGGTCTTGACAGCTATTCCCTTCCAAGCTGCCTATGCGGCAGTTCACAGCAAATTAATACTTGAAAGTACCGTCTTACTCTTCATTTGCGAAGTATTCATAGAATTATACCAATACTTTTTTAGTATCATTACTAGGCCCTAAATTTGGGCTTTTCTTTTTCAGTTTAAAAATAAAGGTATATTTTTTAGATAAGTTAAAACCATGGAATAGTTGAAGTTTTACTCAACCCAAATAGGTCAAAATCACCTTTTATCTCCTCTTTTTTCATTTCACCAAACTTTATAAATCTTCTATGTAATTTACCAGTTGACATACTTACCAGTTCCACATAAGGGTTTTCTAAACCGCCTTGGTACATTTTAACTCGATACTTTTTGATATCTTCTTCTGAAATACTTCCTCGTTTAATGAGTCTTCTTAGTTTTGCCTCTGTCATGTTTTGTTGTATCCGTGAGACCGTCCGGTATTGAATATTTTGAGGGATTTTCTCTATATTTTCCATTTTACAAAACAGCTTATATTTACCAAGCCAGTCTTTTTCACTCAGTTTTTCAAGAACCTCTTTTGTACCGTGAATGCGAAAGAGCCTGCCAAGCTTTAACTTATATTCAGGAAAACTAACACCAATACCTGTTGATTTCAGATCATACAAACGTTTGTGAAAAGCTGTATAGACTTGATTCAGTAGCACATTTTCTCGTATCTCTTTATTGGGAAAGAGTTTTATATCTATGTAGTGTGTCATATCTATTTTACCTCTCTTGTATCGATGTTGGTTACATAAGCCAAACCTTTTTTACCTAAGTAAAAACTAGAAACTCCAGCATTTTCAATCATCTTTTTTAATGATTTAGCTTCATCACGAGATATATCAATAGTAACTTCTAAAACACCACTGGCTTTGGTAAGCATCGAAGTTACCTGTCCTTCTCCCTCAACAAAACTTTTGGCAATATAAGGGTTTCCAAAAATCTTCTTTCTTTCTCCTGTAGTAAAACGATTCATAAAGTCTTTTTTAGTAAAAAGGCGTTTCGATATACCGGTTATCGTACCTGTTTTAGTTAATGCTGAACTCATATCATATTGTGATGAAAGTCTCTCTAACTGTAAATAAAGAGCAGAACAATAGAGATGTAAGGGAACAACTTTATCTTTATTGTTTTTATAATTTGTCCCTTCATATTTATTTTCTAAAATAGCCAAAGCTTTAAGAACTTGTTCACCTTCATCCAAAGGCTTTAGTTGCCCAATCTCAGCAAATCTATCAGAAATAATCAACGGGTCTAAAACCATATTCTCCGTAATCTCAAGTTCTTGAACAATAAATTCAAGTAATTGATCCACGTCTAACGCAAGAACACCCCAAAACTCATTTGAGTAATCCGATGTAAACAGTTTATCATCGGTTTTAATCATCCCTGTAAAAGAGTTTTGATCCGTATTTCCTGACATATTGCGTAGATAAACCAACTCACTATTTTTTATTTTTATGTTGTCTTTAAAAGAGACTAACGGCTCTACCTCTTTAAAAAAATAATTTTCATCCTCACGTGCTTGATACAGTTTTCTCTGCTCACCTATTAAACGGTTTAAAATACCCATCACCGTATTATGCGTAACATCGCGTTGAATATAATTATCACTCTTTTTTAAAGCTGTAATAGAACCAATGAATTTTCTTCCTTTTTTTGGTAAGGCTTCATTATTGTCTCCATCAAGAAAAGAGTTTCGCCATGAAGCCTCATACTCTATCTCTATTTTCATTATTTTTCTTTTGTATAGAAATAGTGAGCAAACTCACTGTTAGGTTCAGAACTGATACTGCTTTCATCTTTTTTGATTCGCATCATTTGAGTACTGTCATTATAGTCTACTGTTACATCATCAACATACATATAGGATTTTGCTTGACGAATAGACAGTTCATTGATCATACGCAAAGTCTCTTCTATTAAAATAGCAACAGCAGCATCATTAAGGATAATTCCATTTTCACCCTCTTCAAAGATCGTACCATATCGCACACAGTTTTCGTGAAATGTCGCTTTAGGTGAACGATTTTTGGTATCTAGTGAATTAATGTACCCTTCGACTAACTTAGCAACCTCTTCACCCTCTCCTGTTTTTATCTCCATGGCTTCACGATCAAACTTTTTATCCAGAGAGATAAACTGTAGCTGTTCTATACTGATCGAACCATAAGAGATATACTCTGTATCACCAAACGTTGTTTTTGAATAAAACGATGAACTGTCTCGCTCTCCTGCTTGTCCAAACTGTTCAAAGTTCCCGTTTCCAAGCTGATCGACAAAATCCTCTAATAATAATGGGCTTGTTCGTTTATTTTGAGTAGCAGGCACAACAAATCCACGTACTAAACCAGTAATAGAAGCTAATACATTTTTGATATTTTTTCTATCCGCATAATGCAAATCAAATGCTTGTGCTTTAAATAGATGATGACGTACACAGTTTTGACTAATATACAAAGGAGTCTTTGTAAAATCTATATCTGTAGGCTCTTTACGATACTTATAACCGGTATCCTTGACTCTTCCTGATAAGTTACTATAACCTCTGAGTTTAGGCATAGTATGGTTATCTACAGTTTTACCATCTTCCCCTTGTAGGTTTGTTGGACCATTCCAATTCACAACACCATGACCTTTCGCCACTATCTTAAAATCAACGCTTCTAATACCTGTTATTTTTTCGTTTTTCATTTTCTATTTCCTTTTAATTTCATTTGTTTAACTGTTGTAGTGAAAATATGCCTATGGGTTGTCTCAAACCAATAGCATAATATTGGGCATATTCATGGGGTTGACTGTTGACCTTACTCAAATCCTCCAGTGTATAACTCAAAAAAATTGGTGTATTTGGGTCTCTAGCCTCTGCCTTTAATTGAACATCTTTATAGGCTTTTTTAACATTTTTAATATTATGGTGCTTTTGTGCCATGAAGGCAATGAGGTTTTTATTGGAATCACCATATCCTTCCATAGCACTAACCTCTAAAGTCATCCCATCCTCAATATCTTCATATGCATACTCATCTAAAATTTCAATCTCATCAGTACCATTAATCTGACATTTTGCCATCTGAACAAACAGACTATTACCTCTTAATGAATTTTTCTTTATCTTCACTCCTCTCCTTTCATTTTTTTGACTACTTGGAAAACTTTTAGGGTCTAACACATTTTCATCAATAATTAGTACACTTTTTTTCAGTGCAGAAATCAAATCTTGCGTCACCATCTCTACTGTATTTTCATTTTCATAAAACACTTCATACAAACTATAAAGTTCATTAATCGTATAACTCTCTTTGGTTAAATGATTCATCAAAAACTCATACCACGCTTTAGAGCTTTGTAGTGCATCGAGTTCATTGAGAAATCTAGCAGTTGCATCTTTGGATTTGCCCTCTTTGACGCCTTCTGTGATAGCAACGGTATAGACATTTAGCTCACTACGTTCACCAAAACGGTCTAGTCGTCCTAAACGTTGCAAAAAGTTTTCAGCATGACTCATTTCACTGATCATCCTGTCACATGTAATGTTGAGAGAAGCTTGCACTACAGGGCCGCTTCGGAGGATATCATAGTTCCGTGAACCTCCCTTTTTGAAAGCACTGAAGATATCTGTGAACAACTGCTCTTTATCGCGTTTGGTAAATTTGGAGTGAAACAAAACAGAGTTCTCGTGGACTTGATGTTCTATAAAACTCAGTTGTGCTCTAAGTGCTGTGTTGGAGATGACAAAACAGTTTTTGGTTTTTTGCTCTTGGAGTAAAGGGTTGGTCGTCTCATCCTTTTCATCAAACTCAATAAACTCTATTTGGTAATTACTTGTATTGAAACTTTCCATTCCAATGATTGAATCTTTATCCAATCCTAAAAAATCTGTGACAAACAGAGGATTAGGCGTAGCTGAAACCAACAAAGTATTAGGGAAAGAATCATCTGTTTGTTGATACTTTTTGGCTTCTATTAGCTCTGCAAATAGCAGATTAAACCCCGGCATCGTAATATACTCATGGAATTCATCAAACACTACATGGGCATTCATAAAATCCATAAGCGTCGTAATTTGCTTATGTGTTGTAATGCTATTTACGATTTGATCTATGGTCGTAATTATAATATCTGAAGAAAATGCTTCACCCTCTTCTGTCTCACTCACTTCCCCTCCCCTTATACTTTTTTTAATCTCTCCCGTCACAATTTCAATAGAACTGTTCGGCAAATATTCTGTTGAACAGAGATCATCAAAAATACCTTGACATACTTGAACACGAGGACAAACCCAATAGATCTTTTTAGCAGAGGTATTCAAAGCCCATTCCAAAGCTATTTTTGTTTTTCCGCATCCTGCTGGACCGTTGAGTATGCCTACCATTATCTCTTCATCCGCTAACTCTTGGGCTGTCTCTTTTTGCTTTTGATTACGTTCACTGTTTGGATAATTAGTTTCAAACCCCTCTAAACACGCTTTTATCTGCGAACCTAAACCTCGTTCTTTATGTAAAGCACTATCAAGTAGTTTTTCTAATGTTTTATTGGAAATATGACCATCCAATTCTTCGGCTGTAAGCATCGAAATCAATCTATCAGCTGTTACAATGGCTGTTCTTGCTAAGTTGTTTTTGGCATTAAACCCAATATCACGCTTATATCCATCTATCTTCTCTTTACTTGAGTAGCGTTTATACATTGGTAAATCAACACCTTCAATGACTTCTTCAACTTCATTTAAGTGTGTTCTTCTGACAGGCTTCAAATCTAAAGTATCCTCTTCATACTCCCCTGCTATTTCAGAGATGGATGCCATAATTCCTTCAAGTGTCACTACGATATCAGTGTACTTGGTTTCAAAATCGTCTATCTTGTTATAGATATCAATCGCTTTTTTTATCTCATCTTTTTTACTTCGTAAAGGTTTAGCATGATGCCAATAGATAGCATGTTTTGCTCTTTTTAACGAATCATCATTTAAATTTGAATCAAATAATATTTCAAATAAAAGTAGTGAAAACTCATTATGCCTTGGATACTTTTGCCAAGAAAACTTGCCTGTCTTTTTATCTATATGTTCACCCTCATCAGAAATATCTTTATATTTTTTCTGTTTTTTCAATGATTGAAGTAACCAACTTTGAAAGTTCTCATCTATCTTGCCTACATCATGCCAGCAACCAGCTACATACACGGAATTAGCTAAATTCTCATCTTCCGGTACCATTCTGTGTATGAATTCTTTAGCCAGATAGCCCACAGCAAAGAGATGTTGATCTAATCGTTGTCCATTTGTATTCGCATATATCTTCTCTACTATCACCTCTTTCTCTCCTATAAATCTTTTAGTTATGCCATAATGAACAGGTACCATCCCATTTTCATCAAACTCATCTTTTTTTCCGACTACCCACAAAAATTCACTTCTGCTTCTACTTCGGATCCAGTGACAACTCACAGCTGTATTTTTAGAAGCAGTTTGTCTAAGTAGTTTTTGTACTGCATTAAGTCCTTCTTTAGTGATAATTGTCTGCCAGGTATTATCTCCAATGCGATCAGCAAAACTGTCAAGAACCCTTCGAGTTCTCTTTAATGCATTCTTCTGACATTGTGAAACGAATGTTATCATCATGATTTTTGCTCATTGTTATAAAACAGTGAAGCTTTTTTAACCTCATCAAACATAAAATCTAAAGCCTTATGTTCGACAAAAGTTTGCAAGCATTGTGAACGAAACTCCTTTTCACTCTGTTTCTCTTTTGCACAAATAAATGCCCAAGGTAAGATAAGTGCATCTTTTATCAAATCAGCTACATCAAATACTAACGCTCCTCGTCTAGTCTTACCATGCATTACAGCAAAACCATGAGGTATACCAAGCACCCAAAGTGTAGTTGCTCCTAAACCATATGCTAAATAGTTTCCATGATCTAAAAAACCATTGGCATCTTCAGCCTTTGCATGTTCACGAATAAAACCAAGTTGACCTGTCTTTTGAGCAGCATATTTATAGAGTTTTTTAGTTAAATCAGCTTCAAGTTGCAAGAGCTTATTTATACAGTAGGCATTTTCTATATTCTTGAAAGTTTTATCAAACTCATTCTGTAAATCATCAACATTAAATCCTTCAATATTCAACTCTCTATCTTTTGCCCAAACTTTTTGTATAAATCTTATTCGTGCAACTTGAAATCTTTTGGCCGTTTCCAGTCGTCTAGTATCATCAAACCAAAAACCTAACCACCCCTGTATGTACTCCGTAGGGCGATATTCACTTTGCGGTGTTAACCACTCTATCTCATTTGCCATAAGTAATGGCGTTCCTCCTCCACCTGTAAAACCCACCAACACACCTGCTTGTGCTAACATTCTCATGGCAGGTTGCGTTATTGATGTTCCAGTTCCTAAAAGTAGACAAGTAGTGTTAGCAATGGGAATATTCCAATATTGGTATTCTTTTGAAGTTTCACTTAGGTAAAGAATACGACCATCTTTTTGCATAACCCGACACATTTCCAAATAGTAAATATTAGCCCGCTTGGAGTGGAGTATCGCTTTGAGGTCACTCAGTTGTTCCAAATTTTCTTCCCCTTTTTATGAAAATTTCGAATATTGTAGCATATTCGCATTGACACTCTTGTGTCACTCATACTGCATCTTTCCCTCTTCATCCCGATAAACCTCCAAATCCCTCATCAAATCATCCCGCAGCCATTTCGGTTCGATGATATGCACTCTCGGAAGCCAGTACTTGATCTGGGGGAGTATCTCCAGTTTGTGGGTGATCTCGCAGTGTACCTCCAGTCCTCCGTCATAGTGTTCATCCTCGATGGTCTGGGATTTGTGCAGTTTGATATCCCTGATATACCCGGCGATCTCCGGCTTGACATAAAGCACCACGCGGAAGCTCTCTTTCCCCGTGGAACTCCAGATACTCTTCATGTTGTTGGCTTGGGCTATCATCTCCGGTGTGAGCGTCTGTTTCTCCTCTATTCTCCTAAAATTACGAATCTTATCAAGGTTGAAATATTTGATCCCGTCATCTTTATAATCCCTGGCGATCAGATACCACCTGCCGTTTTCTGTATAGATCCTGATAGGATCCACTACCCTCTCCGAACTCCCCTCCGACTTGAGATAGACAAAGCCGCACTTCTCATCGTTCATTAAAGATGCAGCAAGTGCCTCACCAAACTTTTTGGGCAGATTTTTATACTCAATAGCAAAAGAGATCTTCTCAGAAGAGAGATTGGAACGCTCCAGACACTCTACTTCTATCTCAAGGTTCCGGGCAAAAGAAGAGAGCAGTATATGGTTGAGATCATCTTCTCCTTTGGAAAGTGCGGATCTGTCCAGACTCCAGATGCCGTTACTGTTTTGCAAAGGAATACTCTGAGCGATCTTAAGCATATCGCGATGGATCGTACGGGAAGAGACACCGTACTCGACGGATACGACTCCTGCACTGAGCCTTTCACCTACATAAAGACGCCGGACGATATCAAGTATTCTCGGGATCGGGGTTTTCTGTTTTTGGTATGCCATAAAAAAATTATAACCATTTATGCTAAAATACCACCATTCCAAAACAAAGAACACCATGCGCTTAAAATCGATCTTCACCAACAGCTTCGGTATCCTCTTCTCCCGTGTCACCGGCCTGGGGCGTGATGTCCTGATGGCCTCTGCGCTGGGGGCTTCTGTGTGGAGCGATATGTTCTTTGTCGCTTTCAAACTGCCGAACCTCTTTCGCCGTATCTTCGCCGAGGGGGCTTTTACCCAGGCCTTTATGCCCTCGTTTGTCGCCAGC